>Ga0209922_102409_pt1 | contig 16228 bp, 18 predicted proteins | sample ThiBiot_500_biof_FD_183946 | JGI IMG/M metagenome (GOLD analysis project Ga0209922, IMG submission 183946) | Wastewater bioreactor microbial communities from Cape Town, South Africa - Thiocy_expt_500_biof (SPAdes) | ecosystem: Engineered > Bioreactor > Thiocyanate-remediating > Anaerobic-Aerobic ...
AACGAATGAAAATACTTTGAAACTAGACTGATGCATTTGACATTAGTTTATCATTGATGACGTATTTAATACGTTCATAAGAACAAAGATTTCCTGATGATTAATCAAGCATTAAAAACTCAATCTTCGAAAAGAAAAAGAAACAACGGAGTTCTCTAATCGTCAATTGATACGACTAATAAGCAAAAGTTATTTCTCTTCTCATCTTATTTCCAGCTCTATCAGTTTTCTCACAGCTGTTACCATTAGTACTCACAACACTAGCACATCAGATTGCCAAACATAAAGATAAGATGTATGCGCAAATGTATTTGTGCAGTGACACACAAGAAGAAGAACAAAACAGTAAGATTCAGATGTTGATCTTGTTGTTGTTGTTGATGATGATGATGATGATTATGACAAAGAAAATAAAATTGTTAACCTACAAGTAGGAAAAAGAATGAGTATAAATTTAACTTTTCGTTCGATTGTTTTTTCTTCTTCTTTTTTGTTTTAACAGTAAAAACATCGAAAAAAAAACACACACACACACGAGAGAAAGACATGATTAGCAGCTGGTTTGGCTGTGCTGATGCATGCAGTAAGAATAGACAGAATGGAAAACAGTGACTGAGAACGAAAGAAAAGAAGAACAAGAACAAGAAGAAAAAGAAGAAGAGAAAAAAACACCAAAATGATGATGATGATGACGGATTTTTCTCTTTTCTTGAGGGAAAAAGTACAAACACGAAAGAGAATATAAAAAAAACAATTTGTTAGATATTTTCTCTCGTTTTCTTTTTCTGTCTTTTTTTGTTGCTTTTGTTTTTGTTGTTGCTGTTGTTGTTGTTTATAACTAGATTCGTGTGTCTATTGTTTTTTCTGTTTACGATTGTTTATTTTTCTTGTTTGATTTAATAATCTCCAGTTTGAAATTAATAACATGAAATTGACGATATACATTCCAAAGCAGATAAAACAAAAATCTTTTAAGATAAAATAAAGCACATAACCAAGATAAACCGAGCCACAATTAGTTAGAACCGAGAACAATACACGTAGACGAGCGATGCCTTTCGATTGGTATGATAGATTAAATAACAATGATAAACAATAATAAATAAGAGCAAAAATCGATGTTGGCAAATTAAAAATTGAATCTGAACTAAATAAACCGAAGCCACGCGCCCAACGTGATGTTAACACGCGTGAACAACTCATGCTTTCACTAAGATCACAGGCAGCACGATATGTTGGATCAGTTGATTTACGTGTTTCAATATAGAATGCATATAATGAAAGACCAATGCCAATCAAAGAGAAAAAAATCACTAGTTGACGATAAACACACATTGAAACCATGTCGATTTCTTTTTAGATTATATTCTTAATGAAAAGAAAACAATTTTTGTATGAAACTATGAATTAAAAAAAGAACGAATCATTTAGTTGTTTCATATTCTTCGTTTTTCTTTTTCATACAAAAATAATAAAAATAATTAATATTTAATTAAGAAATCGACAAGCAATCTGAATTCTTAACTAAATAATCTCGTTTAAAATTCATGGCAAGAAACATGTTGGCATAGTTTGTTTTTCTTCATTTCCTTGGCATACCTTAATTTAGATGTTGCTTTTTTTAATATGTACTAATAATCTATGATAAAAAAGAAATGAATTCTGATTAAAAATATTTTATTTACATATATAGAAGAAGAGGAAAAAAAAGAGGGAGAGAGAGAGAGAGAAGTTAATTATCGCATGAGATGTTATTGAGAATCGATACTAAATTGTTTTTCACGCTGGTTCTTTTCTTTTTTTTAATTCAAGGAAGTCATTTAAATGCAAAAGAAGCAAAACAAATGTTAAATTATGTTTATCACACACATACACACAACAAGTCAGATGAAAATATATGAGAGAGAGTTATTATTCGAAGATCTACGGAAGAAGAAGAAGAAGAAAAAATACATGTTTGAATAAGTATTATTCGGTTTTAATATTATTTAATTTCGGATCATATGTTGGTCGTAGTTGAAGAAAAAGATGTCGTCGTGGCAGAGAAACTCGTTGTGATGATGAGGGCGGAGCTGTAGCAATTGCTAGTGTAGCTAATGTGTGCAATGGATCGTTATTTAACGATAGTTCTTGTGCTGATTTCGTTGTTTTTAAATTAGCATGCATGGATGTTGTTCGAACCATTAATGAACATTGTTGTTGTTGTTGTTGTTGTTGTTGAGCGCGAATAGCTGCAATGGATGAAGCCGATGATGATGTCGAAAGATTATAATTTGATGTTGAACGTGATGATGAATGATGCGAACGATTGAATGATGATGATGATGAAGAAACAAGTTGCGAACGTAATGCAGGCGAAATATGACGTCGACGAGATTTCTTTCGAATTTGTTGTAAAAGAAAGAAACAATCGGTACAAATGTCGATTGTTTCGGTTTCCCATTGTTTCGAATGATTTGTTGGAGATGAAAAACGACGTAATTCATTATGATCATCCAAATTCGACACATCGGACAGATCGTTCATTGTTGGTGTCGATGGTGTTCTACAAGACAAAAAGAAACATTTTTCTATCATTGAATTTCATCCGTGAGAAGATCGCGTTTCCGGTTATTTAGATGTGTGAAAGTTCTTGATAAGCAGTTCTATCGTCAAATGCGACTTAACCTTTTGTCTCCTTACGAAATTATTTCAAACAAAACAACGAGATTTACTGTGCATCTAATGATTGACATTTGTCTGAATTAAGCAATGGTTTTGTAAGTGCTAACGATGTAAATGATTGGATTGGAAGATCATTCAAACGTTCTTTTGGCACAGCGATCTAAAAATAGAATCCAATAAACGTGCGATGTGAATCAATAGATATATTTATCTTTCGATTTACTTGTGTCGCACAATTTCGACAGATCTTTTGTTTACATGCATTACATTGAATGCCGAATGTCAATGTTAAAATATTGAAATGAACTTTCCGACAAGTAAAACATAACTTTGAGAAGGAAATATGTAGAAAAAAAAACACAAATAACAACAATTGCAATTGATTACTTTGCTTTGAGCGACTTCATTATAGAGTTTTTCATCGAATAATAAGGTTTCGAGTTCAGCTCGTGTGAGAACATTTCTTATATGACAAAATTCATCGTAAGTCAGTGATAATACATCTGAACTGTCTTTCATTAACTAAAGAAAAGAAAAACAAATTTATTTTCTCTGTTATTTTATTTATTCATTGATTAACAAATATTTTAACAAGAATTGTAGCATTAATTTAATACCTGAAAAATCCGTTCTTGTAATTGCATGATTGAATAGACACGAAGAAATCAATTTAGTCGTTAGGTTCGATTCGAGATCGTGTCGAAACTCATCTAATGGAAGAAAACGAGAGAATGCTCGTTTAGGTTTTTTTTTCTATGTCGACGAATGATTTCTCTCTCCCTCTCTCTACATTAACATCTCTCGTATTCCTTATGCTCGATCTTTTTCTTCTTTTTCCGAGTTTTTTCCTTCTCTCCAGTGTCGGATCACTACACTACAATGCGTGGGTAGAATCTGTTTTCTTTCTTTTTCTCTCTGTTGCTTCGTCTTTGTTAGTCGGTAATAACAATTCCGAATAATAAAAAAAAAAGAAGAAGAAGAAAAAGAAAAAGTCTACTAAGCATTTATTACATTTCGCTCGGTTTTTTCTCTCTTTTTTCTTCTTCTTCTTTTCTGATTCTATTCATAACGATTCCTTGCACAAACATATACATGCATAACTAAGCACGGAAATTAGCGAATGAATACATACAACAAATAGGACAAACCGAGAGAGACTCGAATGGAAATCGATCTATTGCAATTGATGAGATGATTTCATAATCGTCGTCGTCGTCGTCGTTGGAATGCGGTTCATGAATGATTGAAATTTGTTTTGAAGATACTTTTCTTAAACATTTTCGACATTGAAATTGTAAATATTCGATCATAACATTTTTCCATAATGTTGCCTTAATAAGATTCAAGAAAACAAATTTCGAGAAAGAAAGGAAGGAGTTTTTTTTCTACCCAAATGGAATAATACGTAATTAGTGTTTGATCGTTAGTGAACTTTTCCGATGACAAATCAAATGATGATTGACGCTAAAATGCAAATGAATATTTGAATAGTTTCTCGTTCGTCAAAAACAAACATACTGTCTGATGAATAAGTTCAATTTCCAATTCTAATGTATCACAACAAAGAATTTGTATGATATGTTGATTGTATAAACCTATGGCATTATTTTCGAAATTTTGAATTTCACAATAATCAACATAATTGAATGTATTCATTTGAATATAATCAATGCATTTCTATATGAATGAGATGAGAAAAACACACACACACACAAATCCACAAAATTAAGAATCCTATTGAGACAAACAACGAAAGAGTCTCCTACATGTAAAGTACGATAAATAGCTCGTCGAATGAGATCATCTTCATCGAGATCATCATCATCATCATCATCATCGTTTTCATCATTGGATACGAGTAAAAGATTATCTGTAGATATTGCTGAAAGAGAGTTCGATGTTTTTTTTCAAATGAGAAAAAAATAAACGAACTATGAAATTGCTTGAAAAATTCATTGATACTTTCGAACTCAATTGAACGATTCAATTTCGATGATATCGAACAATCCGTTATTAAACGAAGAATAAGACGACTTAACCATTTTAATATCTAAATATCAATCAAAATCTTTTGTCGAAACGTCCTGTTATTTAATCTTACACTTGTGGTAGTTGTTGTTGTTGTTGTTATTTGTCCGTCTCCTTTGAGAATATCTAAAAGAAAGAAATTTTAATAATTGATTTTCTCAAGAACACTATTAAAAAAGAAAGTTTTTATTTATTTTTTACGTTTAATATTTGCAAATTGTTGGACAAATAATTGTTCGTCTACGGTCACATTGCCTTTGATATCAATCATAAACAATTGTAAACCATTGGGAATATCGATGTGAAAACTTATCAATTTAATTAAAGTTACATTTTTCGATGCAAATATTAACGATTGATAAAATAATGCTAATGCTTGACTGGGCTGTAGAATATGATTAAATAATGAAACTGTTTTCCAAAAGCAAATACGTTGCATTGAATCCAAAATAAGAAATGAACTGACGCGGTGCAATCATTGAACGAATAAGTATACTTAACGAGCTACGTATCTATTTTTAGTTCCATAGAAATAATGTTTATGAATGTCTGAAGTGGGATAAATAAACGAGAGAGAAGACGATAGAAGAAAACAATATATATCTTTATCGACTTAACTAGTCTATATCTTTTAGTTTTAACTATTCTTTTATTATGATTCACGGATGATTATTAATGGATGAAAGAGAACGAATTGTATATTGAGAGAGAAAGAGAGAGGTAAAAAAGATACGTTTTTTTCTTTCTTTTTGTTTTTAAAAAGAGTTCCTTAGATATCAAAGACGAGCAAGAAATTTTCAATTGTAAATTCTTGAAAAATGCTTGTACATGTGTGAATATATTATCATAATATCACGAGAAAATTAATTACTAAATATTTCGTAGGTTTCAATTTTAAAATCAGAAAGTTACATCATCGAAACTTTTTTCTTTTCAAATCGATGTGAAGTTCACATATGTATGTACGAACATTTAATGTTAAACTAAATGGAAGAATCAGTGTTATTGAATGTGAAAGTGTTGTTCGAGATATGTCTGTACAAACATATACACATGTTAAGTAACTAAGACAACCAGCAATATTTCATCACATATGTACATTCTTTTCTTTGTTGTGCATGTGTGCCCATCATCTCTCTATTGATATACATTTTCAATAGGTCTCTCTCACATTCTAATTGCAAATAGTCTGCCAATGTTCTTCGTTTGCTCTCTCTCTCTCTCTCTCTTCACATTTCATCCTTCGATCTCGACGAAAGGTATACACTCATCGCACATTTACAATTGTTCTTTTTTTTCTTCTTCTTCTTCTTCTTCAGTTATATGTGTGTTGTTATAACCATGCAATAATGATGGAAGATTTAATGAGAAGTGGAACGAAAGTTCTTAGTTCAAATCGACGTCTATCAATGGTGACGATACTTTTATCTACAATAGCGTTTTTACTCGTAATTACATCCGTGATTGCTTTTCTTTATGTTACTCGAAAAGGTTATTTTTTTCTAAGATAAACTTTCAGGTCAAATAAAATAAAGATTTGGTTTTTCTAGAAAAACTTCTTCGTAAATTTCATCTAGTCGCTATTACTCTAAGTATTTTAATTGAACTAGCACTGTTAATTGCTGTTGTTATATGTTCAACGACACAAACAAAAGGTTAATTGAAACGAACAACAAAATTGACTTTTTTCAATCATGAGAATCTTCTAGGTATTTCAACACAAATATTAGCTGTTGTTCTTATTCTTCTCTCGTTTCTTACTCTTATGATATTGATATACTTTTTACGTAAGTTTAAAGTCTAATCAATATCCTAAACACAATCTTAATCTCATTGTTGAATATAGTCGAAGATGTAATCAAAGATAAAATCGAACCATATCCATCGAAAATTAGTCCCTATCGATCTTATGAAATACAAGAAATTCAATCAATTAGTCGACATGTTTCACCGGTAGCAACTGGAGAAAATGCTGATGAAATAGCTGTACCTATCAATACATCACCTAGACTAACACTGTTACCGCGATTACCAACTCCACCCGAACCAATCATATCGCCCACAGAGAAAATCGAAACTCCTCCCAAGCAACCTTCATCACCAACTGCACAAGAACTTTTTCCATTTCCACAAGAATCTGCATTTGTTGTTGACTTTGAAAAAATTCGTCGAGGTAATTAATTAATTAAACAATCACATATCCTCTAAACTCTCGAATTCGATGATTTTCTTCGAATAGATTTATTGGCAGCGATTGAAGAACGAACTATCCCAGCACTTGAACAAGCTATTCAACAAGTCAAAGAACACAATTATATTCAACAATTGAAATATGAATGTGAACGTGCACTTGAATTACTCAATCGTCTCATGAAAATCGAACATATGAAGTAAAACAGTTGTTTCCAATTGGAATATTCCCTAAAACTGTCTATTCAGAATTCGAGTTCTACATTTAAATCAATCAATTATCGCTGAATTGCATAGTTACACGAAACCACCTGAAGAAGTATCGACAGTCATGCGTGCTACATTTCTTCTTCTCGGACATTCCGATAGAGAAATACAAGTAATTTTCAACTTTAACAAGAAAAAAGATTCGTTTTTTTTGTATTTAACAAGGAATGGACACAAATACAAAGTTATTTAGGACGATTAGGAAAGGAGAGTGTACGTCGACGATGCTATGAATTAAATCCACTTTATATACCTGTTGATAAGGCACGTGAAGCAAAAGAAATTCTCAGAAATTATGATCTCATCCGTGTTAGTGAGATATCCATTGGTTTAGCTGCATTTTTTAGTTGGGTACGTTTTTTTATTTTATTCTTGAAACAAAATTCTCACTAAAAAAACAAACGATACTTTAGGCCGTAACAATGATTGAAGAACGAGACAAACTTCTCGAATCCCAACGAACAATTGTTCGATAGATATTTCTTTTATATATGTATATACGTATATCTTTATTGCAACAAATATAAACAATAATTAGTATCACAAATACATTATGCTTCTTCACTAATGCTAGTCTCCGTATATTTCGGCAGTAATCGAGTTGTACTGAAAACTTCTGCACTTGAATTAACAGCAACTGCATAAGCATCTTCATCGTCACCACCGTATTGTACATTTTCCGATTGTCGATGTGGTGTTGTGATATACTGTCCGCCGAGACTGCTCGCTGATGACATCGATGTTGTTGATAGACGTTTAAGTTTTCGTTCGACGACCAATGTACCATCATCATCATCATCATCATCATCATCGTCATTGATCAATGATGATAAACGATGTTGTTCTTGAGCTAATTCAAGTTTATGAAGTATATGCCGAATATCTCGAGCTAATTGAGCGAATGTTGGCCGTTGCATTGGCTCGGCATGCCAACAAAGTATCATTGCAGATTTATAGAGCAATGGCGGACAGTAAGTGGGCTGAGGAAGACGATAACCGTTTTTAATGTAACTGTAAACATCAGCATTATCAATGCCAGGATACGGAGTTTTACCTCGACTCAATAATTCCCAAAGTAGAACACCATATGACCACTAGAAAATCGAAGACAATGAAAATAATAAAGAAAAAAAAAGGAAGAGTTCGGTTTTTTTCTACGAACCACATCGGATTGAATGGTATATTTCGATGATTCAATCGATTCTGGACTAAGCCATCGAATAGGCAAACGTCTCGGTGGAATTTGTATAATTTGTCCGTTTTTTTCTTTGGTTACAGTTGTTCTCGGTACGAGATAATAATCTTTATCGATCACATCTCGACTTAAACCAAAATCCGATATACGACAAACGAGATTCTCATCTAACATACAATTTCGTGTTGCTAAATCTCGATGAACAAATTTCAATGACGATAAATATTCCATTCCATCGGCTATCTCAATGCCCCAAGTAATCAACTGTCGAACAGTCGGTCGATTCTTTTCATTTAATATATAACTTCTCAAATCACCATTGGACATATATGGTAAAAGTACCAGGGCTTTTCGAATCGGATCCCATCCGACGCCGATCAACGAAAGAATGTTCGGATGCGAGAAATCCTTCATTCGATTCGCTTCGAATAGAAATTCATGCATCGAACCAATATTTTGATCTCGAAGAACTTTAATTGCGACGTCGATGAGTTCATTCGTTGGACTTTTGTATTCGCCACGATAGACATCACCGAAACAACCTTGACCGATCTTGTCGCCGATTTTTAGCTGATGAATATTGATCTGCCATTTTTTGCCTAATTCACACCAGACATCGTGATAGAACGATGGAGGTTGATTGGGCTTCGAAGATTTTTCTGATGAACATAAATATCGACGACGAAGAAAAAGTGCAATGAAAAATATCAACGTCAAAATTGTGATCGATGTCAAAATAAGAAGAATTAAAACGGTCCACGATGCTATTTGTTTTGTTATGTATCTCACGGAAACATTCGTTGAATTTCGATGAAAAATCTTTCCAATAAGAAACGTTAAATTTCTTCCAATTTGAATCTTCGTAAAAAGAAAAAACGTAAAAACGAGTCTCTTATGATTTCGTTCATTACTTCAACATCGATTTCTTCTGAAATTTTGAGATTATTCAACGCAGATTTCGATAATAAACAATCGAGACTTGTTTCCGTTAAATTAAACGGTAGACAAGCATTATTCTCATTATCAATTCGAACATTGATTAAATCGATTGTATGCGATGATGAAAGATTTTTTCCCTTGAAAACAAAAACCGAACTATCATAACTGTGTTATTTAAAAGCGTTGTTTTACTTCAAAATGAATGATATTTGTTGAATTGATTTCTTGAACGAAATCAATGAATGGATGATAAATTGGATCGTTGACAATTGTTAAAATATTGTCATCGGGTATGATTTGAAGATTATCCATGAGAAAATGAATATGAAAATTCATTGGCAAATGAAATTCGAGAGTTTTGCTGAGTACAGGCGAATGACAGGTCATTTGAGTGAGAGTGATTTCCGTACAGATCTTTTAGATAAATAAAAATCAACAATCCGATTGAAAAATCGACGCGTGTGAAACTTACAGATGAAAATTCGTAATCAGAATTATTCGAAACGAATTTCATAAGTGGATTTTGAATGTTATTCAAATAATTCCCATTGACAATTAATTCAAAACCACCACTAAAAACAAAATAAGTTGAGAAGTACTCGGAAAGATGATGATCAATCGTAATACCTCATGATCGACTTTTTCGGAGACCAATCGTAAATAATCGGATTATTTCGACAATGAAAGAACGTTCTCTCAATCGACCACGGTCGATCATTGACCACAATCGATACTTCTAATTGTTCATTTAGAATTGAACAAGCTTGATTGATGCATTCGATAGCTTTCGAATCGATTCTATTCAAGTGAATTTCTTAGTTTTCTTCAATTTTAGTTTCGATTTCCTACTCAGTTATATGACACGGTTTTTTGCCGAGAAAAATCTTCATTGACGAACGAAAATCGTGGTTCGGTAGATCGAACGCAAGATTTTCAATACGAATTTTCGTGCCGCCAGCAACGGGCCCATAATCAGGCCGAAGAATTGGCCGTGGCGTCTAAAATTCTTCGCAATATTCATTTCGCTTTTCAACTCATCGACATTTCCTTACATAAACTTGAAATTTCTCTTGAAATTGAATCGTTCCGAATATATCCGTATCACCAATGGACAATTTTCTGTCCGATTGAATTTCCACGGATATATTTCCGTCGATAGCTTGCCGAGGAACTGTTAAATTACATGTTAAACTAGTCGAATCAAGTTCTTCAATAGTACATGTCGATTGATTTTGTGGAAAATGAACAGAAATTTTCACAAGACGTTTGTTAACGTCATGAAAAGCACCTTGAATCGTCAACCGAACATGTTCAGTATTCACGCTGATATTCATCGGTTGAATCCGTTCGATCGTTGGCGGACAACCTCGAATTGAATCAACAACTGCCAATGAACATTTACCATCGGACCAAGAACAAGCTTTTTGATCGTATCTTCGACTTGCCATACAGGTTTGACAGGTATCATAGAGTGAACATGAATTATACGCATACAAATGAAGCTAATCAATGGAAAAAAAAAGAAATCGTTGTTGTGATTGTTTTTCAAGTGAATTACTTCCGAATGAACAGCAAAGATAAGCGATTGATGTTCGTAATCAATTGCATATTGTTGATTGAACGGTTCATTTTGATAGATAGCTTCGTGTAGAAGATAAAACTTTGTTTGATTAACACGAATCAACTGAATAATTGAACAATGTGTCAAAACAACAACCGAAAATTAATCATCTTACTTTGAATATTTTTCTCGCATTTGTACTTAGAATTAATAGATTACCATCAACAAAAACAAACTCGATTCTCACGTGTTCAGCATCTGTTTGATAGATTAGTTCGCCTTGTGCGCCAATTAACCCGTCCATGTACGTATTCGTTCGATAGGACTGCCATGAACATTGATCTTGATCTATGGTTGAATTTTGTTCGAGAATTTTCTCGCATCGAGCTCGATTCTCTGTACTATCAATAATATGATCCAAACGAGAACCGAAACCATTTTGACATTGAACTTTTGATGAATCGAATGCAGAACGAATCTCTTCCATTGAATACACGCAAATATGACTCGAAAACGTAACAAATAAATTCTCTTGTTTATCCAATGGAAAATAGGCTCCGGAAATGATCGATGAATTGTCGTTTTGACAATTTATCAACGGTATTTCATCGTACGTTACACGCATGGCAATAGCCGATTGACATAAACGTGCTAGACGCGATGATTTAAGAACGAAATATGTATATTGTTCATGATCAAACCCGTAGATAAATTCATAGTTCGGTTTTTCAATAATTCGTTCAGGTAGAAATGTCAATGAAGTTATGAGTGATTTATCACTTGATTCTAATTGATATTTGATATTATAACTCAAACGATCGTTGCCTAATTCAATATGTGAATTGATTATATTTCCATTTCGTTCGAGACGATTTGTATTCAATGCTGAACGAAGAATATTAGTCGTTCGAGACATAAATGTATAACAGCCCGTTAAACAACCGAGATAATTCGTTTCCAAATTTGAATCAAGCAAGTACACTCGTGTGATATCATTGGCATCGTAGAGAATACATCGGCCAAGATTCGATCGAGCACAAATAATTAATAATTGTTTGAGTTGATCGTAAACGAACACACTCACACCGTCTTGAGCATTGTCAATTGTTGAATGTAATTGTACACGACGATGTAATAATAGCAAACTTTGATTGTTTGTTGACCATTTCAATTGATATAAATGTGAGGATGAAATGAGGAATAATGTTGATGAATTTTTAATATAAAGTAAATTATCAATTGGCGAAGGAAATGAATAACTTGTGATGAGAGAGATTTGGATTAGACAATAAGACAGCGAGAGCAATGCTCGTCGGAGAGAATACATGACCTAAAAATGAAAGATAACGAAAATGATTTTCTTGTTTCTCGAATAGGTGTGAGATATAGAAATTTCTCTTTCTTTTTCTCGTTCTCTCTCTCTTTCAAAAAAGGAAAATGCTCAATTGAACTAATCATATTCAATTATCAAACGAACGAACGAACAAATGAACGAAAAAATAACAACCGACAGCTACAATTCATTTGTCTTTGTCTATTTATTTTCGATCGTGTGTAGTAGTAATCATCAACGCTAAACAATCATTGCTTATTTAGAAGCTTGTTATCAAACATATTGAGCTCGTCTTTTTCTTTTTCTTCTTTTCTCATCTATCGTTTAGATAGATGTGTACATATTCTAATCAGTTCGGCCATTGTCCGAACAACGCTAAAGATTAACATTCAGCCAGTCTGCAATTAGAGACGTGAAAAATAAAGCTATAGAACTTGATATGTATACGAATAATGCGAATGAAATGATAGATTAGAAAGGTTTTTTTTTGGTTGTTGTAATAATGATAATTTATTCAATAATTAAGATACAGAAATTAAAGAAATACAATAAGACATATCAATAGATTAACAAAAGAAAATTGATTATAATATTGAAATTTGTTTGTTGTTTATCGACATTAAAATCGACGGCCAAAGCCACCGACCGGACGAGGAGCTACAACGACTGGACGAGGTGCAACAACAACTGGTCGACGTGGAACGAAGACTGGTCGAGGTGCAACAACAACTGGTCGACGTGGAACAAAGACTGGTCGTGGTGCAACAACCACTGGTCGACGTATAAATTGAGCTGTTGCTGGTTGAAAGAAACCAAATGTACAGAAAATAGCCAAAGCGACTAAAATGTATTTAATGATTGAAGCCATTTCGAGGAATTGAAGTAAAATTGTATATAAAGTCGATAAAGATTACTGATATGTATGATTTTACGTGTATTTTGCTTTGGTTTATATACGAGACTTGAACAAAGAATGAATGTATCGAGGTATTCGTCCGCTTTCATTCTTACACGAGATATAAATTACGACGAAATAATTCCAACTACAATAGTCGACCATTTTAAACAAAAACCAAATAGGCAAAACTATTCATTTGAATAATACACCGGACTATGCGTACATTTTGTCATTTCTTATTATACGAATAAAAACTAGTTCGATTTCTCACCTAGAACAAATGACGTCATAATAACATAGTTTCACTATACATGTATCGGCCACGTGATAGCCATGAAGTAAACGACGAATAGATGTCGCTGTATTATTGTTTTTTTTTTGAAAAATGTTGCTCTGGCAAGTCAGTATTGCTACCGACTCGCACGTTTTCGTCATCGCAACGTGTTTTTGATCGAAGGCGATCTTTACCTCTTGGTAAGTTGTAATAAGCAATTTTTCTCGACGTTGTTCAGAGCACGACATTTCGGCTGTCCTGACACATTGCTTTCCTGCAATAGTGAAAGAACACAAGCGATGGGTAAGAACAGCCGAGATGTCGTGCTCTCAACAACGTCGAGAAAAATTGCTTATTACAACTTACCAAGAGGTAAAGATCGCCTTCGATCAAAAACACGTTGCGATGACGAAAACGTGCGAGTCGGTAGCAATACTGACTTGCCAGAGCAACACTTTTCAATAGTCAAACAAGCAAAAAAAGAACAAGTCTACTTTCCTGTCGTTTAGTCGCACGAAGTTTATCGGAAAATGCCCAATCACGTACACTATCGTGAAACAACAGTATTTAAAGCGTTACAAGCGACTATTGACGAAATGATTTTACAAGGGCAGTTAACTAAAGCAGCAGCAGATATAATTGTAACTGAATTCGATCGATCGATTAATGCCGCACTCAATAAACATGTTGGTAGAAATATTAAATTTAAAGGAGAATTAAGTAGTTACGGATTCTTTCGTGATGTCTGGACAATTGTATTGAAAAATCCAGTAATAACAGACTCAAATCAAGGACAACATAATACAACAACATCCGCTGTAGAAATGCCTAAGATCAATGAACTCAAAATTATTGCGATGAATAGTACAATGTAAAATTATATTGTATATTCGAATTGTTTGAGAATATTGAGACTGAGTCAATTTTGACATTTCATTTTTATTTTTAAAGAGAAGAATCATCACTGAAAGTTAATTATATTGCCATAGAACTGAATGTCTTTGCAAATTCAGTTTTTTCGTTCCTTCTAAATATTTTAAAACATCATAGATTATTCTTTTGTTTCTGAAGAAGTCTTATCTTATCTGTGAGTCTGAAATATTTCGACACTCTCATCCGTATATGGTCTATATGTACGAAGGATTGGATAATGCTGTAACATGTGCTTGTGAAAGTTCTCGACTGTAAATATAAAATTCATCAATTTGTCCACGATAATATCCAGTACGAATTGTACCATGAAGACAATTTTCACCACGTAGAGCTTGTCCAAGAGTAACTGTCATTGGCATTCCACTTGCTGCATAACTAAATGGACTACTTTGATCATAAAGTGTTCCACTCACATATAAACGCAATCCATTAGTTTGACTGTATGTTTCAACAATATGAATCCATTCGCCAGTTTTAAGAACAGGGCCAACTAATTCTACTAGACCACTTGTATTCAAACCATGGACAACGATTTGTCCAAATGAATTCAATCCAATGAGTTGAGCACACGAATTTGTTCCATCAATATCGCGAGATAAATGCAAAATTGTTCCACCAACAGTAACTGATGTAACTGGTCGTAACCACATTGCAAATGAAAATGGTCGATACCATTCTCCTAATAGAAGAAGTTGTGTCACTTGAAAATAACTTGAATGTAAATTGAATAAGAACGATTCTCTGACTCGTCCACCATCACCTTGACTCAAATCAACAGCAGTACTGCTCATATGATTAGGACCGCTGTCTACATTCGTACAATCCATGGTGTAATATGCAACTAGTGTAGCATCACCTAGAATTTCATCAGCTGTTTTCGATCGGTTGAACAGAAACGATAATTGATCCATATAACCATCAAAATAACCATTAGTACCCGAATAACAACCGATATGTTGTTTTCCATGTGTAACTTGACAAGGATCTGCATTTGTATTTATGGCATCTAGCAAAAAAAAACAATGTTGGCCGAAGAATAGAAGTTTTTCCTTTTATGTTTCCTTTACCTATAACTCCATTCAAGTATACGGTCTGCGTTCTCGTTGAAAAATTAGAAGTAAAAGCAAGATGTTGCCATTGATTTGGTTTAAATATCGTTAATCCGTAAGCATCAATAAACATGAATGCACCAATGAATCTTCCATATCTCAAACTTGTGTACATAGCTTGACCAGCTAGTGAAGCATTTATTTGAAGATATATGATCGCATCATACACTGTAAGAGCATTGATTGATGGATAAATCCATGCTTCCATAGTGAAACTTTTGTTATAGAAATTCATATGATTGGGAACTGAAAAACATTGAGAGCGATTCCTAAAGAGTTGAACAGCTGAACCTCGTCCATTATACCCAGGTGAAATAAATTCTGGATTATTAAGTGGACTTGCATTGTAATTACCATAGTAATCATCGGGTGTATTATCAAATGTATAGAGAATAGATGCACCAGCAAAACCACCTGGAGGTTGTATTGTTACATTATTCACTGAACACTTACATATCATTGTTGGTTTTCTTCTAATTTTAATCAACAGTATTATTATTGTAGAGATGATCAACAGAATAGCAAGAATAATGATCAAATAAAATAATTTTGAATATTTCCTTAGAACCAAAAGTCTTTCAAGAAGTCAATCAAATAAAATTATATCATTACTTTTTCTTTTTTTTACGCTTGCCGGTTCGATAGTCCATTGAATTTGCAAATGTATCGAAGTTGTTTTCAATTACTTTATTATTGAAAAAAACTGTTGAAGAATTTGCTTGAGAAAGATTGTTTCTTGACGAATTTTTTGAAGTTGTTCGTATCGATTTCGTGCCCTATTTAAAGAGAATTATGCAATTTTTCTATTCATGAGTGTAAGTGACTTTTTACATTGTC
>Ga0209922_102410_pt1 | contig 16222 bp, 17 predicted proteins | sample ThiBiot_500_biof_FD_183946 | JGI IMG/M metagenome (GOLD analysis project Ga0209922, IMG submission 183946) | Wastewater bioreactor microbial communities from Cape Town, South Africa - Thiocy_expt_500_biof (SPAdes) | ecosystem: Engineered > Bioreactor > Thiocyanate-remediating > Anaerobic-Aerobic ...
TGGAAAAACAATCACACTCGAAGTCGAACCATCGGACACCATCGATAATGTCAAAGCTAAGATTCAAGACAAAGAAGGCATTCCACCAGATCAACAACGTCTAATTTTTGCTGGTAAACAACTCGAAGACGGTCGAACACTCAGTGACTACAATATCCAAAAAGAAAGCACACTCCACTTAGTCCTTCGATTACGTGGTGGCATGCAAATCTTCGTTAAAACTTTGACTGGAAAAACAATCACCCTCGAAGTCGAGCCATCCGACACCATCGACAACGTTAAAGCCAAGATCCAAGATAAAGAAGGCATCCCACCTGATCAACAACGTCTCATCTTCGCCGGAAAACAACTCGAAGACGGTCGAACACTCAGTGACTACAACATCCAAAAAGAAAGCACCCTCCACTTAGTACTTCGATTACGTGGTGGCCATCAATAAGCTCAATACTTCTGTAACAACCTTATTCAAAATGGCTTCTTTGGTTTCAACTTTTCTGATATTTTCTGTTGTAGTATTCCTTCGATCTCATTAATGTTTTTCGTTTTGGTTTAGTGCATTATTTTTTCTTGTCTAATTGACAAGTAAACTAATAATGAAACTGAATGTTAATCTTAATTAAATTCCGTAATTTTTGCTTGCAAAGTTAAACTGCATATGGGCAAATATTGGCAGAAGCCATTTTATTAGTATTATCATTGTGGAAAATTTTAAAACATAATTCTCTTTAATATAGCATTTTTTCCATGGGGGGTCATAACTTATGGAAATTATTCATTACAGTCTGCTCGTCTAAGTCACCTATCTCACTACCTAGTAAATATATGTCATTTCTTTCGGAATAAAGTGTTTTTTCGCTTCCAATCTCACACTATCTTTGTTAAAACATTGACTGAAATCGAAACAATCACACTTGAAGTCGATTCAAGCGATACAATTGAAAATCTGAAAGCTATGATCCAAGATAAAGAGGGAATTCCACCGAATCAACAAAATCTCATCTTGGACGGAAGACGACTTGCGGACGGTCAAACGGTGAGCGATTATAACGTTGAAAAGGAAGCTACTATTCAATTAGTACGTCGAGCATGTGGCGGTTATTAATGAAATGGGTCCTTAGTATTTCTTTTGTATCATATCCGTTTTCTATTGCTTATTTTGAAAAGATAATATCTTGTTTTTGTTTGCGTGAAATTCACATGAGAGTTTATTAAAATGTTGTTTTTTTCCAAGCTTGAATTATGATTTTGAAAAAAGTGCATGTGATATTTCACCTTGTTTTATCTTTTTATCTCAATATTTTCTGAAAATGTAGTTATCACTACTCGTGACGTAGTCATAGAAAGGGCAAATTCTTCTCAAATTCGTATCTATGAAATGCTTTTCAACTAGAGTTGAATAGCTATGTATTTTCATAGCATATAGTTCTACAATCGGATTCGATTTAATGATGTGACATCATAACATTGAGCACATACTTCACAATAAAATTATGCAAGTTAAAAATAGCAAAAAAAGGGATGAATAAATAATGTTTCATATGATGATTTAATTAACCCATCTATCTACTATATTTTCTCCTTAAGACTGATCTTGACGGAGAATTTCATTGTTTCTTTCCGATCGTTTATCAATTGGGTATAAAAGAAAAACAAGCTCATTTCGTTCGATTTTCAAAATTGGGTTTCAATTGTATCAATATGTAAAATTTTAAAAGATTATTCCTTTCATCACAGTATTTTTCATGGCCATGCAACCCTCTATCTACCCACACTTTATCATTGCACGCTGCTTGCATAATTCACATTTTACCTGCCTAGTAAATATGTGTCACTTGCCACAATAACAAACTTTTTTTCCCTTTCGTTCTCGAACTATCGTTGTCTGAGTCATCGATTAAAAAGACAATATAAAAGGCGGCATGTTTCTCACTTTTCTTCATTCATTTAAACAAAGCTTTTTCTTATTCTTTCTTCTACTCGCTACTTGTACAATCAACATGCAAATCTTCGTTAAAACCTTAACTGGAAAAACAATCACTCTTGAAGTCGAACCAAGTGACACCATCGACAACGTTAAAGCCAAGATCCAAGACAAAGAAGGAATCCCACCTGATCAACAACGTCTCATCTTTGCTGGTAAACAACTCGAAGATGGTCGAACATTAAGCGACTACAACATCCAAAAAGAAAGCACACTCCACTTAGTTCTTCGATTACGTGGTGGCATGCAAATCTTCGTTAAAACTTTGACTGGAAAAACAATCACACTCGAAGTCGAGCCATCCGACACCATCGACAACGTCAAAGCCAAAATCCAAGACAAAGAAGGTATCCCACCTGATCAACAACGTCTCATCTTCGCCGGTAAACAACTCGAAGATGGTCGAACACTCAGTGACTACAATATCCAAAAAGAAAGCACCCTTCACTTAGTACTTCGATTACGTGGTGGTGATCAATAGACCATGTGCTTTTCTAACTACTTCACTCGGAACAGTTCGTTTTATTTGATTCAATACTGATATTTCTACTATGGTATTTCTTTCGTTTCATCTACATTTTCTATTGTGATTTATTGCATTATGTTTTTCTTGTCCGATTGATAAAATGATCAAATAAAGAAATGACGTGTTAATCTTATTTGAATATTGTCATCCTTTATTGAAAAGAAATAATATTTTGTTTTGGATTCGATAACATCCATATAAAAGTTAAGGATGAGTTATGTTTTCGGAAGACGGTAGAGATAATTTATTGGGTTATATTATGTCTCTTATCTTTATATCTTCTTCGAATGTAGTTACTGGTCACGGTAGGAAGTGATGAAAGGTTTTTTGGCTAATACTATACTGTTAATTTTAAATTCGTTGAAGCAAGGATTTACAAAATTCGTGTCAGATGGCTAATTATCGAGAAAAACCATGTTGCTATTGATATTTTATTCGAAAAGTGATTATTATCAATCCTACATTTTATTTTACTAATGTCGAATAGCTATAAAAAAAAGGATATGATATAGGAGTTCTTTATGCGTATAACATTTACTAATTGAATTCATACAAACTTGTAGAAGTAGATTTTTGTTAGACGTTTTCTCGGTATACTGTTACATTGGAGATTGTGCCAACCGATATAGTACTGTATTGTATGTAAAGCAACGTGTTTATGAAAAAGCGGGAGTTTGAGTCGAAAAACAACTGCTGGCTCATACGGGAAAGACATCGAACGGAAAAAACACACTCGAGTTCTATAATGCTAAAAAATGAAGCCACATTTTATCTTTTTCTTACAATAAATAAATCATTAATATTATCTGTTAAAATCTCCTATTACTAAACTTGGCATCGATGAACCGTCACTATTGAATAGAGAAAATGATATGTAGGAAGTAAAAAATGGTAAACACTTTCTCAGCTGTGAACATTCAAGAGTAGTCGAATGCAGCAAATACATGTCAACTGAGTGTGTCAAAATAAACGAATAGAATTTCAACTTTTTTCCAAAAACTGATTCATGTTAATAAAATGCTCATTTTCTTCCAATTTCGTGATTAATGGAAACTTTATCATTGCACGCTGCTTGCATAATTCACATTTTACCTGCCTAGTAAACATGTGTCATTTGCTGCAATAATAAACTTATTTTCCCTTTCGTTCTCGAATTATCGTTGTATGAGTCACTGATAAAAAAGACAATATAAAAGGTAACATATTTCTCACTTCATTCATTCAAACAAAGCCTTTTCTTATTCTTTCTTCTACTCGCTAATACACAATCAACATGCAAATCTTCGTTAAAACCTTGACTGGTAAAACAATCACTCTTGAAGTCGAGCCATCAGACACCATCGACAACGTCAAAGCCAAGATCCAAGATAAAGAAGGTATCCCACCAGATCAACAACGTCTCATCTTCGCCGGTAAACAACTCGAGGATGGTCGAACACTCAGTGACTACAATATCCAAAAAGAAAGCACACTCCACTTAGTACTTCGATTACGTGGTGGCATGCAAATCTTCGTTAAAACTTTGACTGGTAAAACAATCACTCTCGAAGTCGAGCCATCCGACACCATCGACAACGTTAAAGCCAAGATTCAAGATAAAGAAGGAATCCCACCTGATCAACAACGACTTATTTTTGCCGGTAAACAACTCGAGGATGGTCGAACACTCAGTGACTACAACATCCAAAAAGAAAGCACACTCCACTTAGTACTTCGATTACGTGGTGGTGATCAATAAAAACATGCCGTTGTATTTCAATTTTTTCTGATAGTTTTCTGTTGTATGATCTCTTTGTCTGATTGACAAGTAATGTAATAAAGAAATCGAATGGTAATCTTGTTTTAAGTTATTTATGTTTTCTCAAATGAAACCGAAACCTAGTTATATGTGAGTCGTTTTTGTCGTGTAATAATAATGTTATCGTGAAAAAGTATAGTCATTGATGATTGAGGATGAAAGATTCATAAAATTAAGAATGACTTAAATAAGAACCATCATTGTTAATTGTTTATGGGATTCCTGATGAAGTAATAGAGTTGACTGAGGTGTGACTTTTTTGTACATTTCGATAGGGAAGTAATCCAAACAAAACTGTAATGAATATTGGTATAATTCCATGGAATACTAAAATATGACCATAGATCGTATATTTTTGATTATGAAAGTTCGTCATAGTATATGATACTTGACTAGTAGTTGTCAATATAACGAGACGATACTACAAAATGAAATATCATCGAATTTTTTAGGATAGCTCTGAGAGTAATGGCATAATAATTAGATAAACAAAAAGAAAATATTTAAAGTCAAACGTTTATGGATTAGCAAGATTGCAAATATCAGTCGAAGATAATTCTCGAGAATATAATTTAAATTCATCTATATAACCATAATATTGTCCCGTACTAATTCCATCTGATGAACAAGGATTTTGTCCGAGCAATGATAAACCAATTGTTGCAACTACAGGAATGCCAGCAGCACTGTAAGTAAATGGACCAGAGCTAGATCCATAGTCGAAGACCAATAGATGCTGAATAAGTGATCGCGACATGTGTCCATATATTTTCTGCCACCGTAGGATCTAAAAGACTAACTGAAGATGGGCCCCAACTTTGTATGTTTATCACATCTAAACTATTAAATCCTAAGATTTCGAGACACCAACTACCAAAACCACCTCAAAATTTCGATTGCTCACGAGCGATATCTATCGAATAGCTTCGTATTCATTTCGGAGAGATTGTATTTGTTTGTGTGGTTTTCACCAATAAAAATCCGCGTACACAAAGTGTATGTGTGTGTTAGTTAGTAAATAACTCAGTCCACTGCTAATACTTATGAAATTTTTCTTTTGAATTGAATTTAAACTTATACTTACTTGCTGTTTTAGACCATAAAAAGATCTCAACATGCGTCTCGAGACTTGTTACTACTGTTCATCAACGGTTTGGCCAGGTCATGGCATTCAATTTGTTCGAAACGATTGCAAAGTATTGAATTGAAGTGATTTAATCGTAGCGCTAAATTTCTCTCGAAATAGATCTTTCGATTTTGTCGATCACGTTGTCATCGAGCATTCAAGAAGAAATGGAATCCACGTAAATCTCGATGGACAAAAGCTCATCGAAAATTTACGGGCAAAGATTTAACGACTGATTCAACATTCGAATTCGAAAAACGTCGAAATGAACCAGTGAAATACAACCGTGAATTATGGCAAAATACAGTCAAAGCTATGGGACGAATCGAAGAAATCCGTACGAAACGTGAACGTCATCACATCATGAAACGGTAAGAATCCGAGAAAAAAACAAATAAACCAACGAAAAACTCTTGTTCTTAGTCTCCGACAAGGTACACTCGATCGAAAAGCAGCCGATCTTCGTGAAGTTCGTGATTATATTCATCTTGTTCGTGCGCCCAATGCAACGAAACCAATGGAAGAAATCGAAATGGTTCAAAAAGCCATGCAAAAACGTGAAGAAGCCGGTGAACTTCTCACGAAAATTGGCTCGACTGTTGCAACAACAAAGAAAATGTCGGCATTACGTCGACGTGCACCGAAAATCGAAGTTACAATGGAAACATCCGATAATGAACAAATACTTGAAGAATCCATGGAATAATTGTTCAACTTGTTTTTGTTGTTTTCGTTTTTCGATAGAAAAAAATAAAAATGTGTACGAATATTCTCAACATGATGATATTTATTCGTTCTTTTCATTTCTTGCGATGATGATCTACGCATATATGTCGCATCTTTTTTTAAAACTACTGATAATAATAATTTATCAGTACGATAAAACTTGTGACTACATACACGTTCGAAGTATTTTCAAACGACATGCTCACGTCAAATTTATCAGCGATAGGTGTTGAAAAAAATGGTCTCGAAGAAGTTAGCCGATACATTTATGCCATTGTTTTTCCCGTTATTTTCTTTCTTGGTCTTATTGGCAATTTACTTTCATCGATTTTATTCTCGATAACCAAACTCAATCAAATATCATGCGGTATCTATTTTCTTCTCTTAGCTATTTTCGATTTGTCAGGTTTAATCGGTGGTCTACATCATTGTCTAACTATTGGCTATCAAGTTAAAGTCACAAGTGCAGCATATTGTCGTGGAAGAAATTTTCTTCTCTACATGTCCATGGATATGACATCGTGGATGATTGTTGCGATATCAGCTGATCGATTTTTAAAAGTTAAATATCCGATTGAAGCACGAATGTATGCAACACGACGATTATCAATTATTGTTTCAGCTGTTATATGTATTATACTTCTAATTAAAAATTTTCATTTATTAACTGTTTTTATCGGTGATTTTACACCCAATGCTGTTGATAATTGTGATCCAAATCCTGAATATCCAAGTTATGAATTCTTTTTCAAAACAATCTGGCCTTGGATTGATCTAATTGTTTATGCTTTATTACCATTTATTCTCGTTACGATTTGTAATGCGTTGATTATATCCGATCAATATAAACGACGTTTAAAATTACGTCATCGAAATATCGATATGTCATTGATCAGTTTACTGTTAGTTAGTTCAATATCATTAATTGTTTGTAATCTTCCAATAACTATACTCGCTGTTATTTATCCATATATATCATTATCTTATGATACGAAAGATTTGTATGATAGTGTTGCATTTGCATTCGATATTCTTCGTTTACCATCGTATGCTTCATTAGCTTTGAATTTCTATCTTTATTATTATACATCGATCTTATTTCGACAACAAACGATTCTTCTGTATCGACGTTTATGTCGAAAAGAAATCCGTGAGGATGAAATGGAATTACCAACACGAATCTATACACGTGATCATGATCGATCGAATTCAATCGACGATACTCAACCAAATTCGTTAACATCACATACAAGTTTTACTGAGCTCAATGACGAATAGATTTATTTGTCAACTAAATAACGAACTAGTGCAAAATAGGAATTCGATGATTTCTTCTGTGAAAATTGTGCATAGAGAATAATTTCTCGTTGAGGTACGACAATATCTTGTTTGAATATTTCATCTTGAATTTCGATTTCTTCAAACCAATTTCCATCGAGTGTTATTCGTCCGTAGATCGCTTGAGGAATTCGACAATGAAGAGATAATTTCGTGCCTGATTTAAGATATCGATCGAGTGGTGAATAAATTTGACATTTAGCTTCAAGAAATTTTCCATAAGTTATCGGCAGAATTTTTCGTTGTTGAAAATCTCTATTCGATATTTGTACATTTAATTCAATTGTATTGAACAAATAATTTAAATTCGGCAAACGATTAGCATAGATAACGAGAGTATAGAATCCACTTTTGTATGGTGCAAATAAACATTGCCAAAGCTGTCGATTGGAATCGAATTGTGTTAGACAAGTACTACGATGATCATCATCTTTACTTGAACATGACAATTGAATATCATTCGGTGCTTGAATAAGAATTTCAGCAAGTGATTCAAACGAATCGAAATTGACAAGATGAGAACATCGTGGTGAAACGATTGTTAAATCAAATAGGAAATAGTACGCATGAAGATTAGGCAAATATATGTAGTCTTTCAATGAGATCGTTTTTGATAACAATTGCCAACGAGATTCTTTTGGTAAATGATTGTAAATCATTGTTTCAGGCCGAGTTAGAAAATAATAAGGTTGTAGAACTTGTTTGTATTCAAATTTCGAATCGATATATCCACTTCCCCAAGCTGCATCGAGTAGATACCATTGATTATGTTCGAGTTCGACTGCATTCCATGTATGATTTGGTTGAAGAAAATTCGTTTGATGAATATGAAAATGTGTATCTTTTGCATAGCCAATGATCTTCGAACAATTAATATTGATTTGTTCACAAAGAATTTGAACTAAACTTGCGTAACCTTCGCAATTTGTTTTGCCTGAACGAAGAATTTCTTCGGCATTGACATGTTTTGCATCGAGATCATAGGTTATATTTTGTGAAATCCAATAGAACATCATCCAAACATGATCGAGACGATTCGCTTTTGAAAATGTCTCTTTTATTAATTTAACTAGCTGATAAATTGACGATGGTTGCCATTGATTGATGACTTCTCGATAGGAACTATTGTCAATCGCTATTTGCCGTTGACGAATGAAATCCATATCGAAATTATTCGGATTCAATGGCCAAAGATCAATCGGTTCCGATTGTTCGGTTATTTCCGATGGAATCGGCGTTTCATCTTTCGGAATCGGCTTTTTTTGTCGTCGTTGTCGAGATTTTTTTCGTTTTCGTGAATATTCATGATCGATCAATATCGGTTTTAAACGTCGATATGGATCGATAAATGCCGATGCATAATTAATAAATTCTGGTTTCTCAGGTACGTAGACTTGTCGATGAACAACTCGTTTTCGTTGTCGATGTGAACGAGTTGGCGATGATTTCACGGATCGAACCGGTACAGATTGCGCTCGAACTCGATTATTATTCGACACTGAAACTTGAATATTCTCTTTTTCAACAATCGAAACAGAATTGATTACCATTGTATTGTTCGTTGAGTTTATTTAACAAAATGTTCGTATTCTCTTGTCTCGACTAGCAATTGGCAATTTACATTTTCTTTTATTGAAAAAGAAAAGAAAAGAAATTTGAATATGTATGTATGTATTCTTTTCTCTTTTATTATGACTAATCAGCTTGTTTGTATGAAATGAAAACCGTAAAACATTTGAGCAATGAAAAAAGAAAGCAAAACAAATAAAGAAATCACATTGAAACTATAACAGAAAGTTGGAAATACGTAAGAACGTGAAGATAATGTTTTAGTAGTTATTATTGCTTTTAGAGTTCACCGCCTTTCTTCGCTGTTCCGTCACGTTCGAAACCAGTCAAACCATCTGTAGCTTCACGAGCGATATATTTAACGAAATCATCAACTTCACGGCCACCTTCGTATTTTCTTGGATTGTTCTTGTCATTCTTAGGAGCGAAATAGATCGTTGGAAAACCTCGAACATTATATTGACTTGGAACATCATTTTCAGTTGCATCCATTTTAGCACTAAACAGAACAATTTGCTTAGCAACTGAAAAGATTTCTCGTCAATTCAACTTACATTGTAATACCATTTTCATTTTTCAATTTCTTAGCTAATTCATCATATTTCGGCGCGAGTGATTTACTAAAAAGTTGAAATTCGAATTGATTTATTCGGTAATTAAAAGCGCGTTGAATCTTACCAATGACCACACCACGGAGCATAGAATTCAATGAGAACATCTTTGGTATTGTCATTGACGATTTCATCGAAGTTTTTGGCGACAACAACTTTGACATCTTCGGTTTGTTCGGGAACTTCTTGTGATTTCAAATAGGGTTCGAGTTTGCCTTCGGCTAATTGTCGAGCAAATTGTTCGAGTGCTTCGAAACTGAATTCATCGGTTAAACGATATTTTTCATCATTTGAACCTCGAGCAAGTACATATTTGGCGTCTTTTTTGACGTCAGTGATACCGAATTGACTGATTTCTTGACGAAATTCATCGACATTACTAACAGCAAATTTAACATCGACATTTTCTTCGGCTAATTTCTTGGCAACTTTCAAAATTCGATTACGAACATAGTTCGTGCCTTTTGGATCACGGGTATAATCAACATTGTAATAAACGACAACTGTTGGTTTCGAATAATCACCGGCATTCGATGCTGTACGAACACCGACGAGACCGTTACTATGAAAGTAAACAAAAATATTCAAAAGGAAAAATGAAATCGTTGAAGTTCAAATTACACTTTGCTGAGAATGAAAGATTTGACAGCATCGCCAACACCTTCGATGGCTTGATAAGCTTCTTCGAATTTCGATTGTAATCGTTTAGGTTGGTGAATAAGAATTTTACTAGAAGAATGGTAACATCGAAAATCTTTGCCTTTCGAACGCAATCAATTTCTCAAATACTTTGTTTGACCGACTTTGTCGAGAATTTCTTTAGCTGTTGTATAAGCAAATCGGAATTTTTCCGATAGTTGACCAGCAACTTTGACAAGATCATTTTTCAATGCACTTGTTTCACTTTCAAAATAACCAATAATGCCATGATCGTTATGTTCTAAGAATTTCTCGTATTCAGCTAAAGTATTAAGAACACGATAGGCTGGACCAGCTTTGGATTTCATTGTCGAAACAATTCCAGCTAAAAAAACAAAAGATAAATATTTTGAAATTCTATTCGAATTTCTATTTACCAGCTTCTCGTGGCCCATTATAATCTTCAGCAACTTCACCATTTTTGAAGATTTTCAAAGCTGAAAAAAAGAACAATCAAATTACAGAAATTATTACTCAACTCGTAAACATACTTGGATAACCGCTGACACTAAATTTATTACAAGTATTAGTTTCAACAGTACAATCAACCTAGAGTCATATTTAGAGAACGATTGCTCTCTCTCTCTCTCTCTCGAATTCTTCATTTTACTTTAGCTAATGCCACTGGTGGATCATTTTGTGCCAATGTAGTTGCAGCTTTTTCATATTCAGGTTGAAGTCGTTTGCCTTGAGAAAAAAATCAAATCAAATCAAATTGATTTCATTCATTTTTCTTTCTTCCTTTTTCAAACTTACAATGGCCACACCATGGTGCATAGAATTCAGCGAGTAGGATGTCATATTGTTTAACTTTAGTTTCAAAATCACTGTCAGTTAAAACAAGAACATCACTTGCTAATGTGCATGAAATAAGACCAAGTAAAATCGTAAGATATTGTATTGAAGTCATCGTTTATCTATGAGCAATGCAATGCGAATATACGACAGATGCCTTGTTTTATAAAAGCAAGTTGATGAGCATGTTAAGACTTGGACAAATCTGATTGGAGATAGATTTTATACCAATCATGTTCGATATAGATAACGATTTCATTAAGAATTTGAGAGATTTTTTTCGAATGTTTTTTCTTATCATTCAATTGAACGAATTTAATTGTGAATTTACACGAAATTCTTATCGAATTTCCGTCGGTTGGCTAGCAGACTGACGAATAGAAAGACAAGTATTGCTAGTACCGCCAAATACTACTACTCCCACTACTACTACTACTACTACTATAAATAAACATCTGCAAAGCTAAAAATTCTTGCACCAAAATAAAAACATTAAACGGACTTTTTCGTCTTTTTTTTTTATAAGAATGTTTGATTATCAAATGTACAGTTTGTCAAACAATATACATCGCGTCCACTTGAAATAAACATAAGCATTCTATCAAATAGCCGAGAGTAATTTTACAAGAAAAAGAAAAGAAATTTGAATCGTTATGTTTCTCTCTTTCTTTTCTTTCTCTCTCTCTCTCTCTCTCTTTCTCTTTGTCAGGCATCGATTTAAAATCAAAATAAGAAAGTTGATTTTAAGAGTCGTCTGTTTGCATTTCGAAGAGAAACAACAGAAAAAAGAATCATGCGTGAATCGCTAACATTGATCGAACATTCGAATATTTTTTATAATCAATTACTAACGAAAAAAAATGTTGATATCTATTCATCTCGACATCTTATCAGCATACCAAGACAACAAATCAAACAATCACGTTCAGATAAATTAATTTTACCATCAATCGATAAAAATACTCAACGTACTCAAAAGAAAATCAACCGTCCTATCTACCGAACATCTCTTTATCATTCGAATTCAGCACTTAATCATCATAATAATTTATCAACACTGACAGGTCGAGGAACGAAATATGATCGAGTTCAACCTGTTCGTGATGATGATACAGTCAGAAATCTTCAACGTCATCATGCGCCACCGCCAAGTCCATCCGATGATCAACTCGAACGGATCTTTTCCGATCTAAATCGAACGAGAGTATCATCACCAAGATCCGATCTTGAAACAGATGGAAATGTTCCATATCGTCTACCAGCATTGAATCAACCAAGTCGACAACGATCAACTGATTTACATATGAAATCAACGCTATCGAATTATCTTCAAACATATTACTAAAATAAATTCGTATTTTTTGTTGTATATCTATGAAAATAAACACAACTGCCGCAGTTTTCTCAACGAAACATCGACTGATTAATAAAAAAAATCACAATAATTTCTTTTCATGAGTAGCCAGTTAAGTGAAGTCATTGAAATAATTACTTTCTTCCGAAATCACTTCAATTTACGATTCTTTTTCTATTCAGTCAACATTTGTTGTCAGTCGAACTAAATTTATTATGTTTTTTTCTTTATTTAAATCGATATTTGTAATAACTAACATATTGATAATCAACAATGTCTAGATCTTGCGAACAAATTCACTATTCTAAAGTTCAAATGGTGTAATCAGTGATAGACAAAACGAAAAGTGTACTTTCAGTTTTTCTTTTGTCACGCAAAGGATACAATCAAGTTTTCTCGAAAAGTAATTAGCGATTTTAAAGACTCGTTGGCACAATATTTTTCCTAATCATTTTATAAAAAGGAAATAACAACAACAACAACAACAGCAAACAAAGAGAAAAAAAGAGCAATAGACTCCATATGGAGTTATCTGTTTGCTATTGAGAGGCATCGATTAATGGACTCATGTTAACAGACAATCGAGAGAACATAGAAGATCAATTGTTCTATTTCCATTTAGATTTCAATATGATCATGTCGATTTTCTATAGTATTATAGCATTGATTCTTTTTTCTCTTGTTTATATCGTTGGATTAGTTGGCAATGGTCTTCTAATCTGTAAGCTCAATCAAAAATAATTAAAAAAAAAAGCGAAAACTGTCATAATGACATTTCTATTTAGTTATCGTATTTCGTCAGAAAACTCTTCGTACAGTGCCGAATTTACTCGTTGTTAGTTTAGCATTTGGCGATTTCTTATTCGTTCTTTTCTGCGTCCCATTCGGTGCTGTTGCTTATGCACTCGAATATTATCCATTTTCGACGAAATATTGTCGTTTTGAAAATTTTATTATTAATCTTTCATTGGGCGTGTCAGTTTTTTCCCTATTAGCATTAAGTGCAGATCGATATCAAATTATAACAAAACCATTTTCAAGTCATGCCAATGATCCAACAAATCGATTGAAATTTATTGTTTGTTTCATTTGGATTCTATCGGCTCTACTTGCTCTACCGGAAATAATCTACAGTGGTAAGACAAGAACAATATTTAACATTTTATTCAATTCTTGAGTTTCGCTTTTTTTTGTCAAAGGTGTTATGTCCGAATTAATCATCTTACCAAATAATACAACGAAGACCTTGATAGTTTGCTTGAGTCCAAATGAAAATATTCTCATACAAAATCATTATTTTATGATTATCCGACAGATATCTCGTTTAATCATTTATTATCTTATGCCATTGATATGCATTTCAACATTTTATATTCTCATAGCGAAAACATTATTTCAAGCCAAAGATGATGTCATCTACTTTCGAAATACATCATCCATAGGATCTAATAATAACAATAATAATGATGAAAATCGTAAAATAAGTGCAACAATGAGCAATAATCGAGAAATATTTATTAGTAATCAAGAGAAAAGAACTCGAAAGCAAATACTTGCTCGACATAAAGTCGCCAAAGTTGTCCTATTTTTATGTTTAGTTTTTTTTCTTTGTTGGTTGCCGAAACAAATCCATGATCTCTATTGGTAAAAATAAAAAATATCTCAACTATTTTCTTCGGATGTTTTCTTTCTTTTTGTTCAAGGTATATTGGTGTTCTTGTTTATTCGTCGAATTGGAATCATTTCTGGCAAGTTAATAAAACATTAGCATTGATTTTAATTTATGTTTATTCATGTATTAATCCATTTGCACTCTATTTTCTTTCGTCAACATTTCGTCATTTTTATAAACGATATTTATGTTTTTGTACACATAGTAAATGTTGTTCAAATAGATATTTACGACAACAACGACGTCGAACAACAAATGAATCGACATCAACAAATGAATATCGACGTTATTCAGCAGCAACAACAAATCCAACAGTAACAACAGTGTTTCTCGAATTAAATCGAATTAAATCACCGGATTATTCCTAACACAATATATGAATACCTTGACTCAACAACAACACATCTGCTTTTATTTAGAATGTGTTATTTCATCTGTTCGTTGCAGTTTGATTGTTAGCAGACTTCAATGAGAAAAATAAATATATAGCTAGACGTCAATTCAAATCTAACCCATTCTTTTGTTTCATTTTTTTTTCTCAATTTATTATCAAAGATAATTTCTAAGAACTATTGCGTTTTTGAAAAATAAAAAGACAAAAAGTATCTTGAGGCGAAGTCACCCAATCAACAATTGACTATTTTTAGGAAAAATCCATTAACCTTGAATTTTCTGAAAAAGAAAATATATACTTATGATAAATTCATTTCAATTGATTCAATTAGAGGAAGACCTATATATCATTGAATGGTTCTTCTTCTTCTTCTTTATTTTTTTATCTATAACTTATATAATGAGAAATTAATTGAATATACGTATCAACAAAAAAATGTTGTCAGTTTTGCAATTAGAAATTTGAATGATGTGCCATGTAAAAATAATGGCGAATATTTTGTTTGTCTTTCGATTAATTCAATTCGAGTTTTCCTTGAGATGAGAATAGAAAATATATATCTGTTGGATCGAGAAAGTTCGCCATAAAATTTCACTAAAGAATATTTAATAATCGTAATTGAATAATAAAATAGCACATATGTATTATTAATCGATCATATATTATATGCCTGATGAAGTTTCTTTGGCTTGATTTTCTCTTCTTCTTCTTCTTCTTCTTCTTCTTCTTCTACTATCAAGATTGACGATCGAACTCGAGTTATTTTTCAATATAGACGAAGAATAAGACAAATGTTTTTGTTGCATTCTATGTTTATTTATTGTTCTTCAGGAGAAAACTCGTCAAAATCAATGTATTAGTTGTCAATGATTCGTTTTTTTTTATTGAGTAAGACACACCCACATACGAAGATAATAAAAAAAACAATACACACAGCATGAAACTAGTGACTTTGAAGATTTCTTATAAATATTTATTGATATGCATTGCCTGACAGCACATACTCGTTTATATTGCATAGGCATCAATCCGATAGAGAGAGATAGTGCTTTCTTGAGATTTATATTTTCTTACGAAAAAAAAAAAGAAAGACTGACCTTGTTAAAAGACTTTTACAAGTAGATTTTTCCATGCATAAGCATGACATTCATTATTTTCGAATTAATCGACCAAATATTATGTTATTTTCTATTTTCTCTCTCTATTTTTGTTTATCTATTAAAACATTCTTTACGCTTTTCTGGTCTATTTCTAGAGAAAACATACACACATACACAAACGCATACAGACACTTGAAAGTCTAATAAACACAATCCAATGGCAGCACTCTGTCCTCGAACAGAATATGAATTACTTTATGATACTTTGATTCATAAGCTCTATCTTAGTCTAACTCCATTTATTATTTGTATTGGCTTTCTTGGCAATACTCTCACAGTTTGTGTATTTATTTTAACTGATCTCAAACGACAACCTGTTTCAATCATCACAATTACATTAGCTATTGTTGACTCATTTGTTCTCTTAATTCCTGTTGCATTTCTATGGCTTGAGCAAGTTCTTCAACGAGATTTTACTGAACTATCATCATTCTGGTGTCGTACTCATGGTTTGTATTAATCGATTTCAAATA
>Ga0209922_102413_pt1 | contig 16208 bp, 11 predicted proteins | sample ThiBiot_500_biof_FD_183946 | JGI IMG/M metagenome (GOLD analysis project Ga0209922, IMG submission 183946) | Wastewater bioreactor microbial communities from Cape Town, South Africa - Thiocy_expt_500_biof (SPAdes) | ecosystem: Engineered > Bioreactor > Thiocyanate-remediating > Anaerobic-Aerobic ...
CGCCGGCGTGCCGGCGCGCGGCCTGCTGTTCTCCTGCACGTGCCTGCTCGCCGGCGCGTTCCTGATGTGGGTCGTTCCCGACCTGGTGCAGGCCTTCACGCTGGTGACCACGGTGTCGGCCATCCTGTTCATGTTCGTGTGGTCGCTGATCCTGCTGTCCTACATCGCCTACCGGCGCCGGCGCCCGGGGCTGCACGCGGCGTCCAGGTACCGGATGCCGGGCGGCGTGGCCATGTGCCGGGCCTGCCTGGCGTTCTTCGCCGCCATCCTGGTCCTGCTGTGCCTGGAGCCGGATACGCGCCAGGCGCTCGCCGTCACGCCGCTGTGGTTCGTGCTGCTGGGCCTGGCGTACCGGGCCATGCTGCGCCGGCAGGGCGGGGCGGCGGGTACGGTCCCGGCGCAAACCTGATGCCCTTCTTCGCCCCGCCCGAAGGCCCCGCGCCCGCCCGGCCCGCGGCACACTCTGACGCCTTCGACTCCTGCACACCCCGCAATCCATGATGCCTGCCCCCCTCGCTTCCGCCTCGCGTCCGGCCCTGCTGTGGCTGGTGGCCCTGGGCTTTTTCATGCAGACGCTGGACGCCACCATCGTCAACACGGCCCTGCCGGCCATGGCGCGCGACCTGAACGAGAGCCCGCTGCAGATGCACTCGGTGATCGTGGCGTATTCGCTGGCCATGGCGGTCCTGATTCCCGCCTCGGGCTGGCTGGCGGACCGCTTCGGCACGCGGCGCGTGTTCATGTCGGCCATCGCGCTGTTCGTGGCGGGCTCGGTGCTCTGCGCGCTGGCGCCCACGCTGGCCATGCTGTCGCTCGCGCGCGTGGCGCAGGGCCTGGGCGGTGCGCTGCTGCTGCCCGTGGGGCGGCTGGCGGTGCTGCGCGCCTTCCCGCGCGAGGAGTTCATCAGCGCCATGAGCCTGGTGGCCATTCCCGGCCTGGTGGGGCCGCTGATCGGGCCCACGCTGGGCGGCTGGATCGTGGAGTACGCCTCGTGGCACTGGATCTTCTGGGTCAACGTGCCCGTGGGCCTGGTGGGCCTGGTGGCCGCGCAGCGCTTCATGGAGGGCGGGGAGGCGCAGCCAAGCCGGGGGTTCGACGCCGTGGGCTACGGCCTGCTGGCCTTCGGCATGGCGGCCGTGTCGCTGGCGGTGGAGGGCATGGCCGGCGGCGGCGTGCGCGGCGCGTCGGCGCTGGTGATGATGGTCTTCGGCCTGGCCAGCCTGGCCGCCTACTGGCTGCATGCGCTGCGCAGCCCGAATCCGCTGTTCGTGCCCGGACTGTTCGAGGTGCGCACGCTGCGCGTGGGCCTGCTGGGCAATCTGTTCTCGCGCCTGGGCAGTTCCTGCATGCCCTTCATGATTCCGCTGGTACTGCAGGTCAGCCTGGGCTACACGCCCATGCAGGCCGGCATGATGATGCTGCCCACGGTGCTGGGCAGCATGGCCGCCAAGCCCCTGGTCACCCACATCGTGCGGCGCTGGGGCTACCGCGAGGTGCTGGTGGCCAACACCTGTGCGCTGGCGCTGCTGATCGCCAGCTTCTCCCTGCTGTCGCCCAGCCCGCCGTTCGCGCTGCTGCTCGTGCAGCTGGCCCTGTTCGGCGCGGTGAACTCCATGCAGTTCTCGGCCATGAACACGGTCACGCTCAAGGACCTGGAAGGGCAGGACGCGAGCAGCGGCAACAGCCTGCTGTCCATGGTACAGATGCTGGCCCTGGGCATGGGCGTGGCGGCGGCGGGCGCGGTGCTGGCGAGCTTCGAGGGCTACTTCGGCCAGGCCCAGCATGCGCTCAACGCCTTCCGCGCCACCTTCGCCTGCATGGGGCTGTTGACGCTCGCGGCCACGGCGCTGTTCCTGCAGCTGCCGGCCCACGAGCCTCCGCGCGCGCATCCCCCGGTGCCGGAGGAGCAGGTCTGAGTGCCGCGTAAAAACTTGATCTTCGTCACGAGTCAAACCGTGTTTTCCCGGGTGTTGCGTTGCCGCCGCCGGGCATGCGCCGCGCCGGGGTTTTGCGCACGGCGCAGCCCCGCTGGCCGGAAACGCCGGCAAATGCCGCTATGCTGCGCGGCGCATGTGCGGCCCGCATATCGCTACCGTTGTCTGCCTTGACCATGTCCTTCCTCACCGCTGTGCGCTTTTCGCCCCGACTCTGGCTACCAGGCATGGCGGTGGCGCTTGCAGGCAGCGTGGCGAGCTATGCGCTGTGGCAGCAGCAGCAGGCGTCCATGGACGCCATCGCGCAGCTGCGCTTCGAGCAGGAGACGCACCTGTTCGCCGATGCGCTGCAGCGGCACCTGGAATCGCACACCGACCTGCTGCAGGGCATGCGCGGCCTGCTCATCGTGGACCCGCAGCTGCGGCGCGCCGAGTTCGAGCGCGTGGCCAGCAAGCTGTCGCTGGCGCGCAGCCACCCCGGCGTGAAGAACATCAACTTCACCCGCTACGTGCCCGGGGCGCAGCGCGCCGCCTTCGAGGCGCAGGCCCGCGGCGACGCCCACATGGACGGCAGCCTGCCCGTGGACTTCGCCATCCACCCCGGGCAGGTGCGGTCGGAATACTTCGTCGTCGATTTCCTCTGGCCCCGGGAGGGCAATGCCGACGTCCAGGGGCTGGAGATCCATTCGCAGCCGGACAACCTGGAATCCATGCTGCGCGCGCGCACCAGCGGCGAGCTGGCGGCGTCGGCGCCCTTCGATCTGGTCCAGGAGACCGAGCGCCGCACCGGCATCATGATCCGCCTCCCGGTGTTCGCCGACGGCGTGCCGCCGGGCCAGCGCGAGGCCGTGCGCTTCCTGGGCACCGTGGGCGTGAGCGTGCGCATAGACGACGTCGTGCAGGCGCTGCGCGGCGAAGGCCACCTCAAGAGGCTGACGCTGGCCATGTCCGACATCGGCCCGTCCGGCGCGCAGGCGGGCTCCGCAGCCCTGCTGTTCGACTCCACGCCCAAGCCCGCCCAGGCCGCCGACATGGAGCGCGTGCAAGAAGTGCAGGTGGGCGGGCGGCGCTGGCGCTTGCAGTTCCAGTCGGCAGGCAGCTTCCTGTCGGCCCAGGAGGCGCGCCTGCCCTGGCTGCTGGGCCTGGGCGGCATGCTGATCACGGCGCTGCTCACGGCCGTGGTCAGCATGCTGGTGCTGCGCCGTGTCCGGGCCCTCGGCGACGTGCAGCAGGCGGGCGTGGCGCTGCGCGAGAGCGAGGAGCGTTTTCGCGCCGTGTTCAGCCAGGCCGCCGTGGGCATGGCGCAGATCGACCTGTACAGCGACCGCATCATGCGCGTGAACCGCAAGCTCTGCGACCTGCTGGGCTACACCGGGGCAGAGCTGCAGCAGCTGCGCTTGCAGGACATCAGCGACCCGCGCGACCTGGACGCGGGCCTGGTCTTCATGGAGCGTGTGCGCTCGGGCGAACTCAGGGAGTTCCGCATGGAAAAGCGCTTCCGCCACAAGGACGGCGGCGCCGTGTGGACGGAGCTCACCGTCTCGCGCCTGTGCCTGGAGGGCAGGCCCGAAAGCCACTTGGCCGTGGTGCAGGACATCGGCGAGCGCAAGCAGATGGAGCAGGCCCTGAGCGACAGCGAGCAGCATCTGCTCGGCATCCTGAACCACATGCCCGTGGGGGTGAACCTGGTGCGGGGCAGGGCCATCGCGTTCCGCAACGACCGCCACGTGCAGATCTGCGGCTATGGCGAGCAGGAAGCGCCCGACGTGGACAGCTGGTGGCGCCTGGTCATGCCCGACGCCGCCGAGCGCCACCAGGCGCGCGAGGCATGGAAGGCCGCCTGCATGGCGGCGCGGCACGCCGCGGATGGCGCCATCCGCCCGGTGGAATGCCGCATCACCTCCAAGGCGGGGCTGCTGCGCACCGTGGAGATATCGGGCGTGATGCTCGAGGACAGCCACATCGTGACCATGGTGGACCAGAGCCAGCGCAGGCAGGCCGAGGAAGAGGTGCGCTACCTGGCCTACAACGACCCGCTCACCGGCCTGCCCAACCGGCGCCTGCTGCTCGACCGCCTGCAGCAGGCCCTGGCGGTGAGCGCGCGCCACCAGCTGTGCGGCGCGGTGCTGATGCTGGACCTGGACAACTTCAAGCACATCAACGAGACCCAGGGCCACGACATGGGCGACCGCCTGCTGCACGCCGTGGCACTGCGGCTGCGCAGCTGCATACCCGAGGACGACACGCTGGCGCGCCATGGCGGCGACGAGTTCGTCGTCGTGCTCAAGGACCTGGGGGCCAGCCCGCAGGAGGCCGCGACCCGCGCCGAGGCCATGGGCCTGCAGATCCTGGACGCCATGCGCGAGCCCTTCGCGATCGGCGGCGGCGAGCCGCGCCACACCACGCTGAGCGTGGGCATCGTCATCTTCCAGGGCCTGCACGAGTCCGCCGACGAACTGCTCAAGCGCAGCGACATGGCCATGTACGAGGCCAAGGCCGCGGGCCGCGACGCCCTGCGCTTCTTCGACCCGCAGGTGCAGGCCCAGATGACGGCGCGCGTGGCGCTGGAGGCGGACATGCGCTCCGGCCTGGAGGCCGGCGAGTTCGAGCTGTTCTACCAGCCCAAGATGGTCCACGGGCGCATCACGGGCGCCGAGGCCCTGCTGCGCTGGAAGCATCCGGCCAAGGGCTACATCCCGCCATCGGAATTCATACCCCTGGCCGAGCAGTCCGGGCTCATCCTGCGCATGGGGCAATGGGTGCTGCGCACGGCCTGCGAGCGGCTGGCCCTGTGGAGCAGCCACCCGGTGCTGGGCCAGCTGTCGGTGGCCGTCAACGTGAGCCCGCGCCAGTTCCACGAGGCGGGCTTCGTATCCGAGGTGCTGGAGGCGCTGGCCAGCACCGGGGCCGACGCGCGCCGGCTGCGGCTGGAGCTGACCGAGGGCCTGCTGCTGCAGGACGTGGAGGACACCGTCGCCAAGATGGTGCAGCTGCGCGGCTATGGCGTGGGCTTCTCGCTGGACGACTTCGGCACGGGCTATTCCTCGCTGGCCTACCTGAAGCGCCTGCCGCTGCACGAACTCAAGATCGACCAGAGCTTCGTGCGCGACGTACTCACCGACCCCAACGACGCCGCCATCGCGCGCACCATCGTCGCGCTGGGCACCAGCCTGGGCCTGCAGGTCGTGGCCGAGGGCGTGGAGACCGAGGCCCAGCGCGTCTTCCTGGAGCGCAGCGGCTGCCACGCCTGGCAGGGTTATCTGCTGAGCCGGCCCCTGCCCGGGCTGGCCTTCGAGGACCTGGTGCTCGAACATGCCGCCAGCGCCAGCGCCGGCGCCACCGCCTGAATATCCCCTGGCACATGCACATGCAGGCGCTCGCGACCATCGGCCTCTTCCTCGCCACGGCCCTGGCGGAAATCGTGGGCTGCTACCTGCCCTGGCTGTGGCTGCGCCAGGGGCGCAGCGCCTGGCTGCTGCTGCCGGCCGCCGCCAGCCTGGCGCTGTTCGCCTGGCTGCTCACGCTGCACCCGGCGGCGGCGGGCCGCGTGTACGCGGCCTACGGCGGCGTCTACGTGGCCGTGGCGCTGTTCTGGCTGTGGGCCGTGGACGGCATACGCCCCGGCCCCTGGGACTGGCTGGGCGTGGCCGTCACGCTGTGCGGCATGGCCATCATCGCGTTCGCGCCGCGCGGCTGAGCGGCGCGCTCTTCAATCCATAGCTGCTTCCGCTTGCTGGACGGGCGCTGGAGGCGTTTTTCCCCATAAATGCACGCGGACGGCCCAAAAAACGAAGAAGCGCTCGGAGAGCGCTTCTTGCGGGAGGGCGGGACGGGCAGGCCGCCCGCTGTCTCAAGCCTTGCGGCGGCGCGCCAGCCCGGCGCCGAGCAGGCCCAGGCCCACCAGCGCGAGCGAGGCGGGCTCGGGAACCTGCGAGCCGCCGCAGCCGGCCGTGCCCACGATGCAGCCCGCGAATTCGAGGGATTTGCCACCGCTGCCGACGTCCTGGAACTTCGCGCTGTAGGGGCTCGTGAACTCGAGCCCGTCCGTGAGGAAGTTCCCCTTGGTTCCCAGCGTCAGGGTGAAGGACTCGATCAACCCTTCGCCAACGCCCTGGTTGCCACCGCCGGAGCAGTTGTTCCCATCCCAGAGGCACAGGTCCACGGACTGGAAGGACGGGAAGTTGACGTTCCGCGAAGCCCCCCAGCCTCCGTTGGCCACGGCGGACATCAACGTGGGGCTCACGATGTCGATCCCGAACGATGTCAGCCGGTTATTCCCCGGGCCGGAGGAGTTGTTCGAGATCTGCACCCCGAAGATCGCTTGCGTGGCGGTCAGCGAGGTGAGCGTGAATTGCACCGTTGCGGACAGCGTGGCGCCCTGGTAGGTCGTCGAATACAGGATGGAGCTGATGTCCCCTGCGTTGTCGAAAAGCATGACCGAAGCATTGGCGCTGCCGACTCCCGCCAGGCCACAGCACAGGGCGACGGCTTGCAGAGCTTTCTTGAGTTTCATGGTGGGGCCCTCCGAGATTCATGTATGTATATGCAGTTGCAAGCATGATCCATGCCAAAATAAAAAACGTATTCGATTCAATGGCTTGGCCCGGGCGGCAAGCGTGATGGCCGCCGCGGTGTAAAGAAAACCGACAGTCACGGGCCAGATCGCCGCGGTACGGGGCCGGGCGGGCATGCGCATGCCGCGCAGCGGCGCCATCGGCTCAGTTAACATCCACCCTTTGAACCGCCGGGTACGCCAGCGGCGCGGTGTTACAGGTAATTCGTGCGTCTCAACTCGATCAAACTCGCCGGCTTCAAGTCGTTCGCCGAGCCCACCAACTTCCAGCTCCCGGGCCAGCTGGTGGGCGTGGTGGGCCCCAACGGCTGCGGCAAGTCCAACATCATGGACGCCGTGCGCTGGGTGCTGGGCGAGTCCAAGGCCAGCGAGCTGCGCGGCGAGTCCATGCAGGACGTGATCTTCAACGGCACCACGAGCCGCAAGCCCGCCAGCCGCGCCAGCGTGGAGCTGATCTTCGACAACGCCGACCACCGCGCCGGCGGCCAGTGGAACCAGTTCACCGAGATCGCCGTCAAGCGCGTGCTCACGCGCGACGGCACGAGCAGCTACTACATCAACAACCAGCCGGTGCGCCGGCGCGACGTGCAGGACGTGTTCCTCGGCACGGGCCTGGGCCCGCGCGCCTACGCCATCATCGGCCAGGGCACGATCAGCCGCATCATCGAGAGCCGCCCCGAGGAGCTGCGCCTGTTCCTGGAGGAAGCCGCGGGCGTCTCCAAGTACAAGGAGCGCCGGCGCGAGACCGAGAACCGCCTGGCCGACACGCGCGAGAACCTCACGCGCGTGGAGGACATCCTGCGCGAGCTCAACGCCAACCTCGAAAAGCTCGAGAAGCAGGCCGAGGTGGCGGCCAGGTACAACGCCCTGCAGCAGGACGTGACGCTCAAGCAGCACCAGCTGTGGTTCCTCAAGCGCGCCGACGCCGAGGCCGAGCAGGCCCGCGTGCGCACCGAGGGCCTGCAGGCCGTGAACGACCTGGAATCGCGCATGGCCGACCTGCGCAGCGTGGAGGCCGACCTGGAGGCCATACGCCAGGCGCACTACGAGGCCGGCGACCAGGTCAACCAGGCCCAGGGCAAGCTGTACGAGGCCACGGCCGAGGTCGGCAAGCTGGAGGCCGAGATCCGCTACGTGGTCGAGGGCCGCCAGCGCGTGGAGCAGCGCCTGGTGCAGCTGGCCGAGCAGATCGGGCAATGGTCCGCGCGCAAGGAGGAGGCCGAGGCCGAGCTGGAGACCCTCGAAGGCGCGGGCATGGACGCCGAGGAGCAGGCCGAGCTGCTCGCCGCCCAGGTGGAGGAGCAGGCCGCCCAGCTCCCCGAGCTGGAGGACGCCCTGCGCCAGAGCCAGCAGCGCAGCGAGGAGCAGCGCGCCGCCGTGGTGCAGATCCAGCAGCAGATCCAGGTGCTGGCCGCCGAGCAGCGCAGCCTTCATGAACAAAGCCGCCAGCTCGACGCGCGCCTGGAGCGCCTGCGCGCCGACCGCAATGCGCTGGCCGCGCCCGACGAGGCGCGCCTGGCCCAGATGCGCCAGCAATTGGACGAGGCGCAGGAAGCCGCCGAGATGGCCGAGGCGCGCCTGGCCGAGCTGCAGGACAGCGTGCCCCAGCTCGACGAGGAGCGCCGCGCGCGCCAGCAGGCCGTGAACCAGGAGACCGCGCGCCAGGCCGACCTGTCGGCGCGCCTGGAGGCGCTCAAGGCGCTGCAGGAAAAGGTGAAAGTGGATGGCAAGCTCCAGCCCTGGCTCGCCAGGCACGGGCTGGACGGGCTGCAGGGCCTGTGGAGCCGCATCCACATCGAGCCCGGCTGGGAGAACGCGCTGGAGGCCGCGCTGCGCGAGCGCCTGTCCGCGCTGCCCGTGGGCCGGCTGGACATGGTGCGCGGCTTCCTCGGCGCGGGCGGGCAGGACGCGCCGCCCGCGCGCCTGGCCTTCTACAGCGCGCCGGCCGCCCCCGACCCCGACACGCCCGCGCGCCAGCCGCGCCTGTCCGACCTGCTGCGCGTGCACGACGCGGGCCTGCGCGCCGTGCTCGTGGACTGGCTGCAGGGCTGCTACACCGCGCCGTCGCTCGACGAGGCGCTGGCCCAGCGCGCGCAGCTGCAGCCGGGCGAGGCCTTCTACGTGGCCGGCGGCCACGCCGTGGGCGCGCACAGCCTGAGCTTCTACGCGCAGGACTCGGAGCAGTCGGGCCTGCTCGCGCGCGCGCAGGAGATCGAGCACCTGGAGAAAGAGCTGCGCGCCCAGGCCCTGATCGCCGAGGAGGCGCGCACGGCCCTGGTGCGCGCCGAGGCCGCCTACGCCGACGCCTCGCAGCGCCTCGTCGCCGCACGCCGCGAGGCCACCGAGGTCCAGGGCCGCGCGCACGAGCTGCAGGTGGAGACGCTGCGCCTGACCCAGCTGGCCGAGCAGACCCGCGCGCGCAGCGAGCAGATCGGCGCCGACCTGGCCGAGGTCGAGGCGCAGCTGGCCGACCTGCAGGAGCGCCGCGCGGCATCGGAGGCGCGTTTCGAAGAGCTGGACATGCAGCTCGCCGACAGCCAGGAGCGCCACGCCCAGCTGGGCGACCGCGTGATCGAGGCCGAGCGGCGCCTGGCCGAATGCCGCGAGCAGCAGCGCCAGCTGGAGCGGCGCGTGCAGGAGGCCCAGTTCTCCCACCGCAGCCTGCAGGCGCGCCGCGCCGAGCTCGCGCGCACCGTGGACACGGCGGCCACGCAGGCCCGCACGCTGCATGACGAGCGCCAGCGCGCGCAGGACGAGCTCGCCCGCCTGTCCGACGCCGCGGCCCAGGGTGGGCTGCAGCAGGCGCTGGAGCTGAAGATGGAGCGCGAGAAGCAGCTCGCGGCGCAGCGCAGCCAGTACGACGAGCTCACGGCCCGGCTGCGCGCCAGCGACGAGCGGCGCATGCAGCACGAACGCCAGCTCGACCCGCTGCGCGCGCGCATCACGGAATTCCAGCTCAAGGAACAGGCCGCGCGCCTGGGGCTGGAGCAGTACAGCCAGCTGCTGCAGGACGCGCAGGCCGACCTCGCGGCGGTGGCCCGCTCGATCGAGGAGGGCGGCGTGCGCGCCGCGGGCCTCTCGGGCGAGATCGACCGCCTGCACCGCGAGATCGCCGCCCTGGGCGCGGTGAACCTGGCGGCGCTCGACGAGCTGACCCTCGCGCGCGAGCGCAAGACCTTCCTCGACGCGCAGACCGAGGACCTGCAGCTCGCCATGACCACGCTGGAGGACGCGATCCGCAAGATCGACGGCGAGACGCGCACCCTGCTGTCGGGCACCTTCGAGACCGTCAACGGCCATTTCGGGCGCATGTTCCCCGAGCTGTTCGGCGGCGGCCAGGCGCGCCTGATCATGACGGGCGACGAGATCCTCGACTCCGGCGTGCAGGTCATGGCCCAGCCGCCGGGCAAGAAGAACCAGACCATCCACCTGCTCTCGGGCGGCGAGAAGGCGCTCACGGCCATCGCCCTCGTGTTCGCCATCTTCCAGCTCAACCCCGCGCCGTTCTGCCTGCTCGACGAGGTGGACGCGCCGCTGGACGACGCCAACACCGAGCGCTATGCCAAGCTGGTCAGCACCATGGCGCGCGGCACGCAGTTCTTATTCATCAGCCACAACAAGATCGCCATGGAAATGGCCGAGCAACTGATCGGCGTGACCATGCAGGAGCAGGGCGTCTCGCGCATCGTGGCGGTGGACATGGAGTCCGCCCTGTCGATGGCGCAGGCCTGAACATCATGAGCAACTTCCAACTCGGACTCATCCTCGCCGGCGCGCTGGTACTCGTCGCCGTCGTCGCCTACAACGCCTGGACCACCTACCGCAACGCGCCCAAGCGCGCGCGCCCGCCCGAGGGCGATGGCGCGCAGGAGCCCGCCGTGCGCCAGGAGCCCGCGTTCGACGGCGCCGGCCTAGGCAGCCCCGCCGCGGCCGGCCCCGAGCCCCATTTCGAAGGCCATGCCGTGGACCCGGGCGACGCGATCGACCTGCCCGTGCCACACGCCGAGCGCCGCAGCGGGCTGGACCCGCTGATCGACGCCATCGCCCCCATCGTGGCCGAGCAGCAGGTCTCGGGCGACGCGGCCCTCGCCGCCATGCCGCCCACGCGCCGCGCCGGCAGCAAGCCCTTCGCCATCGAAGGCTTCAACGAGGCCGCCCAGCAGTGGGAAACGCCCCAGCCGGGCCAGCGCTACCTGCACTTCCAGGCCGGGGTACAGCTGGCCAACCGCCTGGGCGCGCTCAACGAGATCGAGTTTTCCGAGTTCGTGATGAAGACCCAGGGCTTCGCGGACGCCATCAACGCCACGCCCGACTTCCCCGACATGCTGCAGGAGGTGGCGCGCGCGCGCGAGCTCGACCAGTTCGCCAGCGACCATGACGCGCAGCTCGCCTTCATGCTGCGCGCGCGCCAGGCGGCATGGAGCCCCGGCTACGTGCAGCAGAACGCCGCGCGCCTGGGGCTGGTGGCCGGCGCCATACCGGGGCGCCTGGTGCTGCCGGCCAGCGGCGCCGGGCTGCCGCCCATGCTGACGCTGACCTACGACGCGCAGGCCGCCATGTCCGACGACCCCGAGCAGTCCGCCGTGCGCGACATCCTGCTGAGCCTGGACGTGGCCCAGGTGCACCGCGGCGAGCAGCCCTTCAAGCGCCTGCGCGAGATCGCCGCCGCGCTGTGCCAGGCCATGGACGGCGTGCTGTGCGACCAGAACGGCACGCCGCTGCCCGCCATGACCATGGAGCCCATCGCCGCCGACCTCGAGCTGCTCTACGACAAGCTCGACAGCCGCGAGCTCTCGGCTGGCTCGGCGCTCGCGCGGCGCCTGTTCAGCTAGGGTGTGGCCGTGATCGACCTGCGCGCCCAAGGGCTGCGGACCTTCATCCCATCGCGGGACTTTGCCCTGTCCAAGGCGTTTTACGCTGCGCTCGGCTGCGCGCTGGAATGGTCGGACGACAACCTGGCATTGTTCAACCTTGCCGGTTCGCGCTTTTACCTTCAGCGCCACTACGTACAGGAATGGGCGGAAAACTCCATGCTCCAGATCGCCGTGCAGGATGCGGCGCAGTGCTTCAAGGATGTATCGGCATTGATCGCGGAAGGCAGCTTTCCTGGTGCCAGGGTAGCGCCGCCCCGGCATGAGCCCTATGGCGCCTGGGTCGCCTACGTTTGGGACCCGTGTGGTGTGCTGTTGCACCTGGTCCAGTGGGACCAAACCTGACAGACTCCTTGCATGGTTGAACAATCAGATTTTTTTTCGGCTCCAGCGCCCGCTGCGCCTGCGCTGGTAGCTAGCAAAGTAGAAGCACTGCGCGCCCGGCTCAACCAGTGGGCGCACGAGTATTACGTGCTGGACGAGCCCAGCGTGCCCGATGCCGAGTACGACCGCGTGTTCCAGCAGCTGCAGGCGCTGGAGGGCGCGTACCCCGCCCTCGTCACGCCCGACTCGCCCACGCAGCGCGTGATCGGCGCGGTGATGAGCGGCCTCGCGCCCGTGCGGCACTGCGTGGCCATGCTCTCGATCCGCACCGAGACCGACACCGAGGCCAGCGGCGCCGAGGCGTTCGACGCGCGCATCCGCCGCGAACTCAAGCTCGCCCCCGAGGACCCGCCCGTCGAATACGTGGCCGAGCCCAAGTTCGACGGCCTGGCGATGAGCCTGCGCTACGAACACGGCCGCCTCGTGCAGGCCGCCACGCGCGGCGACGGCGAGGTGGGCGAGGACGTGACGCACAACATCCGCACCATCCGCCAGATCCCCCTCACGCTGCAGTTGAGCGCCCCCACGCTCGGCGCTGACGCGTCCTCGCTGCCCCCCGAGGGGGCGCGTTTCGCCTTGGGGCGGCCCGGCGGCGAAACCGCGCCGCCCGTGCTGGAGGTGCGCGGCGAGGTCTACATGCGCCGCGCGGACTTCGAGCAGCTCAACGAGCGCCAGCGCGAGAAGGGTGACAAGACCTTCGTGAACCCGCGCAACGCCGCGGCCGGCGCCGTGCGCCAGCTCGATTCGGGCATCGCCGCGCAGCGCCCGCTCTCGTTCTTCGCCTACGGCCTGGGCGAGGTGGAAGGCGGGCCCGAGTTCGCCACGCACTACGAGCTGCTACAGCGCCTGAAGGCATGGGGTTTTCCGGTCGCGGCGCAGGTGCGGATCGCGCTGGGTGCTCCCGGACTCATAGCATTCCACCAGCAGATCGGCGCAGAGCGCGACCAGCTGCCCTACGACATCGACGGCGTGGTCTACAAGGTCAACAGCCTGGCGCTGCAAAGGCAGCTCGGCTTCGTGACGCGCGAGCCGCGCTGGGCCGTGGCGCACAAGTACCCGGCGCAGGAGATGATGACGCGCGTGGAGGGCATCGACGTGCAGGTGGGCCGCACGGGCAAGCTCACGCCCGTGGCGCGCCTGGCGCCCGTGTTCGTGGGCGGCGTCACCGTCACCAACGCCACGCTGCACAACCTGTTCGAGCTGCGCCGCAAGCGCGTGCGCGTGGGCGACCAGGTCATCGTGCGCCGCGCGGGCGACGTGATTCCCGAGGTGGTGGGCGTGGTGCCCGCGCCGCGGGAATCCTATGTGCCCAACTTCCGCATGCCAGCGCAGTGCCCGATCTGCGGGAGCAGCGTGGTGCGCGAACCCGGCGAGGTCAACCACCGCTGCTCGGGCGGCCTGTTCTGCCCCGCGCAGCGCAAGCAGGCCGTGCTGCACTTCGCCCAGCGCCGCGCGATGGACATCGAGGGCCTGGGCGAGAAGCTGGTGGACCAGCTCGTCGACGGCCACGTGATCCGCACGCTGCCCGACCTGTTCCGGCTGGAGCTGTCCACCCTGGCGGGCCTGGACCGCATGGCCGAGAAGTCCGCGCAGAACGTGCTCGATGCGCTGCAGAAATCGAAGCAGACCACGCTGCCGCGCTTCCTGTTCGGCCTGGGGATACGCCACGTGGGCGAGGCCACGGCCAAGGACCTCGCGCGGCACTTCGGCGCGCTCGACGCCATCATGGACGCGGGCGTCGATCAGCTGCTGCAGGTCAACGACGTGGGCCCCGTGGTGGCGGAAAGCATCCACACCTTCTTCGCCCAGCCGCACAACCGTGAGGTGGTCGGGCAGCTGCGCGCCTGTGGCATTACCTGGGAAGAGGGCGAGCCCGCGGCGGGCGCCACGCTGCCGCTCGCGGGCAAGACCATCGTGCTGACCGGCACGCTCCCCACGCTGAGCCGCGACGAGGCCAAGGACATGCTCGAAGCCGCCGGAGCGAAGGTGGCGGGCTCGGTCAGCAAGAAGACCCACTACGTGGTCGCCGGGGCCGAGGCGGGCAGCAAGCTGGAGAAGGCCCAGGCGCTGGGCATCCCCGTGCTCGACGAGGCGGGTATGCGAGCCTTGCTGGCAACACAGGGGTGAGGCATGCGTTTTGAAGGCCGCATCGCACAGTGGAACGATGAACGCGGCTTTGGCTTTATTGCTCCAACCGCAGGGGGCGAGCAGGTATTTGTCCATATCAGTGCGTTTGCTTCGGCCGATCGGGCTGCAGATTCACGCCCCCAGGTTGGCGAGCGCGTGAGTTTTGAGGTCGAAACCGATGCCAAGGGGCGCAAACAGGCACGGCGTGTCAGCCGCCCGGATGCAATCCTTGTCCGCGCTGCAGTACTCCCGCCCAATGTTTCGGAGCGACGCGGGCATGGGCGAAGTCATGATCGACGCAAACCACTCCCATCGGGTGGTTTGGGGCGCTGGCTTGGTTCGTCGATGGGTTGGATTTTGGTGGGGGTGATCGGATGGCAGGCATACCAGTGGTGGGCGGCCTATGGTCAGCGTACAGCCAAAGCACAGGTGAATATTTCAACCAGTGCGGCTGGTGGTGGCAACACCGCCAAACCAGACCAGGGTCTGCTTGCGGCAAGCCCCGCCTTTCGTTGTGATGGCCGCAGGTATTGCTCCCAAATGACGTCGTGCAGCGAAGCCACCTATTTCTTGCGCAACTGCCCGGGTGTCCAAATGGATGGCAACGGTGATGGGGTTCCATGTGAGCAGCAATGGTGCACAAGTCCCTTTACCAAATGATCACCATATTTTTGATGGCCGTGTTTTGTCTACATGTCATCGCGGTATCGACCCACCCGATAGGGTTGGGCCACGCATGTGGTTGCGAGGTTCCTGACCTATGGCACTGACACGCCGCGCACCCCGCCTCGGCCTGGCGCTGGGCAGCGGCTCGGCGCGCGGCTGGGCGCACATCGGCGTGCTGCAGGTGCTGCAGGAGGAGGGCATCCGGCCCGACGTGGTGTGCGGCGCCTCCATCGGCGCGCTCGTGGGCGCGGCCTATGCGGCGGGGGAACTGGAGCGCTTCGGCGAATGGGTGCAGGGCCTGGGCATGCGCGACGTGTTCGGCTTCATGGACTTCAACCTCGCGGGCGGCATGCTCAAGGGCGAGAAGCTCATCGCCTTCTGGCGCCGCAACTTCGCCGACTTCACCATCGAGGACTCGCCGCTGCCCTTCGGCGCCGTGGCCACCGACCTGCACTCGGGCGCCGAGGTCTGGCTGCGCGAGGGCTCGATCGCCGACGCGGTGCGCGCCTCCATCGCGCTGCCGGGCCTGTTCACGCCGGTGGTGCGCGCCGACGGGCGGCTGCTGGTCGATGGCGGCCTCGTCAATCCCGTGCCCACGTCGCTCGCGCGTGCCATGGGGGCCGACATCGTCATCGGCGTGGATCTGAACGCCGACATCCTGCACCGCCACATGCACCCGCTGGCCGTGGTGCGCGCGCCCGATGCCGACGAGCCGGAGGACGGCGCGCCGCCGCCCGAGCCCGAACCGGCGCGCAACGGCGACTGGATGCGCCGCCTGAAGTTCTGGGCCGGCACGGACGGCAAGGCGCCCGCGCCCAGGCAACCCTCCATGCTGGACGTGATGATGACCAGCGTGAACATCATGCAGATGCGCATCACGCGCAGCCGCATGGCAGGCGACCCGCCCGAGATGGTGGTCGCGCCGCGCCTGGCGCACCTGGGCCAGCTGGACTTCCACCGCGCGAAGGAGGCCATCGAAGAGGGCCGCCGCGCCGCCCACGCCAGCCTGCCGCAGCTGCGGCAGTTCATGGGCTGAGAGAGTGTGGACGCCCGGGAAAGACCGGTAAACCATTGATTTCAAATGATTGGCGGTATAAAGCAGGCCTTTCCTCCGCCCGGCCGCTGGCGCTGTCCATGGCCCATGCCGTCCGGCCTCAAGGGATGAAAGCTTCCAATTCCATAGCTGCCAGCGCTTGCTGCACAAGCGCTGGAGGCCGTTTTTACTGTAAACATTCATGACGTTTCCCGCCTCCCTGCGTGCGCGCTGGGCCCTGCTGTGGCCGCGCCTGGCACGCCTGGCGCGCCGGCCCGAGCGCTGGGCATCCGCGCACGGCCTGCTGTGGCTGCTGGCCGCGCTGGCGCTGGCCGCCTTCCTGTACGTGCTGGCGCTGATCCCGTTCACGCCCGCCATCAGCGACATCCGCAAGGCCAAGAGCGACCAGCCCGCGCAGCTGCTGTCCGCCGACGGGCGCCTGCTGGCCGAATACCGCTGGGTGAACCGCGAGTGGGTGCCGCTCGACACGATCGCCAGGCCGGTGGTCGATGCCCTGATCGCCACCGAGGACCACCGCTTCTACGACCACTTCGGCCTGGACTGGCGGCGCACGGCATCGGCGCTGGTGCGCACGCTGGGCGGCGACAAGCAGGGCGGCT
>Ga0209922_102415_pt1 | contig 16186 bp, 27 predicted proteins | sample ThiBiot_500_biof_FD_183946 | JGI IMG/M metagenome (GOLD analysis project Ga0209922, IMG submission 183946) | Wastewater bioreactor microbial communities from Cape Town, South Africa - Thiocy_expt_500_biof (SPAdes) | ecosystem: Engineered > Bioreactor > Thiocyanate-remediating > Anaerobic-Aerobic ...
GTTGCATATCGATCCTATCCAAAAAAATTAACAATGTAATTAAGTAAATGGTATGGAGATTTACTTGAAAATGCAATTGACCTGAATTATCAACCCATCCAACACCAATATCAGCACCTGTCATTCCACCAGCTAATACAAAACAAATGAATATTATGAGCTAAGAGATATCTTTTGTGACAAACCTGGACTAATTCCAAGAGCAATCCATCCAGTTGTTTTAACATGCAATTCGAAAACAATCTCCTGTTTGGTTTCATCGACCGACCACCAAAGATCAGCCACACCGATTTGCAATTCAGTTGAATACGTATACTTGGTATATGTTTTCAGAGGACTCGTTATACCTTGAATATTTTGAACTATTACAAATAGTAGCACTATTACTGCATTATACATCATCATATTTTTAGCACTTGTTTTTTTGCGTATTAAAGTCGCACCTCTCTTTATATATATATAGGGTTTTTAGTAGGACAATATCGATTGTGCAAATATTTGATCAAAATTAGTCAGCGATAATGATATGATATCCAGGTGACCTATAAAATTTTGTGTTTTCTTTTCAGATCGATGTTTTAGATATTTAACATTAAGATGAGTCAAAGAAGGATTTTATTACTATTTGCTGAGATTATATTTGTTTTCTTTAGCAACCATTGAAATCAAATATCTTTTCTTTTTATTAAAAATAAGAAAATGCGAAAGAATTTTCATCGTTGAAAAAAAAAGGATTTAGTCGAGAACAGATTAAAGAAATCGCATTCAAATTTGTTTTTTATTTAATAATTTAGTACGCGGATTAAAATAGATAATGAGAAAATAAATAAATTGTTCAAAGAATTGTAATTGATTTTCATTCCATTGTTATCAGTAGTGATTGTTTGATTACATTGATCAGATTCTAAATCCTTATATTCTGGTAGATGATCTAAAACTAAAACTTGTACACTCGCTGCAGTTCCTGCAATAACAAAACGCGATGCATGATCATAAAAGTTTTGCCATTCAACAATTTTTTCAGGTGTCCAATTAATGGTTGATATCCAATTTTTGAAAGTTGACGTTGAGAATGTTACTCTAGGAAAAGTAAATGCTTATCAATCGTTTACAATTGAATGATGTATTTACGAAGTCGATGTTCCCATTAATGATTGCCATGAAAAATAGGAATTCATTGTTAAACAGCCGGATGTGCCATTGATTCGAGGATAGTATGCGAAAATATGTAAACACATTTCATCAGATGTTTCTTCACCTCCCTTGAGAATAAATTTTAAAACAAAAATCACATATCTTTATTTTTGTATTTTCAATTTACCAGTGTCGTGGTGTTTTTATTTGTTGTACTGTAAATACAACGCGTAGCAAGTTCATCACCCTCAACACATAAGATTGATAATAAAGAAAAAGCGTTTGTATTTTTGAAAGAAAAACTACCGGATAAAGTTTAATTGGTGTGACAAGACGATTCGAAAATTGATAATTAAAATTAAATTCTTCACCGTTGAACAAATAGTCAACAGCTGTTCCATTTCGAATGATTTTCGTCCAAATACTTCGACCTTGTAAATGAGCATGTGGAAAAGCTGATATAACTGTCAGACCATCCATTGGATACATCTAAATAGGAAACATATTTTCTCTTTGAGAAAACCAATGAAAATTATTTTCTTTAACTTACATTAGTCGTTTCTGCTGGACAATAAGAATCCACAATAAAACGATCAGCATTTGGTGGAATGACTAAACTAATTATATCAGGAGTCGTACCAAATGCGAGAAAACCAAGATCATATTGACGTAATTCACTGCTAAGATAGAATCGAATACCTGAATTATCTTTAATGCCTAAATTAAAAAAACCAAACACTCGTTGATTAGTTAATCAAAATAGAAGTTTTTCAACCTGTTCTTCTCTGAGAATTGGTGATATGTGTCTCGATCAGGTAATATTTTATAGGTAAGTTATTACCAATTGGATAACCAGCTTCTGGCGGATAACCATTGATCTAATCAAATAAAATATGCATAATCAAATATGAATTGAAAAAAATGAATTTGTTTTTTACTAAATCACCACCAATAGCCCATCCGATCGATAAAGTGAATCGACATAGGGATATTCTCGATTGTATTTGAAAACAATTGCCTTGTGGTAGATTTGAATCATTGAATTTAGCTGATGGATCACATTCGTACATGAGAACATGATGAAGAAGATCTCGGTGATCTTCGTCAATTAAAATTTTATTCTAAAACATCAAGTATTTTTAGTTGAAATTGAAATCAATCATAGATGTATTTACATACTGCAATAACATGTCGTTTTGTTGCGTAGATAGCTGGGACTTTATAAATTTTACAAATATATGTTGTTTCAGCTGTTGGTACGGAATACTAACGAAAAAAATATGTTCAGGAATTGAGAAAATATACTTACGTTTGTCAATCGAAAATCGAAATATTCGTCTGAAGCAAATCTACTTTCAGCTGGTGGATCATCGTATGTCTTCAGGGACAAAATACGTGAACCTCGTCGTGTTTCATGATAGGTTATATCTCCATTAGGATCGGTTAAACCGTATGCATATATAAGTATATTTGTTCCGGACTATAGAAAATCAAAAACAAAACATATAATTATGTACAAATCTCCGTACTTTTATAACGACATCCATTTTATCGCAGGTATCAATCGCACGTTTAAATTGTATTACGGTCCAACCATTTTCTTCTCGTCCTTGAAGGCCAAACCAATTAGTTGTAGTATTATCAACAATTGGTATCACGTAATCAGATGCATAGCGATCCTATTGTGAACAGTTAGAAATTGATTTTAGCAGAAACAATGATAATTACTTGAAAATGTAATTCACCTGAATTATCGATCCAACCGATACCTATATCAGCACCTGTCATTCCACCAGCTGAAAGAAAAGCAATCGTTAGTATCTCATGAAATACGTAGAAGTTCTACCTGGACTAATGCCGAGAGCAATCCATCCAGTTGTTTGAATATGTAATTCAAAAGTAATCTCTTGTTTTGCTTCATCAAATGTCCACCAGAGATCAGCAACACCAGCTGCTAATTCAGTAGAATGATCATATGATGTATAGGGCGTGATTGGACTTGAAATCCCATGAATAAGATGAATAACAGTTGTCAATAGAATAAAAATATAAAGCATTCTGTTCGAATACAAACTGTGAATGCTTAAAAAAAGAAAAATCTCCTGTTCTATATAAACTGTGATAATTTCAAAATATTAAGAGATTGTTCCCTTTTGTGTAATTGTCATACACTTTCATATATTAAAAAATAGAAACAACAAATGCTTTCAAAATAAAGCGAATACAAACAGAATGCCGATGGAAACAATCTGGGATTTTAGACTTTTAAATTCTTTTCACCATATGATAATAGAATAAAAATAATAATTCGATTATTTTATTTAAGAAAGTTTCGACGAAAATCGAAGTTATTTTCTTCGAACTAATACTTAATTGACTTAATGATATTCTTTCATGTTTATGACGACAACTTCACTGATACATAACAAAATCATTCTTTAAAAAAATAGGAACTCTTTGCGTCAGCAAACAGACCTACGACAATTTCAATAATTGTTATCAATAATTGTTCATTTCTAGTTAAACTTAAAGTGCAATGAGTTTTTGTTTATTGTTCAAATCAGTTCCACAGCAATTATTGAAATGAAATGTAGAACATTTTTTTGTCTCAATGGTTCCATCCTTTTTGTTATTCGTTATTCATTTGTATTAAATAATTTTTATTCTTCTCTTATCATGAACTGCTTTTAGCACAGAAACATTCATGTTTTTCAAAACAAAAGAGTGATCAGTGCGATGAATAGAAGTGATGAAAGCGGTCTTTGTTTCATAGCAAAACCTTTTTCAGTTGTGTCCGGATTCGATGTTGTAGTTGTTTCTTCGACTATCCGTTTACTGATAGAAGTAGTTGCAGTTGTGGTAGAAATGGTTGCAGTTGTGGTAGAAATGGTTGCAGTTGTGGTAGAAATAGTTGTATTTGTGATAGAAGTAGTTGGGGTAGAAGAAACAGCTGCACTTGTGATAAAATTATCTGTAGTTGTAATAGAAGTAGTAGTTGTTTCTTCGACTATCCGTTTACATTCTACTGGTGGTAAGTCTTGGTATTCTGGTAGTTTTGGAAGGATAATGTGGCCAAAGTTGATTGAACGGCCAAAAGCAAGACTTCGAGAAGCATTATTATAAAATTCTTGCCATTGTATTTTTGATTCTTCTGTCCATGTCAAATTATTAACCCATGCTCTAACACCACCATAAGAGAACGTTGAACTAAAGATATATGATAAAAAAGAAGAAGAAAGATATTTTTCATCTTAAGGATTTGTTGGTACCTATTCATGACACTCTTCCAAGCGTCTGCAGATTGAGATGTTATGCATGTAGCGATAGTGCTCACTCGTGGATAATACATAAAGATGTGTAAACACATTTCTTCTCTCGTTCCTTCACCACCCTAGAAAAATCTGTATTTAACATTCATTACCTGAATGCAAAAATTTACTATTGTGGTTTCGTTTTTATTCATTGTAGTATAGATACATCGCGTAGCTAGTTCATCACCCTAAATAAATCATGTAATCTTTATCACCTATATCTCGCACACTTACTGGATACAATTGTATGGGTGGTATTAATTTATTTTGAAATTGATAATTGAAATCAAAAGTATCACCATTGAATAAATATTGTTGAGCAGTTTGATTTCGAATTAGTTTTGTCCATACAGTACGACCTTGCAAATGAGTATGTGGAAACGCAGAAAAAACTGTGATACCACTCTCTGGAATATCCTATTAACAATCAATTTCATAGAAACACAATAGTTAAAAAAGGAATATTTTATACTTTTGTGCCATTTACAGTACAATATGAATCAACGACAAATCGTTCCATTTTTGGTGGAATTACAAGAGCAACTACTGTTGCATCCGTACCGAAAGTAAAATATCCAAGATCATGCTGACGAAGTTCATTACCCAAATAAAAACGAATGCCCGAACTATCTGTTCGATCTAAATTCAAACAATACATTTAATCAAATTCTATTCTTATGGAAGAAAAAGAACTATCAAACTTGAATATCGTTTTGGATTGTCGTAATGCATTTGAACTACAAAATATTTCACTTGAACATCATCACCAACAGCATACCCAACAACTTCTGGAAATTCGATCATCTATCGAATATTTATTTAATAGTAATAAAACAAAGAAATGTCAATATCTTACGTTATCACCTCCAACGGCCCACGCAGATGCAATATTCATCATACACAGTGCAATATGATTTCTGACTGCATTATCATCGCATAGACCATTTGGTAGATTGTTATCGTCGAATGCTACTTCTGGACCACATTCATACATTAGCAAATGATGAACAATGTCCAAATTATTTTGATCTACGAGTATTTTTTGCTAAAAACAAAAATAAACAGCAGTTATTGCAATATCTAAGCAATTCATACTGCAATGGCATGTCTTCGTTCAGTTATATTTTCGGGTACTCGATAAACCTTGCAATGATAGGTTGTATCTGCTATTGGTACTTCATACTATGATATAGATTGAATATTAAAAGAGATATGTTTTCTTTAATAATTCGAAAGTAACTAACGTTATCCAATTTGAAGTCAAAGTAATCCAAACCATCGAATTTTGATTCTGGTGGTGGTTTATCATAGGATCGAAGTGGAAGGATACGTGAACCCCGTCGTGTTTCATGGTATTCTATATTACCAACAGGATCATCCAAGCCATATGCAAATATTAAGATGTTAGTTCCTGACTAAAGATCATAAAATACTTTAGATGATAAACGAGAAAAAAACAACAACAACAAACTGTAATAGGTGTATCCGTGCTATCACATGAATCTAATGGTCGTTTAAATTGTATAGCTGTCCATCCGTTCTCTTCTCGACCTTGTAAACCAAACCAATCGACTGTAGTACTGTCAATTTGTGGAGTACTTGTCCCCGTTGCATATCGATCCTATCCCAAAAGTTAATAATGTAATTAAGTAAAGGTTATGAAGAGTTACTTGAAAATGCAATTGACCTGAATTATCAACCCATCCAACACCAATATCAGCACCTGTCATTCCACCAGCTAATACAAAACACATGGATACAAGTTAAGAAATATTGTGCAACAAACCTGGACTAATTCCAAGAGCAATCCATCCAGTTGTTTTAATATGCAACTCGAATACAATCTCTTGTTGTGTTTCATCTACTGACCACCAGAGATAAGCAATATCAGCTTGTAATTCAGTTGAATATGTGTAATTAGTATATGTCGAAATAGGACTAGTTGTTGCATAGTCACTATGAATTAGCAAGAGTGATACAAAAACGAGAACGAACTTATACATTGAGAAAATGGTTTTTTTATTGGAGAAATGAAAGTATTTGAGTAGATACAGTCTTGATTTATATCATTAAGTGATCATAAAAATGTCGTGTCTTTTGGAGATCAAATAAAATAAAATTACCTAGGTGTTTTTTTATTGATCATTTTATAGATACGTTGATTGACTGCTTTTCTTTATTAAGATCAACAAAATGAAAGAGCTGGATTATATACAAACAAAGAAAAGAAAAAATATCTAATTAACTTTTTGTCCTTTATAAACTGGTGGTTTAGGTTCATTTGGTAAATCAACAAATTCTTTTTCCACGTCGATATCAACTTTTTGTTCTTCATGTTTTATATGTGTTATATCAGTTAATGTTGATTCTTTTCTTGGTGGCGGATCTTGAAAAATACCGGGTCCTTCTAATGGAAATCGAACGTGCGAAAATGGATTGTCCAAAGGTTTATATTTATCAGCAACAGTCAACACTTCTTCGTCTTTCAAAGCTTCATCCATTTTCTTGATAGCCTCCAACGATTGTTGAATAGCATGTACTTGATCATCATATTGCGGACCAACACACCATAAAGTCTCAAGATCGATTTCTTCACGTGTTTCAGCATCCATTAAATGTAAAACAAGATGACCTAAAAACTAGTATGTCATTCTTTTTTTTTAAACATAAAATCATCGAAACAAACCCATATCCATGGCATGCCAACTACTTCCATCTCGACATGAACTACTCAAAAATGGATCCTTTGCTTTCTTTTTTGCTTTGTACTATTGAAAACAATAGGATTCAAATTGAAATCGAAATGAAAAAGAAAACAAACTCACTAATTTGTTAATATATTCACTAGTACTTTGCAAATGTCGAGCACTGAATGCTGTAGCTAAGATTAAATATTTTGCATATTGTTTTTCAGGTGGTATTTCAATGACACAAATATCTTTCAATCGTTCATCTCGAAGTATTTCTATGATTTCTTCCAAATCGAATACGCCCTTTTTTCCACCTGAAAAAATAAATCAAATTTCAATAACAAAACTATTGAATGTTCAAATCAAACAAACGTTTGATATTATGTCGATATTCATCTTGTGCTTTTGGTTGATTATTAATTTCTAACTTTTCGAATTCATACAATTGTTCAATTTGTTGTTTTCGTTTGTCTGACAATCCCTGAGCTAGTTCTTCGACTGTATATTGATTTCCTGGGTGTAATTTAGGTTTAGGTGGTGGTTTTGTTGTCGAATGACTAGCAAAACGATGCATAGCAAATGTTGATGAACGAATAACTGAACGTAAGATCATTAGTTGTTGTTGTTTTTTCTATCTGAAGAAATACAGATTATTCGAAAATAGAAAACAAACAAACAAACGAATTTCCTAAAAGAAAGAAAACAACAGCTAGTGTTTCGTTGTTGGCGATGATAATTCAATCATTTTATGAACATCAAGTATTTTTTCACGTGGTTTGCCTTTGGAAAGACCAAGATTCGTTTCATATGCGTCTAAACGTTTCCAATCATTATAAGAAACAAATCGAATTTGACGTGAATTAGCTAGATCGATCAATCCTTGACTGCCCGATTTGACATCATGAAGATTAGTCAAACGTTTTTGTTCAATATCTTCCATAATTCGTTTTGCAACGACATGCGCTAGAAGAAGAGGAGAAAATAAATAAGATTTCATTGATTTAGATTTTTCAAATACATTCAGTTGTTGTATCTACAATGACACCTCGTGCTCCTCGTCCAATCCAACCAGCACAATACAATCCCGGTCGATCATTGATTCGACTATGTTCGTTAAGAATGATTCTACGTTCACTATCGAAAGGTAACCATGGATCAATCTACGTAGATTAAACTTTTTCTTTAAACAAGAATTGTTTTTCAATAAAACAAAAATGCAATACTTGAATGCCATAGTAGCCAATACTTTTTATGACTAGACCACATGGAATTGTTTCGATTTTTCCGTTTGTTTCAACGGCAAGATTTTCATCGAGAAAATTACCGTTGACTTTCGGTTGTGTTTCTTCGAAGTCAACACTTTCGACTTTTGTTTGACCATTGATTTGTTTTGGTCGACGCCAAAATTTCAAATACCAGAATCGTTCAGCTTGATCTCGGCTAGTTGTTTTCGCTGTTTTTAATATTAATTCTGTCAATCGTTTTCTCGGTCGATCTAAATTCTCAATCATCTGTGTCGAAATCTGTTTGAAATCATTCGATTCTAATCTCGATTGAACATTATTTAATTTCGTTAATTCACGAAATTCTTTGATTGTAAATGCGACCTGCATCGGTCCACGTCGACCAACAAGCACAACATGTCGTATTCGACTTGTTCGTAGTGTTTCAAGTGCAACTTCAGTTATATCCGTTCGAGCTAATTGATCAATTGGTGAGAGAAGTATTCGTGCACAATCAAGTGCAACATTTCCCATTCCAATAATCACCGCTCGATCCGTACCATCAAGTTCCGGTCGAAGTTCAGCATTTTCTGGTACACCTAGATCAACAACAAAACAAACGAACGAATCACTTCTGATCGGTTAGCACAAATCAATCGTTTTTACCATTGTACCAGCCTACAAAATCTTTTGCAGAAAACACATTTCTCAATGTATTCTCGCCGGGTATCTTTAAACTTCGTTCAATCGATGAACCATATGCAAGCACAATGATATGATAGAATTCTTGTAGTTCTTTCAAACCGATCGTTTTGCCAATATGAATATTGCCGAGAAATTGAACATGTTCATGTTCGGCTATTTTCGTAAATGTATGAATGACATTTTTCACTTCGGGATGATCAGGTGCAACACCATAACGAACGAGACCGAACGGTACAGGTGCTTTTTCGAGTATATCAATCGTCATTGGCATTGTCTGACGAAGTTTTAGTAGATTTTGTGTGAGATAGAATCCCGCTGGACCACTACCAATAACAGCAACTCGTATTGGATTTGTTGTTGCTGCTGCTGTCGACAATGACCGTTTAAAAAACTGTCGGAAGACATGAGAAAACATCGAATGTTTCTAGAAGAAAATCTTAGAGATAATCTCGTTTTAATTCCATCAAATAGATTTGTTTTTTCAGCGTAGAACAAAAAAGAAAAATACAATTATTTCTGAGTTTTCAGTTTTTTGACTTCGATCATTGGTCGTTCATTCGTTATTGATTGAGAATCCGATGGTGTTCGTTCTTCCTTACGTGGAAGATTTGCATCTCCACCGCCAACTGTCGATTCATTATTGGATGTCGATGGAGGATTTGCATTTTGATTGTTTGTACCGGGCGCTGTTCGAGGACGAAAACGCTCGTGAAAATTAGGAAATAACGTATCGAAACGTGAGCGTTGAATTTGCGTGAGCATTTTTTCTTTCGATGAATCTTTCTTTGCTATGTCATCTAAACAAAATAAATCAAAAATCAATTCAATCAATAGAAATCAAAACAAACCCGAAGAATTATTTGTTTTCCAGTAATATCCCGACGATGGATGATAAGCTGCTTTTTGAGAGGCTAGAAGAAACAATTTAAATTCAACTTCACATTCGAAAAATTTAACCTTCATCAAACGCTTTTCCAAAATGATGAACAGCCGTTAACTAACGTAAAAATCATCGATCATTTTTTCTCGAAAGTTTGAAGTCATCTTACCAATCGATGAGTGATCACCGATGCTGCATCAGGCGCTTGATAAATATGTCCTGGAGCAATGATATAATATTCTTGCAATGGTTTAGCTAAACAAAATCCACAGTCAAAATGCTTAATCTTTGAATTCAATTGATTTACGTTCAGTTGGTCCTTCTCGCCATTGTTTTCGAATAATGAATAAAATTGGATCTTGATGATGAATAAGTGCATATTCAATGCCCGTTGCACCTAACTAATTCGAAGATAGGATTTAGCTTTGTCAAAAAGACAAATATCTTTCTCGAACCATGGTTTCAGCTGACAAATTTCGCGTATATATATGTTCGTTTAAACTCGATGGATCATAGAATGGATTTCCTACTTGACAGAAATAGGCTAGTGCAGTTTCTTCACTTAAAACCGTATTGAAAAGTTGAAACCATGATAGATCACTCCAGTTCAAATTCAAAAGACTTTCTATATACAAATTATTCGATTTATTTATTGAATAGAATTAAAACGAGAAAAAAAGAACAAAGAAATTTCCGATTTACCCTTGGATAAATCCATAGATTTTCTTTTCTCTTGAAAAATCTACAATGCACAAAATGGAATAATAATCACATATTCGATACTTTTTGGTTTTCAAATCTTTGCATAGGAGAAAACAAAAATGAAAACAAACAACAAGGCACTATTCTATGTTTTATTTATTCGAAGATTTTTCGACTAGAGCACTCGACGACGACACTCTGATGAGCCGCAATGACAATCCATTCGTCGACCAGCTATTTCACCGACTGTATAATTATAATCCCAACTAAAATATCAAAGAAACAACAAAGAATTTCAAAATTTCCTTTTCTTCTTCGTTTCATACCATAATTCAGTTCCTGATCGAATGGTTTTCGTTGCAAAAAAGCCAATCCATGGAAAATGAATATCATGTGTCTAGATGAAAAGAATAAATAATTTCATTTCAATAGACGAAATAAATTGTTTTACATCAACAAAAACATTTTGCACAGTAATATTCGGCGAACAAGAATGATTAAAATATCGTCCGATATTTCCGATTAATTTAGCGTCAAGCGTATATACAACACCGTCATAATCAGGTAGAACAGTTCGATTTAATGATGAACTCGTATCGAGATCATTGGATTGATTTTTCGAAGATTTCTTTGAAACATCTTTCTTATGATTTAATAATTCACGTGCACGCGTTTGCAGATTCGCATTCCGCATACGAGTATTGGCTAATATAAAAAAAAAACAACAAATTGATATTCAAATTAGATCAATGAGTACCTGATTCTGTGCTCGATGGTGATGTATCATCTGTATCATCATCATTATCATTATCATCATCGTCTTGTTCTAAATTCGTTTCCGTTTGTTCATCTTCGGAATCATTATTAATATTTTCGAAAAAATCTAAATCTGCTTGATATTCATCTCCGAGTAGTTTGCCTCGTTCATCAGCTTGTTCACTTGTAAAAATTTCGCCTGAATATACACTAATAAACGTACCAACTGGCAGATCATGTAGAGTTCGTACGCCCCAGCCACGTTTCTCCGTTTTAAATAACTAAAAATATTCTTCGAATGTTAAGATTTCTATATTTCAAAACAAAAAAATTCTATTGATCTACTTGAAGTTGAGCAATGATTCCATTTTGAACAACACGATTTGAACATGTTTGTTTCTGACATGAGCATCGACTATTACATTCATAGATTCCACCGGGTACATTCTTATGTAAACGTCGAAAACGATAGCCAAGTTGATTTAAAATTTCATTTTGACTTTTGTGTTTAGCTTTCAATGTTTTCACACGTTCGTCGCCAATTAATTCGGCATATTTCAATGTTCGTAACCAACCTAAATTCAACATCGATTGTCGTCGTTTTCTTATTCAACAAAAAAGAAAAACATACAAGCACATTTCGCTCGATTTCGACAACCATCTGTACATGTACAACACGTCATTGTTGGTTCGTTAATCACCATGTTAACACCAGCGACCGGTGTTCGTTCGACTCGATACGTAAATGCACTTGGTTCTTCGATTTTGCCCGGTTCTTTATCAACTTCATTCACAATTGAAATCGGCACATTTTCTTGACCTTTTGAAATATCTGAATCGAGAAGTTTACCATCGGGAGAATAATGTTGTTTGAGATTAACTCTATTGTCCAAAACGAACAATTCAATGGTTAATTTCGATTTTGTTTCATGAAGATAATTATCAATTTGAGCCTGAGTAAATAATTTTCTTCCACCTGAATAAAAACAACATATGAGCATCTTTATTTTCTATCGAATCTATCGCTTACAAGGAGCACAATAGATGAATACTGATCTCGTTGCTTTTAATCTGACATCGCCAGCTTTACGCACGCGAACATTATCTAACATTGTCCAATGGCACGCAAATGGTTTGAGAAATGGATTCATTGAACGTGGTAGTTGATGAAAATTTTTCTCAGCATAAACAACACATTTATGCGAGCATATATGCGGATGAAATTCGTAGGCATAATGTTGAAGAAATTGTTCGGCTAATTCAAGAAATAGCGGATTTGTAACAATTCGAGCAGATGGATTGATAGTCTGCTGAAATAAATAAATAATAACAGAGTATGAAAAGAAAAAGAAACTATTACATGAGTAGTAGTAGTAGTAGTAGTAGAACGAGATTGAAGTGAAGATGATGATGCTTGTCGATGAAAATTATTGATATTGGATGAAGTTTCGTTTGTAGATGATATTGTTGGAGAAGTGAGATTCGACGATGAACTATTCGTTTGTCGAGAACGAAGTGCTCGTGGACCATCGATTGATTGTAATGTTGAATTTTTAATAATTTCTTGTTCATTCGATGTACGCACTCGTTTCACTGGTCTTGGCTCGTCAACTGCTTGTTCAGCTGTTCGAACAGATTTATCTTTATTTGTATTTGTTGATTGACCTGTTTGTTCATTTAAACAGATAATTTCTGGTGCATTCGTCCGTTTAGCAGATAAATGTTGTCGAGCTGTTCGACGTGCAACACCATTGTTCGCTGCGGCTCTAGTTTGTGTTGAATAATAATTATTCATTTGATCGAGTAGAGGCGAACCACGATAGAGCCATTTACGTTGTTTACTATGACTCAATTCGATTTGTATCATTGATCCATCGATTTGTGTGACAAGTGCCGGTATAAACGAATTATTATGAAAATTTGTGAATACATTTCGTACACGAACGAATGTACCTTCTTTAACTCTCAACATTAAACGTTCAGGATAGGATGCAAAATATCGATCAAGATATTCGTTTTGACATTCATGTGTATGCGTAGAAAATGTTTGATCAAGACAAATATGAATTTGCGATGATGAATGATAATTAGCTGACATATTCTTTGAATCATCAGTATAGAAAACTAAACATCGATAATCATTATTTTTGCCTGGCTCTTCGCCAATAAGACCGTATCGACGACGACCTGTCTGAGAATCAATAATTAATACACGTAATTTTAATTGAAGAATAACATTCGATTCACATGGTTTAGCAAAATATAACCATTTCGTTTGAATATCATATGTTTTGCCTGTTGTTTCATCGAGAATATTTATCGATTTTGTATTAATTAAATCGGCTACAAATGAATTCGTTATGCCTTTCGATGGTAAACGTTGATCTTGATCATTTTTTATGAAGAGATTTTCACGTAAATAAACCATATGTACGGGCTTATAATTGATATAAGTCGGTCGATTTATTGTTTGAGCTGGTGTTGAACTCAAATGAATAATACTATCATCTTTGTCATCATTTTCATGATGTAATAAATGAACTATGTCTTGTATAAGACGATTATTTTCGTTCAATTGTTTCGATATTTGTTCGAATTTCAAACGATTTAAGTGTTCAATTTCATTTAAAATAGCAAGAAAATATTTTAATGTAAAATGTTTTTTTAAATTTTCAATTATAATATTAAGATAATTTTCGACAATGGATTTCGATTCATTTTTATTATTTAACAATGATGTCGATGTTGAAAAACAAATATCATCAAATTCAACATATCGTTTCAAACACAATCGACCAAATAATTGTAGCCATGTCGAATCAATTGTTTGAAAATTTAACGACGAAAATAATTCATGATAATCTTCGATTTCTAATAGATCAAACAAACGAAGTAGGATCGGTTCGATTGTGGTCGATTGACGAAGTTTCTCTAAAAACAAAAACGTTCGATTTTGTAATCAAAACGTTGACAACACTTACGTATCCGTTCTCGTTCGTCATCGAATGGCTTTAGAACGCTGTCAATGTCCAGTCTACGAGAAAGAAAAAGTGTTTGAAGAACTTTATTTTGAAATGAATTCTTCAGAAATTAATTTATCTCCGAGTTCAAGCAATCGATATATGAAATTCTTAAATATGATTGTAGTCTTAGATTCAGAGAGAGAGAGAGAGCGTGCTTACCTTTTGAAATCCATTTGACGTCGTTCATTTGGCATTCGATCTAAAAATTTCTTTGGCATGACAAGATAAAAAACAGATGAACAAACAAACAAAACTTTATTCTCTGATGAAATTTATATATAGAATCTCATTTTGTTGAAAAAGAAAACAACAACAACAACAACAACAAATAAATAGTTTGAAAGAAAACAAAAGGACAGATTACACAAGGACACGAAACGAACGTTTTGTATTGCTCAAATACACAGAAATATTCTTATGTACAAAAAAGAAAAAATGAGATTTGATGTTCTGTTTGTTTGTTTTTTGTTTATGTATCAGATATTGGACTGTATAATGGCGTGTATTCATCAGTAGGTAGATCACTTGGATAATAATGTTTAAGTCGAACATGCCAAGCAATGGAAGTCACAGCAGATAGCGTACGAAATTGATGAACAACATTACGTGGAATGAAATAAATATCGTTATCATAGAGCGACAAACGAACATAACGAATACCTTCACGACGTAATTGATTCAATTTACCTTCGTCACACCATTGCAAACATTGTGAAACAGGTGGCTCGTAAATATCGATTTTTAAACGGTCAATAACTTTTTCGAAATCTTCAGCATGAAAACAAACAACATCTTTGACCATTCGATTAACGGACGATCTAAATCAAAATTTGTCTAGTTCTTTTTTTCTCAAAACACAAACGAATACATACGGTGTACCAACATGTACAGCTTTCAGCAAGCCAACAGCAGCCGTCGTTTCTAAACCATCGCTATCACAATGATCACTATGTGGTTTCGTTCGATCTTCGACTAGGACTTCTCTCGGATCGGTGCCTCGTCCTCCGTATGTCAAACTACGTAGCTCATTCGTCATTCGTTTCTTCGGATGACAACTCTTATGTTCCGCTGTGGGAACATATTGTTCGCCTGGCCGTACCCATAGTATCGGTCCATCATTGGAATCCGTTCGAGATTTCATTTTCTGCGATGATAACGTGCCCCACGGCATCACACATTGAAGAAATGGATTTTCTTCGAGTTTATCAAGAAATGTCGGAAAATAATCGCCACATTCTTCTCGTCCTGTTACTGTTCCCACAAGTGAAATACTCATCAATGGTCCGTGACGAAATGTCCCGTTGGAATAAGTTTCAACAATATGATTTCGATATTCTCCCATTGTTGTCGTTAGAACTTCTTTTGAATTCAATAGATTCGTTGTTTTAACTGTCATTTTTGGATAGGTTAAACTAAAATAATCAACAAGATCAGGCAAATAACGAGCGCCATCATGCAAAACACCAATAGCAAATTTAGCACGTTGATTCACTTCACCATAGACAAGATTAAAAAAGTAATTCACAAATAATGGAATATTTTCTTCGGACAAACGAGTAAATTCATTGTAATACGCACGTATAAAACTTGCACCACCATTGGGATGTTCTTCTTTATGTATTAAACTATCGAATAATTCTAAACGATCATTATTCAATTCGAGATAGGAGGATAATTTCTCTTCTTCACGTTCTTGTTCATCGATATGAGTTTGTTCACGTGTCGTATTTGTCTGTGTTTGAGTTTCTTGTTCGAATGTTTG
>Ga0209922_102424_pt1 | contig 16106 bp, 15 predicted proteins | sample ThiBiot_500_biof_FD_183946 | JGI IMG/M metagenome (GOLD analysis project Ga0209922, IMG submission 183946) | Wastewater bioreactor microbial communities from Cape Town, South Africa - Thiocy_expt_500_biof (SPAdes) | ecosystem: Engineered > Bioreactor > Thiocyanate-remediating > Anaerobic-Aerobic ...
CAATACATTTTTGTTTTGTTTTTTACCAGTGATTCGTGCCAAGACGAATGTGCCTCACAGGATCTTACCTGATCTAATTCTTTCAGCGGTTGTTAAAGATAAACAATCCGCAACTTTTCTGCTTACTAGCAGTGTCAAATTTGAAAGTTCTATTCGGTTGTTTTTCTTTGCAAATATGTTTCATGCGTCATGATAGATGGCGCGCGCTGTCACCATTAAGTATCTAATTATCAATTCTATTAATTAAGATCATTCTTTGTCTTATCGTGATATTCGAAATCTTTCGTATTTTCATTTACATTTATCGGACAAATCTTTCTTTTCTTTCCTTCGATCGTTGTTCGTCGTCTATGTTCTGTTCTTTTCTTTTCTTTTTTTCTTTCGTTCTGTTCCTTCATTTACACCTACTACTCACTTTTGTCTACTCCCTTTTTCTACATTTTTGAACTAAATACTATCAATACTTGTATCTACAAAATCGTTGACTACATTCGAAAATCTGTCTTCATTTACCAGTCATCGTTACACGTCATGCGTGTTGTCGGTTCATATAGGTAACGCGCGTTCGCGATCTTCTTTCCGTTCTCTTCCTCTATCGACTTCGGTATCTCCGACAATGACCAATTTTCTTTCCAACATCAAAAAACCGGCCGGCGACCTCTCTTTCATTTTCTATGTCTCTATTCTCATTTTTGCCTCCACTAGTTCGAAGGCAACAACAACACAATATATAAATAACTATCATCATCCACCATTCACCCAATAGTCGAGCCTCACAAACTTCTTATACATTCATTCATTGGTGGAGGAGCTTCGAGTTTGTACGACCGTTTGCACTGTATATATATACCCACTGCAAAACGCTCATTCTCATTGCATTATCCTCGTTGACGCGCAGCACAACACACACACACACGCACATTACCGACGACTCTCGGTCCGCATACACAACAGTAAGTAACTAGACAGTCGAGTGTGCGCGCAAACACATAACCTAAGCGCGTCAAAAATCGACAAAAAAAACTAGGCGAACGCGCGTACGGGAAGCTTGGCCACGGATGAGATAATCGAGGACGAATTTTCGGAAAACAAAGGGTTTTTTTAGAATAGAAAATCAAGTCAATAAGTTGTTTTTCTCTTTCTATTATCGTAGAAAACGACGAGACTGCCGCAGGTTTTTTTTTTCTTCTTGTCGAAACCTTGTTAAATAAGATAAACAACAGAACTGATAATGAAAATTCACTATCAAACATTAGCAAATTAGTCGAATTCAGTAATGAGATTTTAAAAAAAAGCGAATTTTTCTCAAGGACGTTCAGTTTTTTTTGTTAATTAAATGAAATGAACGATCGATCGATCTTAATTGTGAATATTTTATTAGACATTACAAAAAAGATTGCGATCAATAGAATTTCATTGAGATCAAGTGTTCAGCATAGAAGAGACTAATTAATTAATTTTCCAATGAGATATCTCAAAGACAAACAACAAGAACAACAACAACAAAAAGCTCGCCCATTTTTTTCTTTCGTTCTGTAGAAAGAGGAATGTCAAAGAAAAAAAAGGGTCGTCTGTGAAGACGCACCGGAAAGATGGCGCATTCGAACAGAATTGCAATTTACATATATATATATTGAGGGTGTCTATTGAACGAAAAAAAATAATGATACACCGGTCATAAGGTCAAAAATGCTATAACATTCATCAATTCGTTCTAGATAAAAAAAAACAAACTTTTAATAGTTATTCTCAATGGCTCGAACAAAACAAACCGCTCGTAAATCAACTGGTGGCAAAGCACCACGTAAACAATTAGCAACCAAAGCCGCACGTAAATCGGCACCATCAACAGGTGGCATTAAAAAACCGCATCGTTTTCGTCCGGGTACAGTTGCACTTCGAGAAATTCGTCGTTATCAAAAATCAACGGAATTACTTATTCGTAAATTACCATTTCAACGACTTGTTCGTGAAATTGCACAAGATTTCAAAACAGATTTACGTTTTCAATCGGCAGCTATTGGTGCACTTCAAGAAGCTAGTGAAGCTTATTTAGTTTCACTTTTTGAAGATACAAATCTCTGCGCTATTCATGCTAAACGGGTCACCGTAAGTTCAATTCTATTCTTTGATGAATTCAATTTTTTCAATAAAATATTTCGATCTTTAGATTATGCCAAAAGATATTCAATTAGCACGACGTATTCGTGGTGAACGTGCTTAATCATTCAAGAAAAACAAAATATATAATTATTCTTTGCAGACGAAAGACTGTTTATTGTATATGTGCGTGTGTTCATTAGATTTTTTCGTTTTTTTTGTCGTTGTTTTTCCTTGTATTATGAAGGATGAAACATAAATAAATCAACTTATCATTTATCTTTGGTCATTAGAAAACATACTGTTGTCATTTTATCTTCTTATTGCTAGCGATCGAAAGTCGGATTGAATCACCTGAGAACGTTCTACAAAATGATTTTTCTCAAATGCAGCGATTGATTGTTTTAACGCTTGTTCGACGATGTGATTTTGAATTAGTTTCAAGACAAAAGATTGCAACTGATTAGAAGATAACTAGTATTCGTCTTAAATATGATTTTTGTTTGAAAATTCGTTGACTACGGAAATAAATTGACATTCTAATAATTTCGTTAATCATTTTTTTTGTGGAATAAATGGATCATAAATTTAATATTTTCGATACAAGATTATTTTACTTTTGACGATTTTTCTTTGAGCCGCAAGACAAATCTTTCCGAAGAAAGTATTTTTATGACATACATGTGATCTAGGGTATAAATGAAGTCCGCTTTCGTTTTTTTCTCGATATTCTTTCGTTTCGCCTTTACTAATTCGATGTTTCTCCTCTCTCTGTTTTTCTAGACCTTCTATACTTCGGTCAAATTCATTTATTATATTTTATCAAATGGCTATGGGTGAGCCAGATTGTGCATCTTTTTTCAAAACGTTAAAAAATGATCTCGGCTCTGTAAGAACAGTTTATTAGTAAAATATTGAATGTTTATACGTTCAAGCAGAATTAACTGATAATTGAAATCAAAATGCTGAACATCAAAAGTTATTCGAGCAAATGATTGATGAAATTGCAATTATTAATGGATTAATCTCCCATGCAAAAAAACATGAAAATAGAAATTAACTAAAACTGATTCGTTATTTATCGTGTTTTTCGTCTTCTTTCTTCTTCTTATGATTTGGATACCAATGTATACTTGTTTATCAGTTACACTATAACTATAACATTAATAGCAGTAACAACGAGAAAAAGAATCTATTATTCGTTTATCAAATAACTACAAAAATAACAGAGAGATACACATATACTTGAACAGTTGGCTAATATAGATGACACGAGCTATATTAATTTTATTTGCCATCATTTGCTCAACAATAGCAACTAAAATACTAATCATAATTTAGATTATCTGGATTTGGCCACGGATCATTTCATATATACCACTAGCAAAATACAAATGTTCAACTTTAATCAAATTACAGATACGTGTGCTAAGTTTATTTGAATGTTGGTTTATACTTGATGAACGTTTCGGAAATCTTCAAACTTTAATTATTGATGTCTGTTGGATTCTTCCACCAAGACTTGATTTGAGCTCGACTGTAAGTCAATCTGCATATTCATACGACAATCAAATTCATGATTTTGATTTCTGATTTTTAGAAAATAGTTTCAAAATTGAAATGTTTTTCACTCAGTTGTTCTCAGATGACGACGTATTTTGGGACACAGGTCGTTGATTTTCTTCGTCGACTGAATTAAAGAAATTTACATTCAGTATTCATACATTGGTTTCAAATCGCGATATTGGAAGTCCGATTCAATCAAATGAAGATATTCGACAAAGTTTTATTGACAAAGGATATCAACATTAAATGGTGGAAATATTTTAGTCACGGGCAAATGTTTCTACTATGACTTACAGTCGATTCTCTCCAGCATCATCTCTATTATCCAATGGTGACATACTAATTACCGGAGGATATGGAAGATCAGATTCATACATCGCTGCGGAATTTTACAATCCTCACAGTAGAATTTGGAATTTAGTAGTTGGTGGCATTGGCTATGCAGATAATTCAATAACTAGTCAACTATATACACTCTGTCCACATTGGTTGGTGTCTATTCTGGTAATTTAAATCATGCTCGATGTTCTCACACTGCATCACTGTTATCCAATGGAAAAGTACTTGTCGTAGGTGGCTATGGAACCTGTGGTAGTATACATTTTGCTGAAGTATATAATTCAACAACAGGTGAATGGACCATCGATTCGAGAGGAATACAAAAACGATATGGACATACGACATCCATTTTATCCGATAGTATAATATTAGTAGTATGGTGGAAACTATCCTTCAAGCTGCATAGAAAGCGCTGAAATTTATAATCAATCAACACAATAATTGAAAAACTGATTTTCTATTTCTTCTGTTTTACATATTTCTGATTATTAAAAGGATTGTAAACGCTATTCGTCAATTTTCAAGATTTTTATTTTCTTTCGATTTTGAAAACAGGTAACTAAAACAAACAGCACTGTATTATTAATCAAGGGCATTTTTTTTACATCGTACCAGTTAAACAGCATGGCTTCTTTCTCTCTGTATTCGACAAGAAACAATCATCAGTGCATATATTTAGAAGCACTCAAATTGCGTTCTGCGCTCTACTTTTTTTTTTTATAATAACATCAAATGTCTTCTTGATCGCTGATACATTTCGTGAGTTCGATTCCAAATGAAAAGATTACTCCAAATCTATTTACTGAGCGTATTCGCCGTTATTACTTTTGGTTGGTACCATATTTTCAGTTATTGTACAATAAATTATTTAAATTCTAACATTTATTTAGGACAAACAACAACTCAATCATCGAGTTATACATGTCCTGTAAGTGATGTGACAGCACAATTTAGTGCTGTTACATCGACATATTCTCATTCGGCACTCAATATTCAAGCAAGTTGCTCGATTGCTCAATGTCAAAGTACAGATGACAGCTGTCGAAACTCACAAACACCTTGTTTTAATTATCAAACACAAAATAACGTTGGATATTGTGGACCAGCAGTTGATTGTTCAATTTTACAACCTTGTAATGATACCTGTTCATCAAATCAATCTGTATGTGTCATGAATACATGTTGTCAACCGGCAGGAAGATGTTTACCATTATATCTGACAACACTTTGTCCAATGACGAGTAAGTTTTCTTCTTTCTCTTTTCCCATAGTTATTTTTCAATGCGTTATAACTGTAGGTTGGTCACTTGGTGCAGATATGATATATGCTCGAGGAGGTCACACATCATCCGTACTACCAAATGGAAAGGTTTTAGTAACGGGTGGCAATGGTTATAACGATGTTCAGACAAGTTGTGAATTATATGATCCGTCATCGAAATTGTGGACGACAACAGGTGATCTGACTTTCGCACGATCAGGGCACATGGCTTTGATATTATTAAACGGAAAAGTATTGGTATTTGGTGGTCGTGGTGCTAACGCTGGTGATTTGGACAGTGCTGAATTATATGATCCATCAACAGGAACATGGTCAACAACAGGTAATATGTCATCGGCTCGACCTCGACATACTGCATCGGTCTTATCAAACGGAAAAGTATTGATAGCTGGCGGCTGTAAACCTGGTAGTTATATGAATAGTGTTGAATTATACGATCCAACAACAGGAAGTTGGTCGATTACTGGTAACTTAACTATTGCACGATGTCAACATGCAGCGACGGTTTTAAGCAATGGAAAAGTGTTGGTAGCTGGTGGTACATCAAATGGTATAGATTATTTAAATAGCTCTGAATTATACGATCCAATAACAGAAAGATGGTCACTAACCGGTAATATGTCGTCCGGTCGAGTTAACCACGCTACTTCATTATTACCCAATGGAAAAGTATATTTAATTGGCGGATATACGAGAAATGGTTCTCTGCACAATACGGAAATCTATGATCCTTCTAGTGGAACATGGTCACCAGGAGCGAATACACTTCACATATATGATTTCCCTATCATAACAACACTGAATGATGGAAATCTTTTAGTTATTGGTGAAGTTAATAATTCTATTGATATGTATAACCCTTCAACAGGAACATGGAGAAATGTATCTCCGATGAACTATAGTCGATTCAATCTGGCGATATCTTCATTACCTAATGGTGATGTACTGGCTACTGGAGGAATTGGAAAGTCAAATTCATATACGACTGCTGAATTCTACAATCCTAATACCAAACTTTGGAATCCCAGTGGTAGTATTACTGATTTACGATATTCTCACACATCAACAGTATTATCCAATGCTACAGTGTTAGTAGTTGGCGGTTTGGGATCTAATGGCATCATACCAACTAGTGATTTATATTATGCTTATACGCCAGTTTTTAGAGCAACTGCTACGGCAAATATGAGTTATCCACGATATTCACATACTGCGTCAGTAATCAACGGAAACGTATTAGTAGCCGGTGGTTATGGTTACAATGGTCCTTTGAGTAGTTGTGAAATATATAATCGATCGACTGGAAGATGGGGAAATGCTAGTAGTTTGAATACTGCCCGATATCTACATACAGCAACGGTATTATCTGATGGAAAGATACTAGTAGCTGGTGGTATCGATTCATCTGGTGATGCATTGGGAAGTTGTGAAATATATGATCCTACAACAAACACATGGACATATGGTAATAATATGCTTATCAGTAGAGTGTATCACACAGCATCTTTATTAGCTGATGGTAGAGTAATTATAATTGGTGGACGAGAGTCGAGTGGAGAAGGTACTCGATTTGCGGAGCAATATGATCCATCAACAGGACAATGGTCTATTTTTTTTATTATGGACTTTCCTCGATATGACCATAGTGCAGTAGTTTTAACTACCGGAGAAATAGTAGTAATTGGTGGTTATGGTGGTTCTAATTCCGCTGGTTATTGGAACTATGTCGAAATGTACAATCCATCGACAGTACCAGGAACATTGACCCCGGTTAATAGTATGAATTATAAACGAAGTAAACATACATCATATGTTTTAAGCAATGGTAATATATTAGTTGTGGGTGGTGAGGGAAACTGTGGTAGTTTAAACATTCCTGAAGTATATGATGTATCAACAAATACATGGACTATCGGTCCTAAAATGGCTCAAGGTCGATACTATCATACTGTTGATTATTTACCAGATGGTTTGGGTACAATGGTAGTTATAGGTGGTGAATCAACTCCAGGCTGTTTAGATACCACTGAAATCTATGATACATAATTAACAAACTAATCTAAAGAAGAATTGATTTTTATATTTTTATCACATTTTTTTAACCTCGCATTTTTTCATATATATATATTTACTCAATTCCATATGATTTGAATTTTCTTATTTGACAACTCTAGATATTCGATATACACACATTGATTATGATGAACAATTTCTTTTGCAAAAGAATGCTCATTTACCTCGATTGTTAAATCTTTGCATTGAATACAAAAGACTCGTCGACATAACAAACAATTTCAGAACTGTGAAACGTCTTGACTGTCAGAAACCATTTGTTCAACTATTCAATTTTCATCAATATTTTCCTTCATTGTATTAGAAAGAATGAAATAGAAATAAATCAACTTATTATATATTTTTGATCGTAAAATAATATTTCATGTTTATTTCAAAACGAAAGAGAAGAATAGAAAGTCGTTAAACGTAATATGTATGTACATGATTTGACAAAACTACATTGAATCTATTGTTTGTTTGGTTTATTCGTGCATTTCTCGGTGAGCTAATTTCAATGTATCATTGCCAATCGATGGTAGAGTACGTTCAACTCGAATAATCTTGACAGATTTATTGTCAACATGATCCGAGTTGATTTCTTCGATAATAACGAAATTTTCGTTTGCGTCCGGACGGAATTTTTTGATGGTTTTCATTTCACCTTCTTCGCTATCGATCGATGATGATGAACGTTTAACTTTTTTATTCATATATTTTTCGACTGTATTCGAATAGGTATAACCGGGTGCAGCTATTTGCGGATGAGCAGATGATTTATATTTGTTATTTGAAGGTAAATATGGACCATGTTGATATTGATCATAATCATCGATTGAAAGAAGAACTCGAGATTTATGACCTTCGGATTGAACTGAATTCGATTGTTGTTGATAAACAGATTGATAATTATGAGCAGGAATGAGGGATAATGCCTTTTCATCGGTCGAATTTTTATTCGTAAGTGGAGACCAAACACCGAAGAGTACGGCGAAGAAAACGGCGAAAACCTGAAAATGACAAATTAATTTTCAATTAGAAAATTCGATGAAATTTTCTTACCATTAAAGCAGTGCCTTGCGTGGGTGCTGGCAGATTCTTTCCGATCATATTTCGAAGTAAATCTCGTTCTTGTGTCAACGTTCTACAAAATGAATTCGATTAGTAAATAAATCTCTCATTGGGTTTTTGTTGTCGTACTTTTGATTTTTCTCAATTTTAGCCATTCGTTCTTTTAATGCTTTATTTTCGTCGACATATTTCGCAATTTCTTTTTCTAAAGCATCGACATATTCTTTCTTCTTTCGTCGACTTTCTTGAGCAGATATCTAGAAAAATAAATACACGAAAATAAGCGAAAACATAATTCGATATCATTCGTTGTATTACTTTATTTTTTATTTTTCGTCGAATTTTTTTCAACATTCGTTCTTCGGTTTTATTCAATGGTAATTTCGTTGGTACTTCGTATCCTTCTTGTTTAATTAATTTAACTTCTTCTCGAGTTAAAACTAATTTACCCGATGATGGTAAATTCTAAAAAACAAAAATGACAATAGTTTTTTTTTATATGGTTGATATTATTATAAACGCACTTCTAAGTCAGTAAACATGGCCGATGATGATGAACTTTCATGAATGCTACCATCAGGTGAATCGTTGGATGTTGATGGTGTCAATGGTAAAACATCTTCCATGACATAATCATTTTCAGCACTGATGTATTCAGTTGGTACATCAATGGGCTGGGTTGTTTGTGTTGTTTGAATGAGAATAATTGGTTTAGGTGTATATTGAGTGGCATTGGTGGTTTTAATGATTAGTGGTACTGAGGGTTCCATAGGATCAGTACCGATTTCTCGAGTTGGTGATTCAATTTCGAATAATGGAGAGGTGAAATCGATAGATTGTTCTTTGAGCATTGTTGGATCATTAGAGAAAAGTTCATTAACGATTTTATCGAATAATGTAGGATCGAAATCATTTTCTATACACAAAGCAAAAATGTTTTGGTAACAAAAAAAAATGCGAATTCAAATTAATATGAACCTGATATTTCAGTTGTTGTCTGAATAGGACTCGTTGATTGTGAGTGATTATTAAAATTACTGAACATAATTTCATTTGAAAATAATAAATCTCCTGGTGAGAGTGAATTCAAACCATCATCGAACAGAAAATCGTACGTATCAGTCATCATTTGCTTGTCGTATATGATGATGAGTCCTTAAAAACATGACATATATATATATATAGCTGATAAGGAGAGTATCTCGAATATCATGAGTGTTTTTCTTTCGTTTTTCACTTTTAGATATTATTATTATTATCATTTAAATTATTAGAAGATTTAATTCGAAAAACTTACTTTGTATTTATATGAGTCGATGCGAAGAAGAAAAGAAAATGCGGCTACAACTGAGAACAACTGGTTGAATATGCTTGTCGAATGCGTATGGTGACGTGTCTCGTCTCTATTCTATTGCAATACAAATTTTCCTGTGCCACGTTGGCAAATATAATCATACGCGCTACAATCGATGAGTCACTATCGTTCTTTTTGCTACTGCAATGTTGTCGGGTCAGGCTTGAGAGTGAGTCAAACTATATTTCATCATCCTTTGTCAATAACAAATATTTTCTTTTTGCTAAGGTAACAAATATGATGTCATAAAAAAAGAAATTTATTAGTAAAAAAAAGAGAGAAAAATCCTATTGTAAAATCGGTCGAAGATTCATCATGTATGTCGATGACGATTTGTCATGTTGTTGATGTTGATAACAGCTTGCTTTCATTGCATACATCCATGGACATTGTTCAAGTAAATTGCTGCTATTCATTGTACAAAATTGATTCGTACATAAATCACATGAGAAATTCTTGTGAAATGTTCGACTTGAACGTAGAAATGTTTCGCATACTGATCCACTTAATAGACAACATCGACATTCGCATAAACCACTGCTCATCGATGGACGATTATTGATCACAATTGAAACAAACGGTTTTGTTGAATTGAACTCACGTGTAACATAAATATGTGCCAAATAAGAGATGAGTAAAAGAAAAACTAAACCGAAAACGAATGATCGCATAACTAGAACTATATATACGTATGCTAATAGACAAAGAAAATCGATTCTAATCATCGATGGTAATTGATATGGGAAAAGTTAGAAACATATGGACATAGTATCACATACAAACACCGTTGTTTTCTATTGCCGATTTGTCCTTGTATCCATGCCCTTTTATTAACTAATTCGACGCAAGATATTTATTTGTGTTGAACATTTGATTCTATTTGCAAGTAAAAGCATCGCCTTGAATACTTCCGAGACAAAACGGAACAAATGTAATCGATTTTCATGATTTCATACAAATTTATTCCAAAATATTCATAGTTTATTTTTGAATTATCAATCAATCTCTTGAATGGTGCGACCTCTGGATATTTAATCTTAATCAAAACGAATGGATCAATCTATGAACCATTCAAAATATTGAAATATCTCATCTAATTCCGACTCTCTTCAAAGTTAATTTGTTTTTGTTTGCTTATTAGTTGTCAAAAACTATCTTCTATCATGCAAACAAATGGAAAGACTATTATTATCATCTTATGTTTTTCATTCACACACAAGAACTATTTTTAATAATTAGAAATTATTCTGGACGATTTCATCAATTCAATTTTCATCTTGGAATATGTTATTTAAGATCACAACATGATTTTAGTCCAAGTAATCAACAAAAACGAAACTACGCACGTACGTACGCAAGATCCGATTAGCCGTATTTCAATCTCGATAATCAATGAACAAAACTCTAACGAGCATATTCCTATCTTATCGTGTTTTTCTTCCGTTCTTTCGAGACTCTTGAGCTGAGACCTAGACAAAACGAATCAGTAGTTCGATGTTGACATCAAATCTAATTGCTTTTGCTTGTGTTTTATTTACGATCAAAAGCACACATCATCATCACTATCGGTCGTCTTCTTCTTTTGTCTCTTCAATGCATCTTTTCAATAAGGACATTGCCGCAAGCAGATTTTTACAAAATTAAAGAAAACAGAAAAAAAAACCGGGAACATAAGATTTCCATCATTATCTCTCAATAGATCTATATTTCTTTTTTTTTCTTTCTTTTTTCTTTTCTTTTCTTCTTCTTCTTCTTCGTTTTTTTTACTGATCCAATATTTCCGTTAAGATCATTTTTAGTGACGTATAAAGTTTTGTATTACCAAAAGGATGAATGACTCAATGAGAAGAGCATAGGTAGCCGCGTGTATGTCTCTTTCTCGGATTTAGTTATTCAACTAAACCTGAAAAGACTTTCAGCGAAGCCATCAACCAAAGAGAAGAGAAGAAACTATATCGTTGAGGGTAGTTTTTTTCTTCTCTCTCTCTTTGTCTCTTTTCTTCTGCTGTTTCTGTTTCTATCTCATGCAGAACGAGCGTTTGCACGCCCGTTAGAATTCTCCTTTGCTCAATTATGTGAAGCACGACACACAGATGTCTGTGTCGAGCAGCGAAGAAAAAGAAAAAGAAAAAGAAAAAGAAGACGAGGAAAAAGAAAAAGAAGACGAGGAAAAAGAAAAGAAAACCGACAGGCTACATACACAATAAGGAAAAAAACGGAGAGCGAGCAAAGAATTCTTCTTTTCGCTTGGCACTAATTGTTAATATAGGAAGATAGACGGCAAAGCTAAAATATCGAGAAGAGAGAGAAAAGGAAAAAAAATGCAATAAAGGCTTGCCACAAGTAAGCGAACAAGAGAAGGAAAATCTCGACGAATGGTAGTAGTAGTGATGGTCGCATCCATCTCATCTCTAGATGTTGTTTAGTCGATCAACTTTGCTGTGTATAAATGGTATGATGAGAAAAAGCGAACATATGGTAGAAGAAGAAGAAAAAAAAGAAAATCCTATGCTACGTAGTATCCCTCATCATAATCAATTCTGATGTGATATAAATGACGATAGAAGGAATTTCTTTCTCCAGATATATATATATATATATATGTTTAGCGCGTGTCTATTCGTTGTCCATACGCAATTTGTACCTACGCATTTTCTTCCTAGGAATCCTCTTTTTTTTCTTCCATCTAGGAAAAAGAAAATATTACATCTCGTTCTTTTTATTGTGTTTATTTTCCAATCGACTATCAACTACGAGTGTATATATACGTAAATGTTTTTCTCTCGAGTTCGATCGAATACGAACGTTAATAAATAATATTGTAAAAAGGTAGACAGAAGACAAGCGAGCGAGAAAAAAATGAGACGAAGTCAGCTGTGCGACGAGAAAAAAAATCAGACTATTTGCACTTGTTAAAATTAAATCGATTCGAGCATATTTATATTTATCTACGACATCAGATGACATATACTCGATCATTTCTTTCTCATCAGTGATCGTATTTCTTCTTTGAGTCTTTTTCAATGACATGTAATTTGGACTAGAGAAGACATCAACAACAACAAAAAAGAGAATAGAAAAAGAAAAACTCGTCTATTTGTAATATACGTCAATTTTTAAAACCACATATTTGTCTCATTAGAAAGATCAAACGAGATAAGAATAAATGTAATTAATAATCAGAACGAAAATCTCTCTTTTTCTTTTTCATTTTCTAGTTCGAATTGTTTAACATATGATTTACCAATGATAATGGCCAATCTCGAAAATTCGGATTCTCATGTACGATGTGTTCCATCACCGCCACACGTTCGTTTAACCATTGGTGATCTATTCGATAGTCCAGCAGGTGGTGGTAAACCTAAACTCGATCGGCTACGTGAACATCTTCTTGCTGAAGGACGTCTCGAAGAAGATGCTGCTCTAATGATAATCGAACGTGGCGAAGCTCTACTACGTTCAGAAAACAATCTCGTTGATCTCGAAGCTCCAATAACTGGTAAAAACAAAAAGAAGAACAATTAAAATCGACTTTATCTATTGATTTCATTGACTAGTTTGCGGTGATATTCACGGACAATTCTATGATCTTATGAAATTGATTGAAGTTGGTGGTATGTATTTGACTCACGTGTTTAGTTTGTTATTTGATAGTGAGACAAATCTTATTTGTACGTGCAATGAAAACAGAAATCGGAAATTTGTTTTTTCTTGATGTCAAAACTATGTGCATGAGTTTCTTTCTTTCTTTCTTTCTTTTTTTATTATCTAGGTCCACCAGCAACGACACGTTACTTATTCATGGGTGATTATGTTGATCGTGGTTATTTTTCTATTGAATGTGTTCTCTATTTATGGTCACTTAAAATCCATTATCCAACAACATTTTTTCTCCTTCGTGGTAATCATGAATGTCGACATTTGACTGAATATTTTACATTTAAAACTGAATGTAAAATCAAATATACTGAACGTGTTTACGATGCATGCATGAAAGCATTCGATTGTTTACCATTAGCTGCGCTTATTGATAAGCAATTCTTTTGTGTTCATGGTGGTCTATCGCCTGAAATTCATACGTTAGATGATATTAAAAAGCTCGATCGTTTCAAAGAACCACCACCTTATGGGCCCATGTGCGATTTACTATGGAGTGATCCAGTCGAAGATTACGGTCACGAGAAATCCTACGAAGAAAAATATTTGTTCAATGCAACGCGTGGTTGCTCGTATTTCTATACATTCAAAGCTGTCAATGATTTTCTTGCGCGAAATTCACTTCTAACGGTAATACGCGCACATGAAGCTCAAGATGTCGGCTATCGAATGTATCGTAAATGTCCACAAAGTGGTTTTCCATCGTTAATGACGATTTTTTCGGCTCCGAATTATCTTGATGTTTATCAAAACAAAGCAGCAATCTTAAAATATGATACGAACATTGTCAACATACGACAATTCAATTCATCGCCACATCCATATTGGTTGCCGAATTTTATGAATGTTTTTACATGGTCATTGCCGTTTGTTGGCGAAAAAGTGACTGAAATGTTAATTAATATTTTAAATATTTGCAGTGAAGAAGAATTAATCACAAATCCGAATGATGATCAACAGAATGATAATGAAAATCAATTTCGTCGCGAAGCTATCCGATCGAAAATACGAGCGGTCGGCAAAATGGCTAAAGTCTACGCTTCACTACGTGAAGCAAGTGAAAATGTTTTAAATTTGAAAGGTTTAGCATCGTCGACAACAAGTCTCAACGAACTCGTCGATGATGAAGGCGACTCGAATGAACACCGAAAAGTACCAACTGATTTTTCGTTTTCAACAGCGAAAACTTTGGATCAAATCAATGAACGTATGCCGCCATGGACTGATGCTGAACGACAACAACGTCTAGCAAATAAACTTCAAATGATAAATACCGATGAAACCAATTCAACAATAAATGAACAATCTATCGATGACAATGAAATGATTCAACGAGATTCAACGGCACATACGCCAATTTTAATTATACAAAAAGAAGAAGACAAAATTCTCAATGGAATTGATAAGTAAATTGGTCGATTCGAGCTTTTGTTTTTTTTTGTTTATCGAAAATTTTTGTTGTTGCAGTACTCAATCTTCACTCGATTCATCTGTTAAAAATCAACCCGGTGAAAATCTCGATGACCTCGAAAATATTGAAGTTAAATTCGACAAAACAACAGCAACAGCAGACGAACAGTCATCAACAGCTCAATCGAAATCATCATCATCGTCAATGAATAATAATAACAAACATTCCTCCCCGATGTCGACGAATAATAATCCAGGTTTTTCATTAAAAAATCCTGTGAGTTCATTTCGTTCGTGGGTAACGAATAAGAAAAGTTCGAAAGATGATCAAGATCCATCGACATTCAAAAAAGTCGAAACAACACCTATTCCACGTAAAAATTCCGTTGAATCCGATACAACAAAACGAAGTCGAACAAGTTCAGCATCGATTACAACAAGCAATTATATTCAAGACTCGACTAATTCGCAAACAACATCAACAACAGCAGCACGTGCGAAAAAGAAATCATCATTTTCTTTACGTAGTAATAATCCAATAACATTACTCAAGCGAACATCCGATACAACAACACTATCAACATCACCGCCCCCACCAACGACAACAGCGATGACGATGATGACAAATGAAATTGAATCAACAGAACAAACAAGTGGAACGGGAGGACCATTGGGTTATTTGAAAAATCTTGTTCGAGGCGAAAAGCAACCGTAGTTTATCTTCTTCTTCTTCTTCTTCTTTTTTTTTATTATTCTATTTCATTGTTGTTCGTTGTTCTTTCTCTTTTTCTCTTTCTTCTTTTTGTATATAAAAATAAATCAGAGTTCGTCAACCGATCTATGAATGATATCCATATATGTCATTTTCAGATGTCAAACGATGATTTAGATCGTCTAGCTCGACAGATGTTACTTGATGAAGCTAAACGCAATAAAATACGTGCGGAAACTCAAGGTGCACTCGGTTGGCAAAGGCCAAATCTAGTTACCAATCGAAAATTCCTTCGAAATACATTAATATCCAATGCTGTACATAATATTCATAAAAATGAACAAGAAAAACAACAACGTTTAACATCATCATTAGAACGGAAACAACATGATTACAAACGTTCAAGAAAACGATCAGCCTCGCCTTCACCACCACCACCACCCCCCTCATCATCATCATCAAAACAAAAGTCTACTGAACCTAATCAACAACGATCATCATCATCATCAAAACGAACAAAGAAAGACAAATAATGACTTTAATTCCATGTTTCTTATTTTTAT
>Ga0209922_102426_pt1 | contig 16072 bp, 18 predicted proteins | sample ThiBiot_500_biof_FD_183946 | JGI IMG/M metagenome (GOLD analysis project Ga0209922, IMG submission 183946) | Wastewater bioreactor microbial communities from Cape Town, South Africa - Thiocy_expt_500_biof (SPAdes) | ecosystem: Engineered > Bioreactor > Thiocyanate-remediating > Anaerobic-Aerobic ...
GAACGACCACCACAAGCACCAGCCTCAGTTGCTTCACAAACTGTCATTCGACGATTGGCTGCTTTACCAGTCCCACCACGATCGGTCATCATCGAACGTCTTCCACCCCTCCCACCCCGACCACGTATGTATTCATCTATTTCCTATTTCTGTTTACGATCAGATGTGTTCTTTTAGGTGACATCATCATCGAACGATGGGTTCCATATGGTGCTCAAGCCAAACGACGAACAATCGTTCAACGTGCTGCTGCTGCTCAAGCTTATGCTGCTCCACGTAACGTCATCATCCAATACGAACCCGCTCAAGTTCGTGTTGTTCGTCAATTCCAACGTCTCGGTGTTACCCAAGCCAACCCACAAGCTTACCTCCAACAATATGGTGCCTCACTTCTTGATGCTACCGTACTTGTTCAACAAGCTCGTGCTGCTGGTGTCGTTGAAGACATCGTAAGTGTTCTACTTAAGCATTATTCTACATATTTCTCTTCTTTCAATTTAGTCACCACCAGCTGTTGGTGGCGCTGCAGTCGGTTTCGGAGCTGCTAGCTACGGACAAGAAGCTAGCTTCGGTGGATCATCATCATTCGAATCATCAAGCTTCGGTGGATACGGTGCTGGTGCTGGCGCTGGTGGTGCATCATTCGAATCATCAGGCTTCGGTGGATACGGTGCTGGTGCTGGTGGCTCATCATTCGAATCATCAAGCTTCTCATCATCATCATCAGGCGGCTACGGTGCTGGTGCTGGATTCGGTGCTGGTCTTGATGTTGCTGGTGCTGCTTTCCGTAGTGTTGATACCAACAACGACGGCAGCATTGACCAAGCTGAATTTGCCAAATTCTACCAACAAGGTTTATAAATTAACCAATACAAGTATTTTATTTAACAAACAATATGGAAAATTCTTCACATTTCAAAAATAAATAAATCATATTCAATAGAAATCAATATCGTTTCTTGTGTTATTTTATTCATAGTTCTTTCAATAGTTTTATATTTCAATTATCCTTGTTGCGTTGAATTTTTTATATTTAACATTCAATAAAAATAAAAATAGTTACAGTCGATTTCTTAACGAATATCGTTTATCATTAAACCGAAAAGATAAACACATTCGAAAAATCAGTCGATTTAATCTTAGCTGATTGATAGGTATGCCTATAAACAGGTAAATTAACCTAGACGCTCTTGTCATGGTTCGTACGTCAAATCAATTTGATCGTGTTTTTCTCTTATCAGTATACTATTACGTTGATTTTCGTCTATATTCTTTTTTCATACTACCAGAATAAATCAAGCAAAACCAAATCGGTTACAAGGCCAAAGGAGAAACGAAGGCTGTAATATTTATATATTTATTTTACAATCATGCATCATCATGATACGTCAATACGTTTTACATGCATAGAGAAAAGGAAAAAGAGAAATCGGTAATGTTAAATTATCAATATCGTAAGAGAATGCTTCTAATTGAGTTGTGAATAATAAACCCAATGAAACAAAGATTAAATTGTATCGAGAATAAGGAATTATGTTGAAATACCACAGACAACTAACGAATGCAAATTGAGCAATCAACGCAGCCAATGAACCTTCTAACGTACGTTTACTTCCAGGCCATTTTCGTTTGCCTATTTTCGAGCCGACAATCGATGCAGCTGAATCGCCAATGCCCACACTTATAATTCCACTTAATTGTGCTAATGGTCGTTCTTTGAACACAAAGAAAAAAGAAAGATACAAATGAAATCATTCGAATCTATTTACTATCATCGGCTAACCATACAGGATAAGATAAACCAATGATAAGAAATATATGTGAAACCATAATTGATCCTGTATCTTTATCATTCTCATAGATTGTCCATGCATGACGTATTAATTCTCCTATTGGTGCTATATTTCTTATTTTCATACACTAAAATTAAAAAAAAGATAAACAAAATTGAACATTTATGTAATTTAAAATTACTTCTAAAAGTAATAGTAAAACAATAAATGCCACTGAACACATAGTTAATAAACTCGAATCAATTAAGATTCCACTTGTATAAACAAGTATCGATAGAAAATGAAAATATTTTCGAATTATTGTTTGTTCATGTTTAATATCATTTGTTTGAGAATATTTCAAATGAAGATTAACAATTACTAGAGAAAGCAATGATATAATCAGCCAAAATATCAATAAGTAAATCTATATGAAAACGAAACAGAAATTAGTCGACTAGAACAAAAAAAGTACGCTTAATTTTACTCGATGTGTTCGATTGAGAATGTAATTAAATAACCACAAAAATGGATTTTCATTAAGAAAAAAATAAGCTTGTGGGATGAAAACACTGATGAATATCGTCGAAAGTGAAAGATAAAATTGAATCGACGGTGAAATGGCTTTCGACCAAGCAACGACTTGTAGAATTGATACGATTAAACCGAATAGAAACAAACACTGAAAAGCAACGAAATTATTTTAAAAAAACCAAACTCTCGATTTGATATTTTACTTCACAGACAACAACATAATCAAGTGCAAGTATCGGTTGTTTGACTATATTCTATCAAAAACAGAAATCGATGATCAAAGATTCTGTTTTTTGAAAACAATTCTTACATCAAAATGGGACCACCAGTGAACATTAATCGAGAGAAAAAATGAACTACAACCCATTGATATCAATAACCATTCGATAAACGAACAAGTTTTTGGACAAAGAGTTGGACCGGCTATGAATATTGATTTACTTAGAAAGAGAGAAAGTGCTAAGAGTAAACATAATCCGAAATCTAAGTACAAAAAAAAATTACTCAAAAGAAGAAAGAGAAATGTTATTTCGAATTAACCTTCAAAAAATATCATCATTAGTATAGCTGAACCATTGAGTAAAGTCACTGTTGATCGTAGAAAAACAAAAGCTAGATTATGCCTTGATGAGTACGGTTGAAATATGCGTAGAGAATAGATCACTGTCCATGTAGATATCAGACTGTTTTGAATGAATATTGCTTTGCAAAGTTCGTCTATATTTACAAAACAAAAAGATTTTAAACAATTGAATCGATTTATTTTTACCGTTTGATGTTAAATAAATAATTAACCAAGTAGAAATAAAACAAAGTAAAACAAATAAACATTGAAAATCAAATTGATTGCGATGAAAATCACTATAGAAAGACAACAAATTCAAAATTTCCTATAACATCCTCGAAAACAATGAAATTCTCTACCGAAAATTTGAATTAAATTGATGATTCATCATCTATGATGAAGATCACTAATCTAAAATCACAAATATAATTTTTTGATCATTTTTTTTTCAAAATAATTTGGAATGTTAAAATCGAAAAGGAATATTTTGATTGAATTATTTCAAAAAACTGGTCAATTTAAAGCGACTTAAATCTTTATCATAGCTGTGATCATCTGTTGCAAGCATCGAAATGATTTTGCCTAATAAAACGGTAAATTTAAAACCGTGACCTGAACAACCACTGACTAAAAATATATTCGATTCAGCCGAAACACGATCGATTATAAAATCAGCATTCGGCGTATTCGTATAAACACAAGTTTGACTATAGGTTACGTCCGAACTTAAATTTGGAAAATGTTTTTTCGCATAATTACGCATTTCCTCGAAATAACTTTCATCGACTGGTGCTCGATCAGCATCGATATTTTTAATAACCTCGCCGCAATTATGTGACGCTAATTTAACTCCGATTATTTGTCCATCGATTGGAAAACCGTAGATATTCTCCGTCGTATCAATCCAAACAGGAAAAATGCCATTCGATCGAAAATATTCTTCGTGATCGTTGATATTCAAATAGACAATCTGTTGTCGCGTTGTAGTCAATGGTAAATTCAAACTTTGAAATAACGAACTCATCCACGGACCTGCGGTAACAATAATACGATCGAATTGTTCTTCGCCTTGACTCGTAATAATAGATGTTTTGTTATCTTTCGAAATGACTTCTTGAACTTTAGTATTTTCATGGACAATTGCACCGTGTTTTTTCGCTAGACGAATATTAGCTTGAACACAACGCGTTGCACGAAGGAATCCACTGTCTTTTTGATAGATAGCTACTTCATTAGATTGCAAGCGAAATGCTGGATATTTGTCATGTGCTTGTTCAGCGGTTAATCGTTCGTAGGGTAGATTAGTGTCGATTAATGCTTGTTCAATAGCTGAAATATTCGGATCATTACTATCGCCGAAACACAATCCGCCACATTGAACAAACAATTCTTCATCGGCTTCTTTCTGCAATTCGAACCATAATTTATACGAATCACTCATCATTTGTGTGAACAAAAGATCGGGATATGTATAACGAATGATTCGTGATTCGCCATGTGAACTTCCTTGATCATGACCGATCTGAAATTGTTCGTAGCCAACAGCTTCATGACCCGATTGTGCAAGAAAACGAAGAGCAGCACTGCCTGTTCCACCGAGACCAACAACTGCTATTTTCATCTGAAAATAAACACACGAAATCTTCGAAATTTTCTATTTTCCTTACAAAATGAAAAACAAAACAAAAATCTAACGAATCATTTTCTTTAATTTAGCGAATGCATAACGACTACTACGAAGAAAACCCGCTGTCAGAAGACCTTTGAGCGTTTGAGTTAAACTCGACCGTTTCACAATCGATCGGACAGCATGTTCGATCTTTTCTCGTCGTTGTGTACTAACACACAATTTGCTAATCACTTCTTCGGTATCTTGATACTGTCGTGTTTGAAATTTCGTCGAATCCATAATGTTATACATAACAGTTTTTGGCAAAGCAAGCAAACGCGTAAATATCGCTGTTGGAGTTATATCTTGTTGAAGACGTGTATTTAACTCTCGTGTTTTATTCCAATGTACGTGCATATCATTGAGAATTAAATTCGAATAGAGTTCACAAAACCGATCGATTTGTGGCACAACAATATTCATAATTTTATTTTTATTCTCGCCGATGATCATACGAAAATCGCCTTGATATGAGAGTGATGTTAATTTGACAAATAAATCTTGTAATGTAAATTCTTCAGGCAAAAGTAAAAGAGAAACATGAAGTGCACTACTTAAATTTGTTCGTAGTGCATAGAGTAAATCTTGATCATTCGGGTCAATTGTTATGACTTCGACAGGCTTCTGAAATCAAATAAATTCTCTCTTAACTTAAATTTTGATGTCTAGTTAATTACTTGGAGACGCCCAGCAACATAAAGTGTTTCCCAATCTAATAAATCTCGAATGAGATGTTTACGAGAGATGATTCCGTATTTGTAGAGCGTATTGTTGGGATCATTGGGAAATTTGATATAGGGATTAAAATAGATTCGTGCGCCTTTTGTTTCTTGTATACGTGCGATTGTTGACGTGCCGAAATGTCTCAAGCATGAATAATGATGAGGATTGAGTTTTAAGTTTTCTTCGTGAAATCGAAATGAATTGTTTACAGCTAGAATTAAATCGATTTGATTTTGATTCGTGGATTTTGTCAAGTCTTGTTGTTGTTTTAAAACACCTGAACCGTAACCAAATGCAAATGACACATGTGCTTGTTGATTTGCGTGTCCATTGATTGTGAAAGTTGAAGGAAAATTTTCAAGAACTACGGAGGATAAATTGGTCATGTTTTAAGATTTGTTCGGTTTTGATATACTGATGGATTGAACACCTTGACCACGAAGAGTTGTTAATTGATGTTGACCTCGTCGAATAAGATATTCGATGTAGAGAAGATTATCTTTGACTTTTAAGTTTTTATTTTGTTTAAATTCAAGACGTGCAATATCTCTTAAACCTTGAACTTGTCGACTTAAACGCATGTAATCTGCATAAAGTCGAAGTACGTCTCGTACAAATTTAGATCGACCAGCAGACATAGATCATCTTTAATAGAAAAAAACAGAAAACAAAGTAAACAAAATCTTTTCAATCGAAATGAAAACAAAACAAAACAAAACAATCTATTCCATTTCTTCAGCAATTGCTTGTTCAGTATCGAATGTTTCCGTTGTAACTTCGATTTTCGTTGCATTCTAGGAATTTATCTTCGAAATTGATTCGACAATTTTCTTTTGTTTTTTATACAAAAATTGAAAATTTTACCAGTATTTTGCCATAATTCTCGATTGTATTTGACGGGTTCATGTCGACGTTTTTCAAATTCAAATGTCGAAATCTTTGCCTGTAAATTTTCGATGAGCTTTCGATCAACGATCTGTCAAACTTTGCAATCATTTCGAACGAATTGTATGCCATGACGAGGCCAAACCGTTGACGAACAATAATAACACGTTTCGAGACGCATGAAAAAGAAAAAAAACTTGTCTGAAAAACAAAAATATCCATGAGAAATTTTATTCAGAAAAACTATCTTGCACAACTGAATACAAATATTCAACAATAGCAGTAAAAATCTCTTTTCCATCGATTTCAATCGCGTCCGGTCCCATCATAAACCCAACTGTACAAGTCTCATCGAGTGCTGAATCATTCTCCGTACACATTGGCAAAATACTAAACGCAGGCGACAATTCAAATGTCATTGAATGCGGCATTAAAGTCGCAGCATAATCAATGCTCGTTCCACTGCATGGGTAGAGCAGCCGTGAGGCTTGACCGACTTTGTATGTTCCATTCATAACAGTCGTCATAATTCGATTACTTCGTTCGAATAAATTATCATAGTTCGATACTCGTTCGAACGACGTGTACGCCCACGGAAGTAACCAGAATCTTCCGTAAGCATGAAGATTGAAATAGGCGTGAAATTTCGGATGTGGATAAGTTAAACGTTTGAGAAAGTTAACAACATGAAGAACTTCAGGCTCGGATGAGGGTTGAGGTCCACGATATGATGTTGTACAAGCGTACATCGATGATGAAGGTAAACTATGCCATTGATGAGGAAAATTTCGATTTAAATCAATGCCCATGCAATTTTCGTCGCCATTCCAAAATTCTGAATGACTTGTTGGCGAACGATTTTTTCTCCAGAGACGATTCTTCGTTCTCGAATATTCATATCCATCAGGATTCATCATTGGCAGTACGAATACATCGAAATGCCGAAAGATTTCTTGAATTTTTGGATTCGTTTTTTTCTCTCGAAGAAACTGAACGATAATGTAATTTGCAACGCCTATCGAGAGCCATTCTCTCGCATGCATGCCACCATCGATGTAAACAGCATGTTTACGACGTCGTCGAGGATATCGTCGCGTATGAAGTTCGATGACTTCAAGCGAACGGTTTTCATACGACTGACCGATCGTATGTAAACGAACGAATCGTTTTGTTAATGGGGAATTTTCGAGAAGCTGATGCCAATCTCGTTGTTCGTCATACGAGAGAAAATGCTGATAATACGTTCGATCTAATGGATGTTCGGATGGAGTCCATCGTTTCGATCGTTTGGTTGATGATTTCAGAATTTTATTTGGCAGTCTTCGATAGGAACCATTGTTTTCCGAGAGAAATCGAGCGAATCTCGTTCGATCATCGTGCCGTAAGAGAAATACATATGTCGATTTTAATGGATTACTTTCCAAGAGATCAATAAATGGAAAAGATTCTTCGATTAGTAACAATTGATTTTCGGTTGTTCGAGAAAAGTTTACCAGCCAAATTTCATCGGCAATTAAATCATTAGTAAATAGTAAACAAAATAAACAGAATATATGAATTTGTTGCATGAATGTGTGTATATATATATATATTAGAAGAAAAACAAACGCACAGTTCCAAAAGAAAAGTAGTTCGAAATCGTGAAGGTTAGAATCGATAGTTTGATCTTCACGAATGAAAAAGATTTCTTTTGTCTTGTTTATTCGAGGGAATAAAGGACGTTCTCTATCTAGGATCGTATTACAACGTGTAGACGCAGAAAAATCAAACACAAATATACATTTTTTTTACAAGCAAAATAGTACCGAAAATGTGAGAAAAAAGGTTAAAATGTTACATACGAATATGACTCAGTCAGTTGGAGAAGCAACTTCAGGGATTTTATTTGTTGCTGCTAAATGAAAGAAAGAAAAACGAATAAATCGATTCAATCGAAGGCAATAACATAATTACGATCTTTAACTCCAAGTTTTTGAAGACGTAGTTCCAAATCTGCAAATGGATCTGTCTCAGGTGGATTGATAGTTTCCTTTTCAGTCGGTCGAGGTGCCGGTACTGGTGTTGGTTGATTGATAACTTCCTTTTCAGTCGGCCGAGGTGCTGGTGCTGGCGTTGGTTGTTTTAATAATTCTTCTAATTCAGTTTCTAATTCTGTCATATCCGTTGTATCATTCGTCACTGGTCGACTCAATGCTTCATCGAGTTCATTTTGCGTATCAAGCATGTCTTGTACTTCATCGATCATATCTTCAACTGCATCAGGTGTTAAACCGTTCTTTTTAAGTAGTTCTTTATGTGCTTGTACGCCAGATGAATATGCGTTGATGACCTTTTGGAGGGAAAAAATGAGCTTTGAAGTTTGGTTTTTTGAGAAAGATTTACTAATGATGAGTAATCGGTTTGTTCGATTTGTGTGAGAACGGAATTGAGTTGATCGATAGTTGCTTCGTTTTTGTCGTGTTCACGTTCGAGGAGTTTCTTTCGACGTAGTAATTTCATTGCAGCTGTTCGATTGCTGTTTTTCAAATGACGACGAATATCAACGAGTAGACTAAATTATTCGGCATAAGAAAAATCAAAACAAGTTTTCTAATCGAACTTTTCAATTTGTTGTTCAGTTTTTTTCGTTCGTTCTTCTAAACGATCTCTCGAATGACGTAATCTGAAAATAAATACGGATATTTTTCGATGTTTTCGACTTCACTCGACTTACAGAATGACGCTATTTTCAATTTCTGTCAATGGTCGAACAGTTGTCGTACCTGGTGCGATAAATTTCACAACCTACGAAAAACAAACGCACGAATAAGCGTTTTTTTTTGGAATAATAGTTCTTACTTTGACATCTTTAGCATCACCGACAAAATCAACGAGAATTTTTTTCTGTTTTGTCAAATCCGTTATAACTAAATCAATTGAATTTGCGTCGTTCAAAGCACATCGACGACATGCATCAATAAATACTGAATACGAAACAACGCAATCAAATGACGGGACAATGACATTCGCTTGTAATGTGTCGATAACTTGTTGAGCTTTTTTCTAAATAAACGAATCAATTGAAGTGTTTTTGTTTTTCTTTCAAAATTCAAATCGATTTCGTACGGCAACAAGTTCTTTGATGATAAAAACTTCCTGATCAATCGGTGTTTTCGATGACATCCAACTCGTCACTGGACTTGCAAGTTTACTGAATGTCCACGATGTCCACGATTGTTGTGAATTGATGTAATCTGTTGTTGATATCAGACGATTTTGTTTTTGTAATTCTTCGAATATCTTATCGAGACATTTGGGCGTTTTGCTTTGTCGACGAAAATATAAAACCATAGTCGGCAAATCGACTTGAAGGAGACCATGATCTTCACAATAATTAATTATTGTTTCACTCCAGAATTTCATCTTTGCATCATAATGAAGTGGATTCAATTCTCGATCTTTGAAAAGCGAAAACAATGCATCCATACGTTCATTATTATGCCAATCCGTTGGCAAACGGTCCCAAGAATCCAACGGTGATAATTTAGGCGTTAACGAGGACATTTTTACGATTGTCTACGAATAATTTCTAATCACTTTCATAACGTGTGACCCATTATGTTGAATTTTATTGGCGTAAACTTCTGTGAATAGATGTCGCCGATTGATATTCGAATCAAAAAGCGCTGATATTTGTTTTATTTTTCGTCAATGAAATGCTCCTACAATCAAAATCGTTGTCATTCATTTAGTCACGATAGTCTCGACAAAGAATTCATTGAAAATACGAAACAAAAATGTAAAGATTTCTTTCATCAAACGAATTTCAATCAATTTCTTCATCAAATTCAAACGACATTGCAACCAGTTGCCGAACAACTTCGACAAGAAATTCAAAAGAAAAAGTCTCTTTCCAAACGAGAACGATTTGTTTGTTTAAAATCTTGTGCAAAATTTATTACTGAAACATTGATCAATGATAAATACGATGATTTCATTTATCAATCGAATGAATTCATTCGACTGCAACAAACGCTCAATTGTTGTTCGATGAAATCAACAACTAATGTTTTCACACAAACTGAACCAGCGTTAGATTTCGATCTGAGAAAATTACGAATTGATGATTCTCAAAAAGAAAAAAAACCAACGATTCATTCGACGGATCAGTTAACTCGTCAGAGAACGATCCATCGATCGATGTCACGCACATTTCGAAAACTAAATCATGATTTACAAAAGCTAAATCATGAAATTCCATTTCAATCTCATCTAGCTAAATATCATAGACATAATTATCATGAAAAATAAATCTGTCACTAAACAAAAACGAATTTAATTTAAAAAAAAAAGCTATATTTTTTGTTGTCATGAGTTCAGGTCGTCGTTTAACTGAAATTCTTCTGAAAAATTCATTTTCAATGGTTAATACACGACGAAGTAGCGTCGGTTCGGTGACAACAACACGAACGAATTCGATACCATCGGAAATCAGTATTCTCGACGAACAGGACTACGAAAACAATCGAGAGATCATGCGAGATCTTATCAAAGAAATTCAAATAAAAAAATCAGCGAACAATTTCGATGAAATCTTTCTCGAACAAGATAATGTCATCGGTTGTCTACTAAGAACATTTGTTCTCTATGCCGATGATGCTCATGAACAAAAACGAATTTCAAAAGAAAATATGCAGAAATTATTATCGAAATCCGAGATTTTCGATGCAGATTATACATCGACGATGTTTGCCGATGATTGGAATGATTTACGTACAGAAATGATCAAGAAAAAGATCTACGAACGAAAAGTGAAAACATTCGATTTCTGTGGTTTTATTCAAATGATCGACAAGATTAAATTTCGTTTAAATCGAAGTAAAGATGATATTATCAAGCGAATTCTAACGGCAGAGATTTACGAAGATCTAACTCGATTGAAACAAATTCGGGATAAGATTCATTTAGGTTTATTACCCTCGATCGATACATTAGAGAAATTGTATGACAATGTAAGAAAATGAACGAACGAGTCATTGAGAAAGAATTGATTCTTCAATTTCCGATTGCTAGATGCAATTGAACATGACCGATAAAAGGAAATCGAAGAAAAGAAAAAAACGCCGAAAGAGAAAGAAAAAATCGAAAGTGAAAACAAAAAAATCTATTCAACAAAATCAATCGATTATCGTTCAATCAGAAGAGAAATATTCGACAACAAAAGAATCAATTCAATTAACAACTCTATCGAAACTTGAACCATGGATTAAACGAAATGAATTCGACGTAAAAAATCTCTTGGCAAACAAACACAATTGCTAATCATTCGTTGTTTTTACTTAGAAAGATCTTATGATGAAATTAGCTGATTTATTTCAATTAGCTTCATTACAATTTCAGCCAGGATTAATTCGAGAAAGTGTTTTTATCCAATGGCTTCGAGCGGCTCATATCGCTCCAGATGTTTATTCATTGAACTTGATTGGTATCGATCAGATATCTTCGTTCTTTTCTTATCGAACAACAAATCGATTCTCTATTCATAGAAAGCGCCTTATCGAACGTTTTAGCTCGATATATCAATGAGAATAAGTACAAACTCGGTACGGATACATTCGAATGGAATGGTTTTATCGAATGTATACGAATATTAGCATCTGAAATCGGTTTAACATTGAATGATTTTGTTCGAAAACTGCTCGTAGCTGACGAAAGTTCATTTCGACAGTGGCAAACGGAGATCGAATATATTCCAGAAGTTGGCACGCATACTAAAGCCAATCGACTTTGGGACGCAAAAAAGGTTCTCGTTGCTGTCAATCTCATGCGTGATGTTGTTGACGATAGTCGAAAATTGCATTTAACCGATGATGAACGTAAACGATTACGTTCTCTCTACAAAGAATTTGCAACATTTGCCTATCGTCGTCAAAGTTCACATTTGGAAGCACGTTTAACGAATTCAGTTCTCAGCAATTGGATGCGTGAATGTCATATTCTCGATGATAAATATACAGTCAATGAATTGGATAAAGATTTTATTTCGATCTTAGGTGATTTTACATTAAACGGTGTTTATTCTCAAGGTACACGCGATGTTGATTTCGATGGTTTTCTGGTTCTTATACAAACAATTGCTGCACATAAGCATATTCGAGCCGATCATTTAGTTCAAATGATTTTTGCTGGACCACGTAGTCCGTTGCAAAAAACAAGTGAATTCAATGAACATATGGATCGAACAAAAATTCAGACAAGTCAGGGTGTACAAAAAACTTAGAAAAAAAAGATTAAAAATAAAATAAAATAAAATAAAAGTCTTTTTTTTTGCTTTTGTGAAGTCTAATGAACAGAAGATTCTTCTTTCTAAAGAGCAAGAACAGAAACAAAGTCGAATGAATTTCGAAGAGAATTAATTGTTGACCTTATAAACTCGTGCTTGTTCCATTTGTTCGATTATCTGTTGACGTTGTGCACACAACGAACTATAATTTTTCTCCGTTCGTCCCATAGGATGAACATGATAAGGTCCAGGAATCTTTTTCGGCAAATCCCAAGTTCCTATAAATTCTCCGAATGGCGATCGTTTCGATTTTTCAATGCCCGGCAAGATATGTCCATTGTTATCGGCAAGGAAACTACTTGCATTCAACGAAGCCGACGCTTTCGGATGCTAAAATATTAACACAGAAAAGCTAATTTACTTCAATTCAATTAGACATCTTATTTGCGTTTGCTAATTCAATTTATATGTATGTGTGCTTTTTTTCTCTCTTTCTAAACTGGTTACTAACCAAGCCTGGTTGAGGATCCCGTGGAACTTGATAATTTTGTAAGCATTTCGGTGCGAAACTTTTTTCGTACTGCGAAGCACTATAATTTCGTGACATGTCTGTCTTAGCCGCAATTGTTAAAACGAAGAAATAAACAGTAATGATAGAAAAAAAAAAAACTTCTCCCGGTTGCCATTATTGACGTGAAACGAACTGTTATTGTCAAAGCAACAGAATGTAAGATTTTTTTGTGTTCTTTTCCTTCGAATGTGTCGTTAGTGATCGACCGAAGATTCTTTTTTTTTTTACTTATTTGAATCAAATAATAATAATAATAATTATTTATTTATTTTCTGAATTAGTCAATGGCTAATGCACAAAAAAAGTCAAAGAAATCACCAGATAAATTCAACATCAATGTTGTTGGATAACAGAAACAAAAGAGAGAGAGAGAGAAAAAGAGTTGTTGTTGCTCATGATAATATAGCAAAAGGATAAGAAAATGAATTATTTGTTCTATTTGTATATACAGAGAAAAAGAGAAAATCAAATAAAGAACGATGAAAATAAAATTACAAAAGTTCGTCGTTTATCTCATTAGAATGATGATTATTATTAGGCGATGATGAAAGTGCCAAAGTTTCGCATCGAAAAACAGGTGTACCGAGTTTAATCGGTGCTGCACCACGTATAGGTACGGATGTTTGACTAAAATATTCGATCATACGTGAAACACTTGCAAATGGTCGAGAACATTCTCCTAGGATATAAACACCTGCTGAATAACATATACGCATATGCATACAACTTTTTGCCGTTCTAAATGACAAAATGAAGAAGTTTTTAATGAATGAATGGATGCCGAAGTTTACCTGATAGACAGTGAATAATCATTTTGATTGCCACTTTCACTTTGACGAACAAGAAAACTACCTGGTGGACGTGTTTGTAAGATAGTTTCAGCTGTTCGTCGTGACATTGCGTAATGATACCAACTAAAAAAACAACAAAATATCGTATGTTTATGAAATTTAATATCGAAAACAAAACGAATCAACGTACAAATAACGATCAATCGGAATAATTGTGTCAATATCCGATGTTAATGGAAGAGGAGGATTACGACTATTTGTTTTCGTAATTTCTATGAACGAGTAGAATTAATTTTTTTGTAAATCAATCTGTTTTCCTACCTCCTGGTGTTGTACTATGATGATTAATTTTATCTTCTGGTGAACATGTGCTATGTCGACAAGAATTTATCGTTGGAGAAACAAGTGGAAATGGTGGTGTCGATTGTTGTTTCAATTCTTCTGTACTTGGCATGTTCTGTAATGAACTGTTGTTACTTCGATTGTTTGTTAGATGATGAGGAGGAGGAGATGAAAGACTATTGATAAGAGATGTTTGTAATGTATCCCATGGTCGTTCATAAGCAATAGCTGAATCTTCATTGGATACAATCGATGTTTTAGGTAATGAAGATGCCGATATGTTAGTCGAACGAGTCGATGAACTCAATCGTTTGAATCGTTGTAAAGCAACCTTAACAAAAACAAACAAACGAAGAAGTCAGTCTTATCAATGAAAATAAATGAGCGTACTTCGAATGACATCGGTTTCGTATCATCTGTTATCAATGGTGATTCAGTTGATGATGATGAGATTGTACTACATTGTGAATTAATATTGATGGACTCGGATTGTTGTTCGACGATATGAGAAAGATCAACTTTAGCTGGCGCGGTATTAACACGTTGTGAATGTTCATTCGATGGTGATGATTGAGCAAAAACAAAACTACGCGATGTATCCGTGCCCGAACGAACAACATGAGCATTGAGACAGTAGGAAATCTTTTTCAATGATGGATCGAGACTTTCATTGATTGAGTTATTGTTATTATTTGTATTCAAAGTATTCGATGATCGATTACGAGTATTACTATTACTGCCACATTGACATGTAATATTCGTTGTCGACGATGGTGATGAGGATAGAACGGGTGGTATTAAACCACCGGGTGGTAATGGTGGAAGTAGAGGAGGTGAGGGTTCTCGAAGTGTAAATGATTTTTTCGTTGATGATGTCGTACGTGCCGAACGAGTTCGTTGAAATGGATTTTGATTGTTGTTATTATTCAAAGAAGACAAAGTCGTTGATCGATTGTTTGTATTCGATGATGGATGGAGTAATGCATCGGTTAACGAAGTGATCGCATTCGTTGTTGTTGTTGTTGGTCGTTTTTCACTGAGTAATTTGAATTTTTCTTCTTGAGATTTCAAATCCCATGGTGAACAATACGATTCTTCTGATACACCGTGCTGCGTTTGAAAAGGTGAACGTGCTGCTGTTGCGGCACTCATTGAAGCCCGACAATTGTTATTGTTATTGTTATTATTTGTTGAAAATTCTGTTAAAGTACGATCAATTGCATCTAAAGAGACACTCAGACATGTACGTTCGATGTTGACAGTTTCAAAACAAAAGTTATATATCGATCGAGTGGTGGCGATGATGATGAGAGACAATACGCACGCATAGTATTCGTCAAATGAATAGGTGAACAGCTGCACGAGAAAGCAAACTCAGCTGAGCAGAAGAAACGAAGAATTCCATCTCTAGTCAATGTGCCCCGGACGTTCATTATCCAACGGCAGCGAGGAGAGAGAAGAAAAAACGAGAAGGAAGGAGAAAAAGATATACACATGCATATGTACGTGTATGACCGATGCTGCTCTCAATGAACATAGTCTGTCTATCTTTTTTTTTAAAGAGAAATAAGACAGACAATGGCGGATGAATAAGGTCAAGAACTATCACAATAGTTAAAGTAGTTCTGTATGCTGATTAATTCTCGTTTTGTCTATCTTATTCTATCATGATGAGTTTGTTGTGATTGTCTGCGAGACAATTATGTTCTCGAGCTTTTGCTTTTTTTTCATTTATTCGTTCTCTAACTTACGTAAGAATCGTGCGAACAAACTAACGACAATTGATTCAATTGTTGATCCGCATAGTAAGCAAAAGTGATGGCAAATAACCGACTAATTCTTTTTCAACTCTCGTGTGCTTATAAAGCCATACAACACGTTCAACTTCAATCAGCCGCCCTCGTACTCCCAACCTCTCCTAGTTCAATGTATAAGCGCGCTTTTAACGTTCGTATACC
>Ga0209922_102428_pt1 | contig 16055 bp, 8 predicted proteins | sample ThiBiot_500_biof_FD_183946 | JGI IMG/M metagenome (GOLD analysis project Ga0209922, IMG submission 183946) | Wastewater bioreactor microbial communities from Cape Town, South Africa - Thiocy_expt_500_biof (SPAdes) | ecosystem: Engineered > Bioreactor > Thiocyanate-remediating > Anaerobic-Aerobic ...
CGTGATGGTGCTGATGCTGGCGGGGCTGCGCGGGATCGACGGCGAGATCTGGAAGGCCTCGCGGGTTGACGGCATCCCGGCCTGGCGGACCTATATTTTCGTCGTTATTCCGATGATGCGCGGCGTCTTCGTCACCACGCTCGTCATTGTCGCTTCGGGCATCGTGCGCGTCTACGATCTGGTGGTCGCCATGACCGCAGGGGGGCCGGGCTTCGCATCCGAAATGCCGGCAAAATACGTCTACGATTTCATGTTCCAGCGTTCGAACCTTGGGCAGGCGCTTGCCGCCTCCACGGTCATGCTGGTCACCGTGTTCATCTTCGTCGTGCCGTGGGCTCTCTATGAGTTCCGCCAGAAGCGCAGATAAGGGAGGCATCAAATGGCACTTGCCGCCACCATCGAGCCTTCGGGCGCAAAACCAAAGCGCCGCTTCGCGCCGCGCACCATCATGCTCTACGGCATTCTCGGACTTGCAGCGCTCTACTACGTGCTGCCGCTCTACGTGATGATCGTCACCTCGCTCAAGGGCATGCCTGAGATACGCATGGGCAATATCTTCGCGCCGCCCGTGGAAATCACCTTCGAACCCTGGGTGAAAGCCTGGTCGCAGGCCTGCACCGGGCTTTACTGCCACGGCATCCAGGTCGGCTTCTGGAATTCGGTGAAGATCCTCGTTCCAAGCGTCATCGTCTCGATCGCCGTCGCCTCGGTCAACGGCTATGCGCTCGCCAACTGGCGCTTCAAGGGATCGGAAGTCTTCTTTACGATCCTGCTGTTCGGCGCTTTCATCCCCTACCAGGTCATGCTCTATCCGCTGGTGATGGTGCTGCGCGAACTCGGCCTGTTTGCCACCCTTGGCGGCATCGTGCTCGTGCATACGATCTTCGGCATGCCGATCAACACGCTGCTTTTCCGCAATTATTTCGCCTCGCTTCCGCCTGAGCTCTTCAAGGCGGCGCGCGTCGATGGCGCGGGTTTCTGGCAGATCTTCCTGCGCATCATGCTGCCGATGTCGCTGCCGATCTTCGTCGTCGGCATCATCATCCAGATCACCGGCATCTGGAACGACTTCCTGTTCGGCGTGATTTTCGCCGGCACGCAGAATTATCCGATGACGGTGCAGCTCAACAATGTCGTCAACGCCGTGCAGGGTGTGAAGGAATACAACGTCAACATGGCCGCAACGCTGCTGACCGGCGCGGTGCCGCTTATCGTCTATTTCGTGTCCGGACGGCTCTTCGTCCGGGGCATCGCCGCCGGCGCAGTGAAGGGTTGATCCATGAACAGCAGCGTTTCCATCAAAGACCTTTCGCTGAACTTCGGTGCGGTCAACGTCCTGAAAAATCTCAATCTCGAGATCAATGACGGCGAGTTCCTGGTGCTTCTCGGTTCCTCGGGTTGTGGCAAGTCCACCTTGCTCAATTGCATTGCCGGCCTGCTCGATATCAGCGAGGGGCAGATCTTCATCAAGGGCAAGAACGTCACCTGGGAGGAGCCCAAGGATCGCGGCATCGGCATGGTGTTCCAGTCCTATGCGCTCTATCCGCAGATGTCGGTCGAGAAGAACCTTTCCTTCGGCCTGCGCGTCGCCAAGGTGCCGGGAGACGAGATCAACAAGCGCATCGCCCGCGCGGCAGAGATCCTGCAGATCGAGCCGCTCCTGAAGCGCAAGCCGGCCGAGCTTTCCGGCGGTCAGCGTCAGCGCGTCGCGATCGGCCGCGCGCTTGTGCGCGACGTCGATGTCTTCCTCTTCGACGAGCCGCTGTCGAACCTCGATGCCAAGCTGCGCTCGGAGCTGCGTGTCGAAATCAAGCGGCTGCACCAGTCGCTGAAGAATACGATGATCTACGTCACCCACGATCAAATCGAGGCTCTAACGCTCGCCGACCGCATCGCCATCATGAAAAACGGTGTCATCATGCAGCTCGATGATCCCACGACGATCTACAACGAGCCGCGCAATCTCTTCGTGGCTGGCTTCATCGGATCGCCTTCGATGAACTTCCTGAAGGGCGAGTTGGTGAACCGCGAGGGTAAGGTCGTTTTCGCCACCAATGACGTGCTGTTCTCCCTTGATGGCTACAAGGCTGGGGAAGCGTTGCAGGCAGGCCGCAAGGTCGTGCTGGGCGTCCGTCCCGAGCACATCAAGGTCAATGAGGAGGCGGCGGCCGGCGCAGAAGTCCACAATGCAACAGTCGACATCGAGGAGCCGATGGGCGCCGACAATCTGCTGTGGCTGAAGCATGCCGGCCACACCATGTCGGTGCGCGTCAATGGCGCGCGCCGGTTTGGCGCCGGTTCTGCCGTGAAGCTCGGCTTTGACATGTCTCTCGCATCACTCTTTGATGCGCAGACCGAACTCAGAATTTGATCCATGCAAGGAGGCGGCCTTGCCGCCTCCGCCTTACTGCGGTCCGGGAGGTCCGATGTCGTCTTCGCTCAATGATAATTTCGCCGTCGATCTCGCCGGTTTGTGGAGGCTGACGTCTCCCGATAGCGATCATTCGCTCTCCATGTCTCTGCCCGGTGATATCCACACGGCCCTGAATGCGGAAGGGCTTATCCCCGATCCCTATTTCGCGCGCAATGAAGAGGTCGTGCAATGGGTCGCCAAACAGGATTGGGAGCTGACGCGCAGCTTCACGCTCGATGATGTCGGCGGCGACTGGTATCTTGATATCGACTATCTCGACACCGTCGCCAGCGTCTATGTCAACGATGCACTGGTATTGGAGGCAAACAACTGCTTCCAGCGTTATCGTCCCGATGTCTCGAAAGCGTTGAAGGCAGGCGAGAATACCATTCGTATCGTCCTGCATTCGAGCATTTCGGCAGGCGCGGCGCTGCAAGAAAAGCAGCCTTTTTATATTCCCTATAGCACCGGCAACTCGCCGATCCCGAATGGCAATATGCTGCGCAAGCCGCAGTGCCATTTTGGCTGGGACTGGAACATTGCGATCGCGCCGCTTGGCCTCTATGGCACCATCGCACTGAAGAAGCTCGAGATCGCACGCATCGAGAACGTCGTCAGCCAGCAGGTTCACAACGACGACGGCTCTGTCGATCTCAAGGTCACGGTCGCCTTGTTTGCCAAGGGAGCCGGCATCGCGCAGCTCTATTTCTCGCTCGATGACGCGCGGGTGCGCCTGGACGTTGGGGTCAATGCCGGTGAAACGTCGATCACGCACTTCTTCCATGTCGACAAGCCCAAGCTCTGGTGGCCGGCAGGAAATGGCGAGCAGGCGCTTTATGCCTTGTCCGTGGAAACCAATTTCGAGACCGTCACGCGGCAGATCGGTCTACGCACGGTTGAACTGATCACCACCGAGGATGAAGCGGGCAGCCGTTTTGCGTTGAAGGTCAATAGTCGCGAGATCTTTGCCCGCGGGGCTAACTGGATTCCTGCCGACGCACTGTTTTCACGTTCCAAGCCGGAGCTGACGGCGGATCTGCTGCAATCGGCCGTTGATGCCAATATGAACGTCATCCGCGTCTGGGGCGGCGGCTTCTACGAGCATGACTGGTTCTACGACATCTGCGATCGACTTGGCCTGATGGTGTGGCAGGACTTCATGTTCGCCTGCAATCTCTATCCGTCGACGGGCGATTTCCTTGATAATGTCGAGGAAGAGGTGGACTATCAGGTTCGCAGGCTTGCGACGCACCCCTCGATCGTTCTCTGGTGCGGCGACAATGAGCTGGTGGGCGCGCTCACCTGGTTTGAGGAATCCCGCAAAGATCGCGATCGCTATCTCGTCTCCTACGACCGCCTGAACAGGACGATCGAGCGGGCAATGAAGAAGGCATTGCCGGATGCGATCTGGTGGCCGTCGAGCCCTGCCTCCGGCTATCTCAATTTCGGCGACGCCTGGCATGCCGATGGCTCGGGCGACATGCATTACTGGTCGGTCTGGCACGAGAACAAGTCCTTCGACAATTATCGGTCCGTGCGGCCGCGCTTCTGCTCGGAATTCGGTTTCCAGTCCTATACCTCGCTGCCCGTCATCAAGACCTATGCCGAGGCGAAGGATATGAATATCGCCTCTCCGGTCATGGAGCTGCATCAGAAGAATGCCGGTGGCAACGAGCGCATCGCCGGCACGATGTTCCGCTATTTCCGCTTCCCGAAGGATTTTCCGAACTTCGTCTATCTGAGCCAGGTGCAGCAGGGCCTCGCGATCAAGACGGCGGTGGAATATTGGCGGCTCAACGACACCTGGCCCGTGGCATCGTGGTCGAGCCTCGATTACGGCGGCCGCTGGAAGGTGATGCACTATCTGGTGCGGCGCTTCTTCCAGCCGGTATCCGTCGCGGCAATTCCGTCGGAGGATGGCAAGACAATCCGATTTTCTCTCGTCAACGACACCAATGCGGATGTCACGGCCGATATTTCCGTTTCGCTGCTGAAGCTTGACGGCGAGCGCGTGCTGCTGACGACGGCGCATGCCGTCTGCACGCCGAATGTGGCTGTCACGGCCTTGTCGATCGATGTGGATCAGGTGCCCTCCGATTGCCTGCTGGCGTGGCGTTTCACCGCATCGAATGGAATGGGCGGCGAGGGGCACTATGTCCACGGTACCTACAAGGCGCTCGAACTTCAGCCCGCCGGCCTGACCGTATTGCGGGAGGAGAAAGAGGAGAACGGGACGGTGGAGCTCACCGTCACCGCCAAGGGACTTGCGCTATTCGTGATGATCGAGAGCGAAGTCGAGGGACGTTATTCCGACAACGCCTTCGATCTTGCCACAGGTGAAAGCCGCCGCATCGTCTTCACGCCCGCCAAGCCCGTTGCGGGTGGGGTCCCTGCATTCCGCATCTATGATTTGCAATCCAGCCAGTCGGTTGACAGCCAGTAGGCGAGATTGAGCTATCGCGTCGCAGTGGCGGCGCTTTCGGGGCCACAAGCCCAAGACAGACGGCCCGGAGGCCATTGGAGGAGTATCGATGACGAAACTTGGATTTCAGCTTTATAGCGCCCGCAATTTCCAGCCTTATTCGGAGATCTTCGTAAAGCTCGGCAAGGCCGGCTATGCCGAGGTGGAAGGCTTCGGCGGCATCTATGCCGATCTCGACGAAACCGGTCTCAAGACCCTGCGCGCCGAGCTCGACAAGAACGGTCTGACCATGGCGAGCGGCCATTTCAGCCCGGATTTCCTCGATGGTGAAGTGCAGAAGTCGCTCACCATCGCCAAGACCCTCGGTATGGATTCGATCTATGCCCCGCATATCGGCGCCGACGAGCGTCCGAAGGATGCTGCCGGCTGGCGTGCTTTTGGCAAGCGCCTGCAGGAAATGAGCAAGCCTTACAAGGATGCGGGTTTTGAATTCGGCTGGCACAACCACGACTTCGAATTCGTCAAGCAGGCGGACGGCTCGCTGCCGATCGAGCAGATCTTCGAGGCCGCCCCGGATATTTCCTGGGAAGCAGACATCGCCTGGGTCATCCGTGGCGGCGGCGATCCCTTCGCCTGGATCGAAAAGCTCGGTCCGCGTATCACGGCGGTTCACGTCAAGGACATCGCGCCGGCTGGCGAAAACAAGAACGAAGACGGCTGGGCCGATGTCGGTCACGGTACGGTTCCGTGGGCAAAGCTGCTCAAGGCGCTGACCGGCACCAAGGCCAAGCACTTCGTCGTCGAACATGACAATCCGAGCGACGTCGATCGCCTGATCACGCGCTCCATCGCATCCTTCAAGAGCTTTTGAGGCACTTCCACATGGCTAAGGAACTTGGCGTCGGCATCATCGGATGCGGCAATATCTCAACCACCTATTTCTCGCTCGCCCCGCTCTTCAAGGGTCTGAAGGTACTGGCTTGCGCTGATATCAACATGGAAGCGGCGCGTGCGCGCGCCGAGGAATACAAGGTCAAGGCCCAGACCATCGACGAGCTGCTCGCCAATGATGAGCTCGACGTCATCGTCAACCTGACCATTCCGGATGCGCATTTCCCGGTTTCGAAGCGCATCCTCGAAGCCGGCAAGCACGTCTACTCCGAAAAGCCGCTGGTGCTGACGCTGGAGCAGGGCGAGGAGCTGCGCCGCATCGCCAAGGAGAAGGGGCTTGCCGTCGGCTGCGCTCCCGATACCTTCCTCGGCGGCGCCCACCAGCTCGCGCGCAAATTCATCGATGAGGGCGGCATCGGCCGCATCACATCGGGCTCGTGCCATGTGATGAGCCCCGGCATGGAAATGTGGCATCCGAACCCGGACTTCTTCTTCCTGCCCGGCGGCGGTCCGATCCTCGATCTCGGCCCGTACTATGTCGCCAACCTGATCAACCTGATCGGTCCGGTGAAGCGCGTGGGTGCGATGACCTCCATGGCGTCGCCGACCCGCACGATCACCAGCCAGCCGCGCAATGGCGAGATCATTCCCGTGAAGACCCCGACGACGATCCAGGCTCTGCTGGAATTCGTCAGCGGCGCCCGGATCACGCTGACGGCAAGCTGGGATGTGTGGTCGCACCGCCATGCCAACATGGAGCTTTACGGCACCGAGGGTTCGCTCTACGTGCCCGATCCGAACTTCTTCGGCGGCACCGTCGAGGCAAGCGGTCGCGACAAGGAGATCAAGCCGCTGGAAAACTGGGCGCATCCCTTCGGCATCGCCAACCAGGAAAGCCCGAGCGGTGCCCGCGCCAACTACCGCACGGCCGGCCTAGCTGACATGGCGGCATCGCTGATCGACGGACGTGATGCGCGTTGCTCGCTCGATCGCACGCTGCACGGTGTCGACGTCATGACCTCGATCCTGAAGTCCGGCGAGGAGGGTCGTTTCATCGACCTGACAACGACCTGCACGCAACCGGCGGCGCTTGGCATCGCTGAGGCGCAGGCGCTCTTGAAGTAAGCGCAAGAAAAGCTAGTTTGCGCGCGGGTGAACAACCCGCGCGTTTTTTTCATCTCGAAGGAATTTCATCATGGCCTGGCAACCGGCACCCGATCGCTATTCGAAAATGAAATACAACAGGACCGGCCGTTCCGGTCTGAAGCTGCCGGCCGTCTCGCTGGGGCTCTGGCACAATTTCGGCGGCGATACGCCGCATGACCGCAAGATCGATATGTGCCGCACGGCCTTCGATCTCGGCATCACCCATTTCGACCTCGCCAACAATTACGGTCCGCCTCCCGGTAGCGCCGAGACCGCCTTCGGCGAGATCATGCGCACCGAATTCGCCGGTCTGCGCGACGAGCTGATTATCTCCTCCAAGGCCGGCTACGACATGTGGCCGGGTCCTTATGGCGAATGGGGCAGCCGCAAATATCTGATTGCCTCCTGCGACCAGAGTCTGAAGCGCATGGGCCTCGACTATGTCGACATCTTCTACTCCCACCGTTTCGATCCTGACACGCCGCTCGAGGAAACCTGCGGTGCGCTCGACCATATCGTCCGTTCGGGCAGGGCGCTTTACGTGGGGATTTCTTCCTACAATTCGCAGCGGACGCGCGAAGCTGCCGCCATTCTCAAGGACCTCGGGACGCCATGCCTCATCCATCAGCCGAGCTATTCGATGCTCAATCGCTGGGTCGAGGATGACGGTCTGGTGGATACGCTCGAAGATCTCGGCATCGGCTCCATCGTCTTCTCGCCGCTGGCGCAGGGCATGCTGACGACGAAGTATCTCGGCGGTATTCCGGACGACAGCCGCGCCGCACAGAACCACTTCCTGAAGCGCGATTTCATCCGCCCGTCTATCATCGACAATATAAGAAAGCTCAACGAGATCGCCGAAAAGCGCGGCCAGACGCTGGCGCAGATGGCGATCGCCTGGGTTCTGCGCGGCGACCGCATCACTTCCGCCCTGATCGGCGCCAGCCGCTCGTCGCAGATCGTCGATTGCGTCAAGGCGCTCGACAATCTCGATTTCACGGCAGAGGAACTGAAGCAGATCGACATCTACGCCAAAGAGGCTGACGTCAATCTCTGGGCCAAATCGGCCGAGCGGGACTGATCACATGAGACGCCCGGAACCATGTTCCGGGCGTTTTTTGTTGTTCCGGCGCTGCTATTGTCTAAATCCGCGAGAGCGTCTCATTCATGCGTTTTCGGTAAAGGCCGGGTAGCGTCTGCAACGATCGTGTTCTGCTGCAGCGCTGATCGGGAATACTCGTAAAAGATTGCCCCTCTCCATTACGCAATTGTAATTCGACTGTCAGATGCGTTTCATGTCTGTCACGATAAGAGTGCGCGCAGATTCTGAAATGAGGAAACATCAATGAAAAAAATCTTCACCGTCCTTCTTGCGGCATCCGTCCTGTCGATGCCGTTGGCTGCGACAGCGCAAGTCAAGCCGGCGCCGGCCGGCAAGCAAGCCGTTGTTGCCGAGAAGGAGGTGACGAAGAAGAAGGTCGTCGTGCGCAAGGGCGGCTGGGTAAAGGGCCGGCGTTTGTCGGCTTCCGACCGGCGCCGCGCGGTGGAAATCGACTATCGTGCCTTGCAGCTGTCCACGCCGCCGCGCGGCTATCATTGGGTTCGCATCAAGAACAATTTCCTGCTCGTCGGCATTACGAGCGGCCTGATCTCCAAGGTGCAAGAAGCCCGGTAGTTCCTAAGCGATGCTGGCTGACACGGCGAGGGTGGTCTTCGGAGCGCCCTTTTTTCATGCCCGCAAATACGAGTTGCCTGGAATCAAAAATCCCCGGCGCATGGCCGGGGATTTTCAGTATTCGCGCTTACCTCGATCTCAGCTCAGGCGGCCGGCGGCATGGGCCAGCATGGTGTAGACCTTGCCGGTGTCTGAGGTGAGGTAGGATTGCGTGACGGTGCGGTCGCGATCAGTGCGGGCAACGTCGGCAAGCAGCTTTTCGAAATCGGCAATATAGCGATCGACTGCGGTGCGGAATTCCGGCTCGCGGTCGTACTTACGCTTGATCTCGTCAAAGGTCTGCTGGCCCTTGAGCGTGTAGAGGCGGCGCGTGAACACGTCGCGTTCGCCGCGCTGGTAACGGCGCCACAGGTCGACCGACGCATCGTGATCGATGGCGCGGGCGATATCGACCGAAAGCGAGTTCAGCGATTCCACGACATGGCGCGGGTTGCGTGCGGCGGGAGCCGGTGCCTGTTCCGCCGGTGCCTTCGGTGCAGCCGGGCGTGCCGGCTGCAGGCCGGCGTTCTCGTCGCGCGAAGCGCCACGCAGGAGATCGCTGATCCAGCCGCCGCCGGCAGTTTCCTGGCGGGCTGGCGCTGCCGTTTCGACTGGGCGCTGTGGCTGTGCAGCCGGGCGCTCGGCGGGGATCGATCCGCGCAGGCCGAGGGCCTCAATGGAAGGTCGCTGTGGTTGCGGTGCAGGCCGCTGGACGGGCTGCTGGGCAACCGGCTGCTGCGGAGCCGGCTGCTGTGGCCGCGGCGCAGGGGCTGCCGGGGCAGGTGCGGGCGGTGCTGCCGGCTGCGGACGCGGGGCAGGCTGCGCATCGGCGAGTGCGCGGGCCGCGGGCTCGGAAATCTCCAACTGCTGTGTCGAGCGACCGACGATCTGCGAGATGTCCTGCAGCGCCTTGATCTGCTCGGCAACGGCACGGCGCATCGCTGCCGCACTTTCCTTTGCTTCTTCCGGAAGGTCGAAGGCACCGCGCTTCAATTCGCTGCGGGTGAGGTCGAGTTCGCGGCGGATATCGCCGGCCGAGCGGCGGATTTCATCCGTCGCACCGGCGAAGCGGCCGATGGCGTCGTCAACGGCGACGCGCAGGGTTTCCCGCAGCTGCTGAGCCGCCGTGTCGGAGGTCTTGCCGGCATCGGCGAGCATCTGTTCGACTTCGGACAGCGAAGCCGTCAGGCCGCCGCGCAGGCGGTTGGTGAGGTCGCTGGAGCGGCGCTCGGCGTTGGCGAATGTGCTTTCGACGGCGTGGTTTGCTTCCTCGCCGGCTTTCGCCAGCGCGCCGCGCATGTTGTCCGCTGCATCCTCCGCGCGCTTTTCGGCGTCGGATAGAACGCGGCCGATATCCGCGAAGGAGGACTGCACGCTCTGGCGCAGATTGCCGGTGACCTGGTTGGATCGCTGTTCGGCGCGGTCGAAGGCCGTCTCCACCATCGAGCCGAGGGCGCGCATCGTGTTTTCGATCTCTTCCGAGCGCTGCACAAGGCCGACGGCCAGGTTCTGCAGCGCCGTCTCGCGCTCTTCCAGCGTCGAGACGAGGTTCGACTGGGCAGCACCCAGAAGCTGGGAGGCCTGCGCCAGCACCTTGGAGTGGTCGTCGAAGCGGCCGACGATGCTGCCGACCTGCGACAGGGTCTGACCGGTGATCTCGGACAATTTGTCGACCTTGCCTTCGAGGAGACGGCTGGAAGCCGAAACCATCTCGCCGGCCTTTGCGGCAGATTCGGCGAAGCGTGTCGAGGTTGCGGTCAGGCGATCGTCGACGCTTGCGAATTCGGTGGCGGCGTTGGACAGCAGGCCGGCGATCGCCGAGTTGTTGTCCGCCAGGCGGGCGATGATGCCGTTGACGCTGGCAAGCAGGTTGTTTTCGAGGGCGCTGACCGTGTTGACCGCGTGCTCGGTGCGCGACGAGATCGCGTTGATGAGAGCCGCGTTTTCGGCGCGCAAACGCTCCGTGCTTTCCTGAGCTGCTGCCGAGATGAGGGCGGCGGCTTCCTGACCGGTTGCCGCATAGCGATCGACGATCGGGCGAGCCTTTTCCTCGATCAGGCGCGACAACTCGGTGGAGCGTCCTGCGAGCATCGAATTCAGCTCGCGGGTGCGCTCGTCGAGCGAGGTGCGGATGGAGGAGCCGCGGGCTTCCAGCGCCTTGTCGACGTCGGCAAGCGTGCTGTTGATCTCGCGGGTACGCTCTTCCAGAGAGGTGCGGATAGCCGTGCCACGCTCGTCGAGGGCGCGCTCGACCTGCGCCATGGTGGAGACGATCTTCTCGCTGCCATCGGTCAGCGTGTCGCGGATGGCCGCACCGCGGGCTTCGAGAGATTGCTCCGCCGAAGACAGCGCTTGCGAGATCGTGTTGACCTGATTGCTGACGAGGCCTTCGGCTTCGGCGACCTTGTTAACGATCGCATTGCCTGCTTCCGAGAAGGTCTGGGCGACGGCCGCGGCCTGGCTTGCCAATCGGTTCTGCGTTTCCGAGACGCGGTTGACGATGTCGTTGGAGCGCTCGGTCATGGCGCGTGCGAAAGCATCGCTGTGGCTGCCGAGGTTTTCGGCAAACTGCTGGCCGGTGCTGGCGAGTAGAGCGGCCGTGCGGGTGGCTTCCGTATCCATGCCTTGAGCGGCATCGGCAACGGCAGTGCGCAGCGTCGTTGCAAGATTGGCGGCCTTGCCTTCAATCGTGCGGTTGACGGCTTCAAGGCCGACATTGAGAGCGCGATCCATGGTCGAAAGGCGCTCTTCGATTCGGGCGGATGCCTGGTTGCCGCTGTCATCGATCCTTGCGGCGCCGCTCGTCAGCGTATCGGAGAGGCGGTCGCCGGCGGCGTTGACCTGAGCCGTAACGCCGGTGACGCCTTCGTTGATGCGGTTTTCGAGAGCCGAAAGGCTGGCCTCGACGCGCGAGCCGGTCTCGGCAAAGCGGTTCGTCATGCCGTCGATCGACTGGTTGAGGTTGGACGAGAAGGTTTCGGCCGAGCGCGCAATGTCGCCGGCGGCCTGCTGAATGCGACCGGCAATATCGCCAGCACCGCTGTTCAGGCGCTCTTCCAATGTTCTTGCGCTGGCGTCGATCGTCTGACGCAGCGATGCCTCGCGGTCCTCCAGCGACATTTCCAGCATGCTGGCGCTGGTGGCGATCGACGTGCCGATGGCCGTCGTCTGTTCCATCAACGTGTTGTCGATCTGTGCATGGGCGTCGCGCAGGGCGAGATTGATGGCGCTGCTGCGGTCTTCCAGCGTGGAGCGCATGCGCTCGTAGGCGGAAGCGAGGTTCTGATCCATCTGCGACAGACCGGCGCCAAGCGTGTTTTCGAGATGGCGCGTGGTGGTGCCGAGAACGGTTTCGACGCGATCGCTGTTGCTGCCGAGCATGTCGGACAGAGCATCGGTATGCGCGGTGAGTGAGCGGTCGAGGCGAGCCTGGTTTTCGCTGTAGGCGGCGCGGATTGCATCCGCCTTGTCGCCGAAGGCGCCGGCAACGCGGGATTCTGCGCCAGAGACGCTGTCGAGAAGCGCATTGGCACGCTCTTCCAGAGTGCTTTCGAAGCGGTTCTGGTTTTCCGCGAGCGAGATTGCGAAGGCCATGCTCTTGTCGTCGAGCGTGTTGGTCAGTGCCTCGTGGCCGCTGGTGACGGTGTGGGCAATGGCCTTTGCGCCGGTGGCAAGTGTGTCTTCGAGCTTCGCATGGCTTTCCGAAAGGGCGACGGCGAGCGACATCGTCCGGTCGTCGAGGCTGTTGACGATCCTGTCATGGGTGCCGGCGACGGTTTCGTTGAGTGCGTCCAGCCGGCTCGATACGGCACCTTCGAGGCGCGACTGCGTGTCGGACAGAGAAATGGCGAGCGCCATGGCCTTGTCGTCCAGCGCGTCCGCAAGCGCGTTGTGGTTGCTGGTAAACGCGTTGGTGATCGCTTCGGCGCGATTGGCAAGCGTTGCCTCGAGGCGAGACTGACCGGAGGTCAGCGCATCGGAGAGTGCCCTTGTCTTGCCTTCGAGCGTATCGGTAACGCGATCGGCATGGCCTGAAACGGTATCTTCGAGGCGAGCCTGGGCTTCCGACAGCGCGATGGCGAGCGCCATTGTCTTGTCGTCCAGCGTGCTGCCGACGCTTTCCGCGTGGCCGGAGACTGCGTTCTCAAGGCGGGCCTGGCTCTCGGAGAGGGCGATGGCCAATGCCATCGTCTTGTCGTCCAAGGTGCTTGCAACGCTTTCCGCATGCCCGGCGATGGTGCTTTCCAGGCGCGACTGGCTTTCGTTGAGCGCAATGGCGAGCGCCATCGCTCTGTCATCAAGCGCTTCGGCCAGGGCATTATGGTTGCCCGCAAATGCCTTGATGATCGCCTCGGCGCGATTGGCGAGGGTTTCTTCGAGACGGGATTGGCCCGAGGTCAAGGCTGCGGCGAGAGCGCTGGTCTTGCCTTCGAACGTATCGGCAACGCGATCAGCATGACCGGCAACCGTTTCCTCCAGCCGGGCCTGGCTCTCGGAAAGCGCGATCGCAAGTGCCATCGTCCTGTCGTCGAGGGCGTTGGTGACGCTTTCGGCATGACTGGAGACGGTGTTTTCGAGACGAGCCTGACCGTCGGCGAGCGCGCGGGCCAGCTCCCTGGTCTTGGTATCGAGTGTGCCGGCGACATGTTCCGCATGGCCGGAAACTGTGTCCTCGAGGCGAGCCTGACCTTCGGCGAGCGCGCGGGCGAGTTCCTTGGTCTTGGTGTCCAGCGTACCGGCGACATGTTCCGCATGACCGGAGACTGTGTCTTCCAGACGGGATTGACTTTCGGAAAGGGCAATCGCGAGCGCCATCGTCCTGTCGTCCAGCGTGTCGGCCAGCTTGCCATGGGTATCGGCGATGGCGCTATTGATGGCGTCGGCGCGGCTTGCCAGCGTATTTTCGAGGCGGAGCTGGCTTTCGGCCAGCGAAATCGCCAGCATCGAGGTGCGCTCGTCGAGGGCGGCGGTCAGATGCTCATGGGAACCGCTGACGGCGCTGGTGATCGCTTCCGAGCGCTCGGCAAGCGTCTGCTCGAAACGGGACTGATTGTCAGCCAGCGCGCCAAACAGAGCGTTGCTGCGGGCCGCCATGACGGTATCGATGCGTTCATGGGCGGAGCCCAGCGCCTGCGTAATCTCGCTGGTGCGGGCGGAGAGCGTGTTGTTGATGTCGTTGGCGCGGCCGGTGAAGGCCGAGGTGAGCTCGTCCGTGCCGCTTTGCAGCGCGGCAGAGACGTCGCGTGTGACACCCTGCACGGCGGAGGTAAAGGCGCCGGCATGCGAGGCAAGCGTGGAGTTCAGTTCGCTCGTGCCCGAGGTCAGCGCCGATGAGATTCCCGTTGTGGCATTCTGCAGCGCGGAGGTGATCTCGTTCGCCCTGGAGCCGATCGCGCTTTCCAGCACTTCCTGGCCGGTTGCCAGCGTCGTTGCCAGTGCAAAGGATTGGTCGGTCAGATGCGAGCCCAGGCGCTCGATGCTTGAGGTCAGGATGCCTTCCAGCGCGTCCGAATTGCTGCCGAGCGACTGGTTGATGCGGGCGAGGCTTTCCGTAAGCTTTGTATCCAGAGTGCCGGCGCGCTTGTCGAAGGCTGAGGTGAATTCCGATACTCGCTCGTCGAAGGCCGTCGAAAGCTGCGCGATCGTCGACTGGAAACGCTCATCGAAGAAGCCGGAACGCAGGTCGATATCCATGATCGCGTCGTCGGCCGTCGACTGCAGGCTCTGGCGGAAGCTCGCACCCTTTTCGTCGAGCGCCGTGTTGAGGCGGGAAAGCACATTGTCCAACGTGCCGGTAATCGAGCGTTCGCCGCCGGTGAGGCTTTCGCTGATCTCCTTGGTGCGGGCGACCAGCGTTTCGTTGAGCTGACGGGCGCGTTCGTTGAGCGCGGAGTTGAGCTTTTCGGTGTTTGCGTCGAGCGTCGAGGCGCGCGTTTCGAACTGGCCGAGCAGCGCGTTGCCGCGCTCGCTAAGGGTCGACGACAGGGATTCCAGGCGCGTATCGAATTCGTGGCTGAGAGCGAGGCCGGAGGCGTTGAGGTTCTGCAGCAGGCTGTCGGTCTTGGCCGCAAGCAGGGTGCCGAGCGCCTGTACGGCGGAATCCGACTTCTCCATCAGAGCTGCGGCGCGGGTATCGATCATCGAGGCGAAGGCTTCGCCTGAAGTGGAGAGGCGCACGGCGATTTCTTCGGTCGCCAGCGAGAGGTCTTCCTTGATCTGGTCATGCACGCCAGAGATGGACGAGCGGATGCGCTCGGCGTGATTGACAATGGCGTCGCGCTCGGCGCCCAGTTCGTGGACGAGGCCGCGTACGCGCAATTCGTTGTCGGCGTAGCTGCGTTCCAGCGCATTGACTTCGGTATGGACCAGCGTTTCAAGCTCGGTGGCGCGTGCAATGGTGCGCTCGATGCCTTCGTTCATTGCCGAGACTTCGCGGCGCACGGCCTGGCCAACCGTCATGATGCGTTCGGAAGCGATGGTTTCCGGCTCGACGAGCCGCAGGGCGACTTCCGCCATGGAGCGGGCCGCATTACGCATGTCGTGCGCACGCGATATCATCATGCCGAAAGCGTAGAAGAGCAGTACGGGAACGATGATGCCGACGATGCAGGCGATGACGCCCGGAAGAGCGGCGAGATCCGCGATCGACTGAATGTTTCGGATCTGGGTGCCGTAAAGCATGAAGGCGAGGCCGGCGCCGCCGATGATCCAGAACAGCGAGAAAATGGTGGCGTTTCGCACCGCATGGCTTTGGGATGCTCCGTCGAGCGCCCTCAAGATGCTAGCGGAGCTTGCCCGGTTGCCGTCATTGGCGGCAGCAAGGCTCGGGTTCTTCGGCGCCTCGGCGGCGCGGGGCGGGGCGGCTGGTGCGGCCGTGCTGCGTGCGCCGCCATTCTTGCGGGCGGCATCATCTCTGCTCTGCTTTATCGGCTGTTTCGGCGGCTCAGACACATTTCGCTCCGGGACATCGGGCGTAGAGGCACTGCGAGACTCCAAGTTCTCGTCACTGAAATCGATCTGCAGAGCTTCGTCCAATGCCTGAAAGGCCTTGTCCTCGACCGACTCGATGTACTTTTTGTTCGCCATGCGGTTACGCCTCGTTACAACTCACTCGGGCTTGCCGTGTCTTTTCCGGTAATTCCGCCGCGTCCGGAAAAGACGAACCCTGCCTCCCGTGGGGGCCTCCGCCTTCGATCGATATCGAGCTTGGATTTCCCATTACATTCAGAGTGGATAACTGGTTTTTCAAACGGATGTTATGAAAACATTACCATCATCCACTTCCTGGGCAAAGGCATGTGCCATTTACCCAATTTACCAGTATCGTAGTGACACATTCCCCCAGTCATGACAATTAATTCCACCTTAAAGGCAGTGGATCGTTAAAGCGTCATTAACCCTGTTTGCCTGTTCCGAGCCATCAAAACCCAAGATTTTGAGCATGTTTAACGCACGTTAACCATGTCCGG
>Ga0209922_102430_pt1 | contig 16050 bp, 20 predicted proteins | sample ThiBiot_500_biof_FD_183946 | JGI IMG/M metagenome (GOLD analysis project Ga0209922, IMG submission 183946) | Wastewater bioreactor microbial communities from Cape Town, South Africa - Thiocy_expt_500_biof (SPAdes) | ecosystem: Engineered > Bioreactor > Thiocyanate-remediating > Anaerobic-Aerobic ...
GAGGTGGTGGTGGTGGGAGTGGTTGTCGTGCAGCCATGGCACGTCGACGTTCGACTTCAGTTGCTGCTAACGATAGTTCTAATTGTCTTGTACCTTAAGAAAAACGATGAAATTAATGAACGAAAAAACAAACGAATGAGTGAATTGATATACGTGTATTGAGAAAATTGAATTTCTTTTGCATATCCTGAAGTTCATGTTCCAATCGTTGTTTTTCATCGTTAGCATATTTCAAACGAAAGTTTTCGTCTTCAACTAATTTTAATCTCTGATTTTCTGCATTTAAAATTTTTATTTGTTCAAGTTTAGGGTCAATCGTAGAAGGATCGGGGATATCTAAACAATTCATAACTCATTCATCAAACTATAGAAAAAACAAACATCGATTCGATTTCAATGGCTCGGGATAATCGGTTGTCCACGGATAATTTTCATAGGCACGTAATCGATTTTCAATATCAGCATATCGAGCAATAACACTAGGATCATGACCACCGGATTGTAAATAATTATTTCGAAATTGTCTAAATCAAAAGTTAGATCATCATGCTCGTTGTCTTTTGCAAACAAAAAAGATGTTTCAATCGTATCTACCGAACTGTATCGCCGCCACCGTTTCGTCTGTATCTTGTATATCGAGTATTGACATACGGCAAAATCGGAATTTCACTATGAAATATAAATTTAACTCTCCGATCCAGTCGCTTCTTAGTTAGAATTTACCTATCCGAATAGATTAAACGTCCTCTTAGGAAATGCAAAGCTTTCTCGTTTAATTCATGTTGTTCTTTCATTTCACGTAGGAATCGATATGGTTCGTAATTGGACATTATACTCGGTTGATAGTTATTCGAAATAAGTTCTTCAAGTTTTTGTTGAATAACTTCATGAAAATGAAAACACATACGTCAATACAGAATTTGATATACTTAGGGGTAGATTGTTTTTTCTCTTTCTCGAAATAAATATTTACCGAAACGTTCTCGTTCAAGACGAAGATTTCTTCGTTGTAAGTCTTCAAATAGACCTTTTCGACTTTCACCTGTATCAACAGAATTTTTCACTTCTATAGTTACAGGAATAGGAGCAGGCGGCGGTAATTGAATTTGTAAATCGTACATTTCTCTAAGGAGATCACGTTCTTGATTTTGTAATCGTTCGTACTTTGAAATCAAATCGAATAAAACATACGTGTATCATCTATCAAAATCAGAACGATCGGTTTTTACCTCGAGAAGAATTTCAGTGTAAATTTTATCTTGTTTTCGAATTTGTGTATTGACTTTTCCTGTTCGATAATTATCCGTTAAGATTTGATCTTCCATATCTTCAACTGTTTGAAGAATTGAACGTTGATTTTTCCAATCTTGAATTTCTTCTCGTTTCTAATCGATAATAAACAAAAAACAAACTAGAAATAATCTTTCAAAAATTCAAAAACAAACTCTATCGACTGGTGAGTGATGTCGAATGACTTTTTGAGGCAGTGTTCGTTTGCTTGGACTTGGATAATCTTCATCGTCGGAATAGATTGGTTGTCGATTGATTCCCGAATCTTTAACTCCAATACAAAATCGTGCTTTATGTTTGAACAACGAATCATCCGATGGAAATACCATTCCACATTGATCACATTTGTATTTCTGTTGAGTCGACATTCGAGGAGAATAATCGAAATTTTCAGATCGTTTGACAACTGAAAGAGTTTGAGGCACGTGTAATGGTACAGATGAATTCCATTGTCGTTCAGAATCTGGAATGAAATTTAATTCAATTGGATTTCTGTCATAGGATGAATGTTGAAAACGATTTCGATCTAGGGGATAAGATGTTTGATCAATAGGAGGATTTGGTGATGAATGTGCAGAATTTTTTGTACATGATGTTCCCATGAGAAAAAAACATGTAAAATTTCTTCACACATTCATCGACAATGACATCATCTAATCAACTTACTTTTTCGTTAAGAAATATATATTTTAAATTACCTTTGAAGTATGTGTTATAGAAACGTTGATGTTATGGTAATATTTCTTTTCCTTTTTAATACAATAAGTTGTTTTGGCTATACAATTCTTTTCTTTTTTTTAATGAAAAACATGGATTTAAACTCGTTTCTTCTTCTTTCTCCTGGCGACATACACGTTTGCAAGCAAAACGAAGAAATCACACTGTGCTTTCATGGTCAACAAAGAAGAAAAAGAAGAATCCAAAAGAAAGAAAAAAAAACGAAGAACGTTCGAATTGATTATTTCTAAATAAATATTCAAAATTCGGCAGTATTTTTCAAGTGTTGATCGTTAAATATGATTTATTTTTCTATTGAATTTAGCTGATATTCGAATTTTTCGAGGCACTGAAAACCGAATTTATTTGTCTAAATAATGTTGCCGTGTTACATCGAAAATAAAAACAACATTTTTACCAGACAGAGACCGAACCTGTTTAACAATAAGGTTGAAACCATAGATTATTTATTTGATTAACTTTCTATTAGCCATCGCACTGAACGAGCATATAAGCAAAGAAGAAAGAAAAAACGACTACGTCACGATTGAGATATCTTAGAAAAATCAGTTTATTGCATAAATTACAAATATTGACATTGGACATCAATCGTTTGTGGCTCGATTAATTGGCAACAATCGATATCGAGCTTGTTGCAAACGCTCACGTTTCAGTCGTTCGGTTAAATGTTGTTCGATATGTGTTTGTTTATGTGTATTTCTATGCAATAATTCTAAAGCATTGGGAATATCTGAAACAAAATCTGCATCACTCAGTCCTTGAGATTTTGGTGTCGGATGTTTCGAATTAGTGGGCGTTGAATTGTGTTTTTTTTGTGGAGATTTTTCGCGTAGAATTAAACGTTGTTCAGCTAATCTCGTTAACGAACTTGTCGAATTGCCAAATGCATCGAGAGTTATTTTCGAACGACTACGAAGTGATGATGGTGCTGCTATAACAGGAAATTGAGATTTGGAATCTTTGAAATATCCACGGTGTCGACGAATAGATTCGAATGTATTCGATATTCGATAGTCATATGGAAGAAAGCCTCGTTGTTGAGAAGCATTTTCAATGAGAATCGAACGTGTTGCTGGATCATTTTCGATTAGAAACGATGTCGGATCAGTTCGAGATATTGCCGATACTTCAGCAGCACGTCGATGAAGAATACGTCGAAATGTTAGAATATTTTGTGCGTTCTTCGAACATTTCAAAAGATAAATAAGGAGGAGAAGAAGAATGAATAGAGAAGTTTACTAGTCCGGCCGATGTTTGATCTGCATTTGCTGATGATATCGAATGGGTTTTAATGACCTTATTCATAATTCTTTCTCTTTTTTGTCGTTCTTCGTTGTTCTATATGTATTATCGTTAGTTAAAAGCTTTCAGGTATTTAATCATTCAATTCATTTTCTTTCTCTCTTCTCCTTCATTCTTTTCTACTGTTTTTCAATTGCATCCTGGATTAATAAAAAAAATCGAAAAGCAGAAAAAATAAGAAAAAAAAGTGAACAGACATAAAAGCAGCACTGCTTTCTTTTGCCTTTCTCTGTCTTTTCGATTGTGTTTTCGTTTGAGCACGTTGCATGCTAATGGCGATATTTCGTGTCTGAGCACAACCCATGATGATTATACGTATTAAACTAAAAACAAAAATTTTCACATTCTCAAGAAACAAAAAGAAAAGCCAACAACAAATTCAGTTCGAACGTCAATTCTATAGTTTATTATGGCTTATATAGACACATAAAGTAGAAATTTCATTCGGGATTATCAACGAGATAAATGAAAATTGAGTGGACATAAAAAGCGGCATATATCTTTGTTTTTGTTTGAGCACGTTGTCTACTAATAGCGATATTTCGTGTCTAAATACAATGCATGATGATTACACGTATTAAACTAACATGAAAATTTTCATTCGTTTTTCATATTTGTGCATATAGATTCATTGATCAAATACTCGAAAACGTACTCATAATAATCTAAGAGGAAAGGAACGTGTCAGCATATTCACTTCATTGTCTCATCAATTGTACAAGAAAAAAAAGAAACAACGATAATTATACTCTTTTCTGTCTCTAGACGTGTCGAGACATTTGTGAAAGTGAAGGAAAGAAAAAAAAATGAAGGGAGAGAATGAGAGAGAGAGAGAAAAAACGTAGGAGAGGATGGATGAATGTCTAATATAGTCAATTCATACATTCAACTAATGAACATTGAATATGTATTGTGTGTTCATTTTTAGTCATTTCGATTCATTTTCAGACAATAACAGTAAGTAGTTTCTTTTCAATTCTTTTGTTCGTTGCATTTCGTTCTTTTTCTTCTTCATTTTCAATATTTTATTTCTCATCTATCATAATAACAACAAAAGTAACAATCGTAAGTCGTGTTGATTAGAAGCCTGAAGGGTCAAGATAGAGCGAACTGCAATTAAACAGTCAGTCGATAAGACAAGCGAAATAGACCGAAGAAGTCAAATGTTAAAAAAAATCGATGACGAATCAATTTTAAGATTTCTTTGTTCTTATTCTCTTTTAGATCGATTATTAGTTTAGAAAAAAAGAAAACTCAAACAATCGCAATGATTCAAATGTAAGTGTCCGACATGGCATTTTCTTTTTCCACTTTGACTAAATGAAGTAGTTGAGTGGACAGAAAAAAAAAGGAGAGAAATCTTATGATGTAATCGGTCATCAAGACCACTCTCATTGTGCATGGAATAATAGCCGTTAGTATCTTTTACTCATGCATGCACACCTCTCTGCACGTACAAAGAACAGACATACTTTATCCTTTTGAGAATTTGATTGTTTCTATTCTCGAATTTTTTTTTATATATATATTCATTATCAGAGAATAAAACATTTTTGAAACAAAAGAATACGAAGCGGTCAACTGGAATTACTGTCCGATTTGCATCAACTGGTGTACGAACAAATCACCAAATGAATAGCACACATATTCATCATCATTTATGGCCATATGCGCTTCGTGGTAGTGTAACGTTAATTGTCGAAAATACGACCATTGAAAATTTTGAACAGACAATCTATCGAACACTTCGGCAAAGTATAGCGAAAATTATTCGAAAATTTTGTTCGACTTATCAACATACATGTCTCAGTCGAGATACAGATGCTATCAGGTATTCATGCGAAAGTCATTTTCTTTTTCATTTGAAGTGTATCTTGTATTTCGAATTTTAATAGAGCAGACCATGTCATTATTCAAAGTTACGAAGAACAGTTAGACGATCGTCGTTTATATGTCGCTGTTTTTATCAAAGATCCTTATCGTCAAGATATTGCTTTGACTAATGATCAATTTTTACTTGCACTTAAACGTAATCAACAACAACTCTATCAAGATATCAAACATTATGTACGTGATTGATTTTATTTTACAAAAAGAAAGAAAAGAAAGAAATGAATGAATATCGATTCAATTTCATAGATCAACCTACCGTCGACATTTTTCGAGCAAACATCATTAGATCCTATTTGGTTATACGGCGTTTGTCTACTTGCTCTGCTCGTACTTGTTGTTGTTATTCTTATGTTAATTACTATTTTGACTAAACGAACGATTAAAACGAATACAATCGATGATGATATTCAAATACAAAACACCGAACAGAAAATCAAACCTGAACAAGATCGGTAAAAATCAAAAGAAAAAAACGAAGAAATATTCGATATTTTCTATGTATAAATAGTCTATTGATTAGTTCACCTGTTGTACAATTAGCGACTCAAGAAGACGGAGAAACAACATCATCATCATGTTTTTATAACGAAACTCTTTGTTCTCAAACGTCACATTTCAACACCATGCCTCCACTTCCTTCGACCTATAATCCATATTCATCTACACGCATTTCCTATTTTAATAGTGCGATCGAAACGGCTATTAAACAACATCTACATGATGATGAACCTATTCCGTTCATTGACGACAATCTATCGATGACACATAGTCGAAAAAGCAGTGCATGTTGGAGTGATCGAACAAGTTTAAGTAGTCGTTTTAATTTAGCATGGAAATTGAATTTAATGCGTAACTCGAATCAACATCGTTCGACAACATCGCCCTATGAAACAGCTAAACGATTTAATTATCGAACAATTCGATATACAATTCCTCCATCCTATGAACATAATCGAACTCATGAGCAACTGTAAAAAACAAACAAAGAATCTTTGTTGTCTGTCTTTAAAATAATAAAAATAAAGTGCTTGTTGAAAAAAAAGAAAAACATTGTTGAAGTGATGGATTTGAGAACGAACGAATGAGACAAAAAAAAACTTCAATCAATATGTTCTTTATTTAGCTTGACAGATATTCACATAAAAAACGAATCAAATAAAGATAACACACGTGTTTATTCATAAGAAGAAAGTAAAGACATATGTAATGAGCATTGATTACGAATGAAATAAAGAAAACTTGGATAGAAAGAGAAGAAGAAAAAAAAAGAAGTTCTGTGTATTAGTATGTGTCTTCATCAGCACCGACAAGTGCAGAACCATTGCCATTACTACCGACAGTTAGACCATTGAAATTGTCCAATTCACCATTGCCATTTTCTTGGTCGGGCTGAGCGAATCCATCCTGAAATCGACGAAAGAAGAAGAGAATGAATTTTGTTGATGTATTGTCGAATGAAAGCACATACTTCTGTTGCATAGAGTATTTCAAGAATGCGTTGTGTATGTGATAATGATTCACATTCCGGTTCTTGACAAATAACTTCAACGTCACGTAATTTTTGATAGTAGAAATCACGTTCTTTTTCTAAGCCAGCTATTTGTGCAGCATGTTGTTGGATAATTTCTTGTAAATTCTCAATCTGCAACAACAAAGAAGAAACAATTTACATTTTTCATTGACACAAGACGAAAGCATCTACTTCTTGTTGTAATCGAAGACTTTCATGACTGTGTGAACCGTGATGAGGATCAACATGATGTCCAACTTGACGATGCATCGATGGAGAAACTTTTTGTTGATGTTGTTGCATTGGTTTAGCTTTGGGAAAAAAAACAAAGAAAGAATTCAAGTTTTCAACTAAGATCTGTCTCTACTTGCTGCAACTGGTCTTGTTGATGGATGAACAGCTCGAACAGATGCGGCTGGCGCTGGACGAGTAGCGGCTGGTGGTACACGAATACCTGAACCACCAGCTGGTTTAGCACCCATACTGCCTAAAGGTCTACAAAAGGAAATGAGATGAAATGATTTCGATTTGTAAAAACACGTACTGTCCATCTCGAGCAGCTACTGGATCGTATTCATGAGCTGCTGTATAATTAGCATCGAAGAATTTTTTAAACCATTGAACAAATTCGAAATTGTCCTGAAATTTGCCTTTGACTAATTTTTCTACAGGTACAACCTAAAAAAACACACATATTAATCAGTCAAGTTGAACGAAAACAACAACAACACATAAATAATCCTCTCTCTCTCCCTTTCGTTTGCTCATTCGTTCTCTCATCACATTATACGAAACCTTATCAACTTGAACAGTTCGAAATGCATTTTGTAAAATTTTAAAATTTTGAATATTTTCATGTTCTAATTTGGCATTACATTTCACTCGTTTCATTGGCACTGAACCTAGAACAAGTATTCTCATAAACACAATCATATTATTTCTACGATAGCATTGAATTCAATCACCAAAACGACACAGAGAGAGAGAGAGATATTAGTTATGTGTATACATGCATGGAATTTGTCGATATACCTTATCTACAGTTAATGCTTTGAAATACTCTTGAAGTACTTTAAAATTATTGATAAATTCATGCTCGAGTTTAGTATTCCATTTGACTCGTTTTGATCGTGCGCCTATTGCACCTAGGATTAGAAGAATTATTTGGTTAGTCTTATCTACATCTGTCAGTACGAATAACACCAACCTGGAAACATCATTTCCATAAATTGACAATAAGCAGAACCTAGAAATCAAGAATGTTTGTTTTGTTAATTAAAAGGTATCACCCTCAAACCTGAACAGAGATCTTCGATTTTGGTGTAATTAGCTTCTAATGCCGTATTAATCCATTGCAAAATATCATTCCGACTGAGATTATCGGATGTAACACTTGTATGATACACATTAACAGCGGCCATCTGAAAGTAAATGATATCACTAGTGACTTGAGATATATTTTAATGATGTCGATGATCAATCTAGTGTTCATTATAAAACATATGACTATGATAAATGATCAAGACAAAACCGTATGAGAAAGAGAAAAAGAGATTTCATGATGTAATCATCGATGTGTTTTAACTCGCACAAAACAATGACGATGAATTAAACAAAACACAAAACATACGAAAAAGAAATCGTCGGACACGACAGATTTGTACGTATACATGTCTTTCACTGTTCGTTATAGTGTGTTGTTATATATCATTTAAATAAACTAGAATGGACTTGATATTCTTTTATCTTATTGGAGAAAATGAGTTTTTATTCAAAAAAAGAGGGAGCTATTTGCAAGATAAGAAGAAAATGAAAAGTCTTCTGATTTGTTTTGTTATTTATTTTTATTAACAAAAAAACGTATATTTAATTTTCTTATTCTCGTACAAGTCGACTATCAAATGAGCTCAATGCAATACCAAATGCTTGAATAGCTGAGAGAGGATAACGAAAATCACATGTGAATGTATCTTCATCAACACGACCAAATTGCATGACAACTTCTTCGTGTTCTAAAGCGTGAGAGAGAGATAGAGAGAGAATTATTGAGAAACAAGTAAACATACGATTTTCATTATCGATAACTAATTGAAAATTTTTAACGGATGGTTGAGCAACACGATTGCCAGTAAATTGTAGAACGTAAGTTTTCGTTTCTAGAAAAGAATTTTCATATGAATTGACTTTGACGAAAAACTCAAACCTTCGTTATATTTCGGTGTTCGATTTTTCAATTGCATTAAATGAGTAAATATTCGATTTTTCCATTGGTTTATTATTCCGAGTTCACTCTACATTCTCAAATCGAAGATATCATATCTTCAATAAATCCGAGCACGTACCTTCGGTGGCCGAATTTCGTGATCAATTTTCGGTAGCATAACACTGATTTGTCTTGGTCCTTTCAAACCAAGAATATTTGTATTCTATAGACAAAAAACAGAGAATAACAATTGAAAAACAAACTTAATTACATAGACAATTGCAGCTAATTCTCGTCGAAGACTTTCTTGATTAATTCGATGTTTTGATGAAGATTTTTTTGGACTTAAACCATTATCGAAAAGTATATATTCAGTGCCGACTAAATTATTTCCTCGTAAACGGCCAATAAAACCATCACCACCGGTTTTTTCTGACAAAGTTTCAACATTAGTTGTAAGAAGATATTCCGATTGACGATTGACTTTAGCTACTTTTCGAGCAGCTAGCAAGAAAAACTTCAACACGAGCAAAAAACAATAAATAAACGTCAAGTTAATTATCTATGAAATTGTTAATTACTTTTTTCTGATCACTTTGTCGTTCGGCATGTAAATAAAATGTTGGAAAGAAACCTCCTTGTACACCGTCTTTGTCACGTTTGAGACGACATTGAACAAAATATGGATAATCTTTGGGTATATATGTATTCACAAATGCAGTGGCATCAGCTTGAATTTGAGCAATTGGATCAAAATTTGACGTGTTTACAGGATTTGAAGGTATCTAAAATATAGTCAATTAACTACGAGTTAATTGAATACAACATGAGAACAAACAGCAAGTTGATCTTCGGTAGTAATTATCGGTGGAGCTGAATGCGATGACTCATCAGAAGATGCAGATGAAGATCGATCGATTGTGATTGTGTTTGGTTTTTCATCGGTTGATTTCGCATCCCAATCAGGTATTATCGGACTTTTAACAGACTATTTGATCAAAATGAAAATTAAATTTGGAATTTTTGTGCGCACAACAACTTTTCTTTCTTCACTGTCAGATTCAATTCTAAATCGAACGAACAACGAATTTTGTCGGGATTTTGTTCGTTTTATTTCGACTTACGCCCAGGGATCTATATTTCGAGACATATCGTCGGTTCAAATAACTTCAACTAAATAAAACATCAAAATGTATATATATATATAAATGTGTGTGTGTGTGTGTCAGAACACTTTCAATCCTCGTCAGCAGTCTCTCGCGAGAAAGAAGAAAAAAAAGCAAGAGAAAAAAGAAAAATTGACGACTGAAGATTTTTTCTTCGACTTATAAAATGACTACAAGCTAGACTTTTTCTATTCTTCTTAGTTACATGAGTTTTGCTTTATCGATAAAATCTAAAGTCTCAATAAATATTTGTTTTTTACAATCATAAACAACATCTCTCCCTCGACGCGTATCAATGCTATTCTTCTACATCCGTTGTCAAAACTCGTGCATTGATTTTTTTTTGCTCAAGAAAGTGTTTTGTAAACAACAGATTTCTCTTTTCACACACGTGTTGAATCAAGTAAACAACCAGTCGTCTGCATCATCGATTTTTCATCGTAAAAAAAAGAAAAGATACAAAAAATAAAACAAAATCAAATCATAGCAGAAGAAAATAGAATGTCACAGTTTTTTGTTCATATGCTCGTTGTTCGTCTTCAACTGGAATTTGTTTTCGTTTTATAATTGTTTGATATTCGTTGAGGTGTTCGATGGGAATCTTTCGATTCATCAGTTGTTCCATAGAATCTATCCGAAGCAGTATGTCGAATCGGTCGATTCGTTGTTCTCATCGAATCATCTTTTGTTTGTCGATGAAACGTTCGTTGAGTCGGTGTTTCACCAATTGAAACCTGTCTCATTTGTTTTTCAGTTGCATTGTACATATTGACTTGATTTCTATCGAATTCATCGTGATGTCGTCGTGTTGCTGGATCGGATAATATTCGTGTTCGATAGTCTTTTCGTCGTTGATGATGATTTGTTGATGATTCTCTGTTGGCATCAAGTGTAACATACATTTCAGATTCATGACGAGCCAATAGAGCTAATGCTAATTGCATGCATTGAACTTCAGCTGCACGAACTTCGGATAGTGATCGCCAATTTTGTTCAGTTTTACTTATTAAACGGACTTTTATCGGAAGATCAGGACTCACAAGAGTTACTTCGAGATCTTCGACACGACATATCGGTATTTTATCACCATGTAAACTACTTTTCAATACCATATAACCATCGAATTCCATGGCTTTTATCGGTGGATCACCTAGACAAATAAAACTATATTCAAATTGTATTCATAGTCCGATTTTACCTCGAAGTAATTTAACATAGAGAACCGCATCGTTTCCATAGGTTAACATATAATCATATAGATTTTGTGTCGAATGTAAATAACGTAATTCAGTTGAACCGTCCGAAGCAATCGGACGTATTTCACATGGTTGTTCATTGACTTCAAGAAGAAAATGCCGTTTACGTGATTCACCTTTTGTTACACAATGAAGTACACGTAGAACACGATTGCGTACTAATTGTTCTTGTACAACAATGCCGGGCAAAAGAATGTGCCTTGTTTACTTTTTGCTACCATTGCATAATCTTGAGATGTTCGTTCGCCTTCCGATGGCGTATATTCGACTTCACCGGTATCAGTTATTTCGAATTCGATATCTTCTTCGATCGGTTTAACACGTCGTTCAATATACGAACCATTGAGAATTTTTGGATCTAAAAATGCAAATGAATTCTCAATGAAAGAAAGTGATTTGGCTTGTACCATCATTTCTAGCAATTAATTCAAATGCTTCGACATCACGAATGCAAATGTAGGATCGAGGTGTAGCTCGACGATTTTGTACGTCTTGTCGATGAATTCTTTCCAAATCTTTTGTTGATAAACGATGAATATGACCTTCTTTGATTGATGTTGCTTTCGATATGACACGCCATATGCCTAGACATTCATTTGTTGATCACAAAAAACTGACTTTAATTTGGTTTAAAAAAACAAAAAAAGCAAACTAACCTGAATGTTTACTCGAAAGAACGATTTCTTGATCCATTACATCGAATCGATCGCCTGAAACTTTACAGGGCGATGCCATGATGTATTCTCCATTGATTTTTTCTCCGACAACAACGGCTTTTCCATTGATTTGTGCTAAATTGAATTCAAATAAGATTCGAATTGACAAAAGAAAATTTAGTCATTACTAAGCGTAGGCTTTTTTATCGATGGATTATCGATGAGATGACGAAATGGTATTGCTTTTTCACTCCAACGAACACGATCCATTATTTATCAATGATTGTTTCGCTCGTTAGCAGAGAGTCAGAAATATTTACACAAAACCCTTTTTTTGTCGTAATGAGCAATGAAAACGATCCTCTACATATGACTTTTTTTTCTCCTTTCTGCAATAACACACCATAATTATCGAAGCATATCATGACGAAATAAGAAAAAGAAAACGTGGGTGATTCGTGGTATTGCACCCATATTAATAAGTACTCGAATAAAAGTTTCTCGAGTGAAAATAACAAAAATATCTCTCTTGAGTATAGTCGTCATTTTCGAATAATATCATATAACAATGTTATCTACTGGAACTATCTTTTGTATAGAGATGTGTATAATGTTATCAAATGGGAATTTCTAATCAATCAGAGTAGACAGATATCATCGTCACTTGTCAGCAGACCGAAACAATTTTACAAGCTGAGATATTCATCAAAGATGATTTTTGAGGAAATGAAGTTAACAAGAGTCTGAACGTATGCTGGTCATAATTTGAATTGACAAGGAAGGAAGATAATGTCAATGGTCATTCACATAAAATCGAATCTCTCTGTCTGTCTGTCTGGTTGGTTGGTTGCCTGCTTAATGACACCTGTCCATTAATTAATGTTCATATAATATAAACTGTATAGACATTTTTTATTACTTTTTTTTTCATTCATGACAAGAAACAAAGAGAAATGAAGAAGTAATAATGATGGTGAGAATTTGTTTCTTGTGTGAACGAAGTTATTTTTCTCATAACACATTTGAATTTAATAAATATAGTTCGATTTCGAATGAAAATCAATGAGTTTGATTTTTATAAAAATTGCGTTACGATAATAAGTTATTCTTTTGTTTCTCATCGACTGATTATTGATCGGAATTCTTATCATTTGATGATTTGACATATGAACACATAGACATGTCCTAACGAGATCTATTGCATTTGATTATCTCATCATCCACATCGCGTAATCAAGTTAATCCAATGTCTTCGGCGATTGACCAGTTTCGTTCTTGTCTGTCTACTAGCATCTTGTTAGTTTTAATTGATATGAGAGAGAGCGAGAGAAACAAAATCATGTATTAGAAGTCTTATTATTTACGTCGTATAATACGATAACATTTTTTTGTCGAACGTAATCTTCATTTGTGTGCGTCTGTCTGTCTGTCTGTCTGAAGAATATTCGTGTAAGGCAAGCCTATACGCTCAAAACATGATAAAAGGTTACATTACTGAACACGATCAAGTCATTGTGTGAACAAATCACTTCGTACATAACAAAGACATACATGCATACTTATGAGAACATGATATCGAACAGTGACCGTTCTCGTTTATGTTTAACGCAGACAGACAGATAGACAGATAGACAAGCAGACATAAATACAACGGGCAAGGTCCGGTCAAATACAACGACGTAAGAATACGAGAGTATTTCTTTTTTTCTTCTTCATCGTCGTCGTCGTCATCGTCTTCTCCTCTCTTATGTTTTATTTGAAGACGATAAGTTACGTGTTATGGCAGATGGTCAATGTCCATGGGCTTTGAATACACATACGAGTGAAGAAAAAGAAAGAGAACTCGAGATGACGCGTCTCTCTGACCGCATCGTAATGACGGCAGCAAATTGAATTAGCGATTATGTGTTGTCTGTCTGGCTTGAGCAAACGATAGAAAGAGAAAAAAAGAGAATTCGGTTGGTCAAGTGATTTCACATTGTAGGTCCGCAATGAGATTACGTCTTCGTTCTCGTTCCTCTTTCTTTCTTTCTTTCTTTCTGTTTTACACGATAACGTTAAGGAGACTCAAAATGTGGCGAGTAATACATTTTTACTCGAAGCATAGATGTACATGTGCATGGACAGGGTCTATCAATCGGCCTTGAACGATGACGAACGCTTTCTCGTTCTTTTCTTTGCTATCCTTTGTGCAGCTTTTTTTTTGTATGTTCAACGACACGCAATAAGAAGAAAAAGAACGAGAAAGAGTACTATCTGATAGTAAAACAAGAAGAAGAAGCGAGAGAGAGAAAGAGAGAGAATGGTCAGTTGTTGTTAGTTGATGGTCAATCAATAGACGACATAAAACGACGCAATTGTATTTTCTATAATTTCTTGGTTTTATGCATGTCTATTTACGTACATATTTTGTAACAAAATCGACTAATAATGGTCAATCTATTTTAATTCAATGCATCATGCATTAATCATTCGCTTTTTTTTTATTACCGAAAACATCTTGACAAGTGAGCATCGATTATATCTTTTGAATATTTCTAAGATACAGATTTTAGATCGTAGTTTTTTCTTGTACAAATCAATTTCATGAGAGTTTCTTCGTTCTCGTAATCATTCCGGAAAAGATGTGATTGAATTAAATTCATGCATAGTATATGTACATTCAAAAGTTAGAGACATTCGGTAACTTAGTGTCTGCATGCCTGTCTGTCTGTCTTCCGTTTGTCTGTTCAGTCGCACAGCTAGAGGCTAGACGATACGTATGTGAGTGCTGTAATAGTCTAGCTGTCCTCCAGCAAGACGAGACGAAAGGAAGGAAAGAAAGAACGAGAGAGAGAGAGAAGGGAGTAAGTGTGTACAAAACGAACGAACGAATGATAGGCTAGCCAAGTCGACCGATTGAACAGTATGGTACAAGTCATAATTACTGTTCTATCATACACATCGATGGTTAAGTGTGTATGTCTGGCATTCTTGTCTGGGTCAGTTCCATTTGAACTATTTATTCACCTTGGTCATTCACTTGGTTTCTTTTTTTTCTCTCCTTTTTACTATATGTATGCATAACGTATGCATACAAAATGTCGTTTGCCTTCTTCTATTATCCATTTGATGTCTCCTATTTGAGAGAATACCACAAGTACTAAAAGTTTCTATGTAAGTTAACGACGGTGAACTATCAACCTCGAATTCGTTCGTCTTCAGTTGTCCGAAGAGACGATATGAACAGTTTACGTCACATTTACACAGAATACACGTATGTACGGTACCGGTACTGTTGTTCTACGAAAAAAAAACGCACGGAATTGCGCAATATACTCTCTCCTTCACTCTTTTTCTTCTTCTTCTTCATCTTCTATGCAAGTCTTCCTTGAACGAAAGTGCTGACCGTGTATATAAACGAGTATTAGGTAAGAAATGCGTCCGAAACAGGTACTCAGTCAGGCAATGCACATGAATTGACATTGAATAAGAGTGAATACGAGGCGAAGATGAGCAAATTTTGTTACTCTTCTCTTTCAGTTGCATGCGTGTCTTGTCCCTCGCCTCGCGCCTGTCGTAATCGATGATATTCGATTGATTATAAGGTAAATGTAGTCGAATAGTGAAATTTAATAATTTTAAAAAAATGCGTGTATACATATGCATACGCATACATATACATATATACGTATATATATACGTGTGTGTGTGTGTATAATCGTTGTTATAAACCTTGACCTCATCTATCTCAAGCTCGTTTTCTATATATATACAAAAATGTATTTAATCGAATAGAATAAACGATAATTTTGTCGTTTTCTTTTCCCATTTTTTATTTTCATCTTGATAACCTTCGAAAGGAAATATTAGTCAATCTGTTTTTGATCGAGATTCTATTTTCTACGTTTTTTTTCATTATTATTAATCCATTAAATAATCATCAGTTAATCTTCTTATTCGTTTTCGTTTTTGTTTATCACAATTCTTTAGTTTTTTTTTGTTCTCATAAAAAGAAGAAGAAAGAAAAAAATAACGAAGGTTAAAATCAAGAAAA
>Ga0209922_102434_pt1 | contig 16032 bp, 12 predicted proteins | sample ThiBiot_500_biof_FD_183946 | JGI IMG/M metagenome (GOLD analysis project Ga0209922, IMG submission 183946) | Wastewater bioreactor microbial communities from Cape Town, South Africa - Thiocy_expt_500_biof (SPAdes) | ecosystem: Engineered > Bioreactor > Thiocyanate-remediating > Anaerobic-Aerobic ...
AAGACTTCGAATATTTCAATGAGAAAAACAATGAAAAAAAGCGTTTATGAAACAACAACAACAACAACAACAGTAAATTTATATTAATACAACAAGAACAACATATCAGATTTTATTGAGCTCAATCAATTTTGAAACATGTCTCACTAAAGTTCGTTGTGATCCTAATGTAATCGATTTTGTTCCTTTACACATTTTCATTTGATCATCACGTAATGTTAACGAACATTCTTTCGTATGGAAAATATGCATTAAACTTGTATCAATCGTTCGAAAAACAGTTAATTTTGGTGATTGAACTAATTTATCATAGATTTCAACATCTTCTTTTCCCCATCCGCTGATTTCAACATTCCAATTACCGATTGAACCTAAATCAGCTTTGTAAATACCGAGCATACCAAAACCATACTGTCGCCAATAACCAATATCATCACGTAATTGAAATGATTGAAAATCATTGTCAATTGCTTTCGAATCCCAATAATGAGGATCATATTGACTGAATATAATTGGAAAATAGACTTGTTTCTGAAAAATTGTATGATGACGAATACGTGGAAATAATTCTTTCGTAAAGATCATATCGAGATCAATGAAAAAAAGAAGATCAGTATCATTAAAATGTGATGCACCATATGAACGTGCAAAGCCTCGTGTAAAATTGCCGTTTTGTACTTGTATTAAATGAATACGTGATGCATGATGTTCTTGAATAAATTTTCGTACATATTCGACTATAATCGACATACTTTCGCCACTTTCTTCGGCTGTTTCCATAAGAACAACATAGAGATGAACATTTTGCAGATCGATTTCACTCGAACGCATGACAACACGATCGAAATTTGTTAATAAACGTTTTAATGTTGCAAGACGACCACTAACAGGTACAATCATATGTATAGGAATCGAATTTGTATTGTTATTCACCGGTAATTTGTTATTCGAAGGACCAGCTTCGACAGAAGTTAATATTGCACTTGAATATGAAGAAGATAATTCACGAAATTTAAGAGGACGAAATTTTTGCACAACATAGACACGTTTTCGTACGGGCACCTTTAAATTACAAATAGCAGAAAACAAAACAATTTTTTGATTATCAATTCTTACCGACATTTTCTTGCCAGCAAATTTTCGATAGATTAAAAATAAATCCAAAATATAATTCATACCATATTTTGGCTCGTATTTATAATAACCATAGAGTGTCTTTTTATACTCTAGAAATCGGCCCATATCTCTCGAAATTTTATTAACTTCTTCCATATATGTTCGAACAACTTCATCGAAACATTGTCTATACGATGGTTCAATCGATCGTACGGGTAATTCCGTATTTGCAGAATATTGACTAGCGGTAAATAATGTATAAATACCAGATGGTGAAGATTTTTGTCGAGAAAATTTATTATGATAATTATTTAATGTTTTATTTCGTATCGAATAATCATGATTATTCGTATTGAGATTGATATTCGATGGAATAGTTCGATTAAATGAAAGAGACAAGGATAGATTATTCAATGATTGAGATGATAATGATCGATGAAAATAATTTTGAAGAACATTGATTAAATGTCGTTCTATATCAAAAAAAAAGAAAGAAAATAAACAAAAGAGAAAATTAAGTTTTTTCTTCTCGTATACCTTGTTGTTCGTAATAATAATCCTCGTTGTTACTTGTAAATATTCGAAATGAATCGTTCATTAACGATAGAATTTGTTCAGCTATTTGTTGATCAGGTGTATTGAGTAATTTATATTGTTGTTTTAGTTTGCTTTTAATTTGTTCGTTTTTTGTTTTTTGTATTAATTTCGATAGATTTTTAGTTTGAAATTGAATTTGATTTTGTAAACAAAGTATTCGATTGTACATATCGATTTGTCGATGTAAGATCATGGTTCGTTGTTCAAGTTCCATAACTCGTCGTTGTAAAGCAAAATTATGTACACGCGTAAATACACGTATGTCTTTTATTGAATGAAGACTCACAGCACGTAGAATATCCGTCGCTGCAAGATTCGTTGCTCGATAACCATCGGTTTTATTCGGATGATTGTAGAGAATATGTTGCATTTCGTACGACCATGTGCAAGATGTATTTGCATATTTATGCACGCATCGGCCTAGTTCGACGTCTTCGTGATAGGTATAGAAATTTTTCAGACATTTTTTAATATGTGGAGTAAAACGAGCGAGTGTTTCACGAGATAGAATGATACCCGGACCGCCCATGCAGAAGTTTTCATTTTCACCTAGTGCTAATTTACCGTATTCTTCTTTCGTTCCCATGCCAGGCTGACCGATATAATGTGCTTTACCTATTTAAAAAAAGCGGGTTTTAGAGAGAAAAATGTTTTTCTTTTCAAAATGAAAAAATTTACGATTATCAATTGACCGTAGTAATCGTTCGAGATTATCCGTTCGTATGTAAACATCATCATCAACACGCATAAACCATTCGAATTTATTTAAATAATGATCATAAATATATTTCATCATAAGAAAGGATTTTTTCTGTGGCGGATATGTATCGGTTACTGCAGGTAAACTGACAAGATTAATACGTGAATCGTTCGTTGTTGAACCTTCACTTGAAAAAAATATCACTTGGCCGGGTACTCGTTCTGCCCATGTACGCATAACAGTTGGCGCTCGTGTCATCAGAAATTCTTTACTTGTCATAACAGCAATAAGTACTAACTGTTTTTTCTGTGATACACGTGGTAAATTGACTGACGAGATCGGTATTGAATTCGTTCGATTAGGATTATTCATCGAATCTTGAGATGATAGTCCATCATCTGTGATGCAATGTTTTACATTACAAAGAAGTACGAGACCAGTTTGAAAGCCGATTACTGTTGATACAAGTAGAAAGAGCAGTGATAACCACCATGATGGTCCACGAATATTATTATTGATACGATTATTAGCAGGCGATGGAAGCGTTTGTCGATAGAGTTTTTTTATCGATGGATTTGTACTGGAAAGATTCTAGATAGAAGAAAGATAATCATCAGCTGTTTCGTTGTTTTTTCATTGAAATTCTTATGAACTTGTTCACCTTGCGCATGAATTTACAGCTTTTGGCTTTTTCTTAACTAGTTAAAAACCGTCCATTATACAAATATTTTTTCAGTCAAAAAAAATGGAATCAAAAGTCGAGCTGTTTTTTTTTCAAATAAACTTCAATAAAACATCGTTTCTTTTTCAAGGCCTTCGAAAAAAGAACTCTTTTCATTTCAGTTTCTTTCGATGGAAAAGGAAGTGATAAATAAACAATCGTAACGACATCACTTCAACAAACGAATATATTTTTTGGCAATGATTTTCGGTGCAAAAGTAAAAAAAAACAGAACAAACATATGAAATTTTATATGCAGTTTGTAATTAGAGAAAGAGAGATTGTGATTAAGTTGGTTCTCATCGATAAACTTTCGTGTCAATAGGAGTCTGAAGATGATGTACTTTTTTTTTCTGCACATTCTGAAAATCAATATTAACCCCTGACATAAAGAACCACAGTATGCATTAATCTATCGATGATATTTGATATTGTCAACTGTAAAATAAATCGAATAAATGTAGGAAAAAAAAGCGCAAAAGGAAGATGGAGACGTACAAGACTGAAGAAAAACTTTCTCATTACAAACCTTAACGAAGAAATTTCGAAGTTGACTTATTCGTGTTGTCATTATTCGAAGAATCATTGTAAATGACATTTTATATGTATATATACTCGAAAAATATTTTCAGAATTTATTTGGTTAAACTTTAATTGCTTTCGATCGAATCGATTTTTCACACCCTAATATTTCAACGTAAAAATCTCTCTGAATGTTTTGTAGAAATCAAAGTAAAACTATTGTCTCGCCGAAAAAAAACATGACTTTCGCCGATGTTTATGTGAAAGAATAAAATGAAAAAGAAATTCGAATTTCGGGTCCATCCTACTCAATTATGTGTGTTGTTCACTTGGAAGTAATCGTTAAAATAATAAACGAAACCGATTATTCGTCGGTTTTTCTTTCGTCGTTTGATAATTTAGAAAGCAGAAAAAGAAAAATGAAAGATTTTTGTCCTTGTTGATTGGGACTTTTAAATAAATGTTCTTTGTACTATAAAAATCACACTTCGAAAAAAAAAAGAAAGACAAACTAAAAGAAAAATATCGAGAATATAATCACGCCTTTTCTTATGCGAAATTGTTATTTTTTTGACACAAACTTAAATGTTCTGCGATTATCTTCGAAAAATTTCTCAAGAAAAAACAACACTTTTGTTGTTTTACTTTTTTTTTCTATTAGTCACTACCACCTACTCCTTTTTTACTCCTACAAACTAATTATTAATCTTTGGATTTTTATGTTCAACAAACAAAAAATGGAGTTCATTTTGGAAATCAAAACTTACAAGCGACGAATCTGTCAATGAAACTTCTGTCTGATGATTATTTTTGTTCATACAATTAACACACATATCTGGTGATTCCGATAGTTTACGCTTCAATTGTTTCGCACTATAATTATATGTCTGTTCGTTGGCGTTAAATCCAAGGAGATTTTCAATTATTTCAAATATTCTTAATAGAGGCATTAAAACTATAATTAAATTCAAATAATATTAATAATAATAATAATAATAATAACAACAATAACAATAATAATAGTAACGTTAAATTATCTTCGATATCGAAGATTTGATGTTTTCGTATGTTGAATATAAAATCTGTATGTTTTTTTTAAATCTTGAATAGACGAATATTGAATGAATTTAAAAACTTACAACTTTTATCAATCTTTGTTAAAGAGTTAGGTGGTCGGTACTTATTTGAATAAGACAATAGATCACGACATGAGATGATGACGAAATACGTCGTACAATTGAAAGTCGCGAGAGAAAAAAACGAAGAAAATTTACGATTGAAAAAAATATTTAAGTATATACGATATAAATACAGTACGGAGTAGAATAAATGAGAATGTTGACGAGAAAAAGAACGAATGGACGAACGAACGACAAAAAAAAAACGTAAGAAAGAAAGAAAGAAAGCACAAGCGACTCGTATGTTTATTGAAGAAATTGTTAATGTACCATGTCTCGAGCGTGCAATTTTCATTCTGTACCTATCTGTGATTCAGATTTGTCGTCGTTACAGAGAGAAACAAAAAAACAGACGATGAATGAATCAAATACAATCATATGGACAAAGTATATTCAACTCTAAGCAAGTAAACATATACGGGAATTTCGAAGCTCTTTAAGTTCAATTGAGAAATCAAAACTCGTACATACTGACATGAACAAACGAAAAAGATGAAGAAATTCAAGTTTAAAAGCAAACGTTCGTGACAATAGTGTCGAACTAAACGATTTTATATTGACAAATACCCTTAGAGGATAGAATAGACTTGAAATAGTTTAGTTGCATTTGAAAATGATCGAGTATTTTATCGTAACGATAAATGTTTTCTTTTCTAATAGCTTCTATCAACTTAAGTTACAATGCCTACGCATTCGAATACATGATCTTAGTCAGTTCTTGACGTCAATGTAACGCATAACAACAATCGTTTGTTGATCAAATATTTTTCGCTTCTGTTTTTGACACGTATCTAATCACTTGATTTTGTCAAACCGTACGTACGTATGTATATACGTATCTCGATTGTCGGTTCGTTTGCTTTTTCTTTTTTTGAAATACTTTCAAGAGCTTTATGTCATATTGAAATAGGACGAAATAAAAAAAGATTGTAGGTGTTTAGAGCATGCTTTTTCGTTCCCCTGAGGACAAAAACTTTATAAAGAAAGTCAGTCTTTTTCGGCTATGATTTTTCTCGTGAAAAGTTTTGTTTGTTTCGAAACGAAGAGAACGATAATGCACTTATACAAATCAGTCGATCGCTCATCGAATCTATTGAATTTTTTTACATGTGAATAGACATTCGAGTTTGTACTCAGTTTTATACATGTGATGCCTGCCGGTAAGACATTTCACCGCAACAACAACAACAACAACACTAGTTCAAAATGCCCTTTTTCCTTATGCAATACCTATATGTCGAATAGGAAAAACAACAAAATATCGATTTCATTTTTTTTTGTGTCGTTGTTGTCTTATGTATACAGATAGATGTTTTATCCAATTACATTTTGTCCTCCTTTTTTTTTACGACGTCATTGCCATGAATCTCATGTTTTATTGATCGTATAAACTTTTTGAAAGTATCTTAAAGTGAATACGAGATTTACACAGACAATTAATTGACGAATACGAAGGCAGACACAAACATTTGTAAAATCTGATCTCATCACAACCGGTTAACAAGGATTTCTTTTCTTCTCCTTTTTTTTCTGGCGTGAAATTCGATGATATAAGTTGATGTAGTAAAATAAATCAATCATTCACTCATTACTAACCTGATCGATACGATTGGGAACAAATTTCAGTGTGGAATCAATAAATTTTGCCATATATCATAATGATTGACGCATTAGATTCCAATTCTAAAAACATGTGAATACATATGTTCTTGAGTCTATGTTAAACAAGATAAAGATGAAAACAAAATATAAACAATAGAACTTGTTTGATATCCATATGGCAAATAGTCGATTGATTCTAATTACTCGGATTTATACAATTATTTATTCTGTACAAAAAGAAAAGAAATGCGCAGCTGGAGAGTATTTACCACCAATCATCTCAGTATTTTGTCGATATATTAACAAAATTTGATGTTATTTTAACTCTGAAATCATGAGTTGAAAAAGAATTTAAAGTTGTTTGTCGATGCTCGAATAAAAAAAATGGCGAGAGTACTTTTACATTTTTTTAGTTAATATTACAAGAAACTGAAGACATAATCCAAAAAACATCGATTACCTCATTGACCATAAATTTTTGTTTTCTCTTCAACTCTCTTCTTTACTTGCTGAAAGTGTTTGATTATAAATCGATTGATAGCGATGATTTCTTGTACTTTTCTCTCTTTTTTTTGAAGTTATTTTGATCATAAAAGTAAATCAATCTGTAAACTTATAACTACATTTCGTTGTTGACTTTGAATTCAACAAGTAAACGTTTGACTAAACTATTTTTTTTTCACCTTTACAAACAACTGCTGTCATTCAATCAAATCTTCGTTTTTTTTGTACTTATTTACAGTCATCGGACATTTTTTTTTCGTCTGGTAAACATAGTACCAATGTCTAAGCAGGAATACAGAAAAGAAATTTGTTAAAAGTGTTTGAAAACTTAGTAAACTATTTAAGCAAATAAACTACTTAAAATAATAATAATTTATGCAGTGGCAAAGGAAGAAAAAGAGAGAAATAAATGTTCTGTTAATTACAAAATCAGTCATTTTCTCAATTAAAAATTCGATATTCGAAATATTCTTACTGATAAAGTAAATTCTTGATCGATAATAAAAACATTCAAATTTATGAAAATGTCAATTGATAATAAGATAATAATAGTTGATTTGTATTAATATGACAATCGCTTGTTGTAATTTGTAAGCTTATAAATACGTACGAAAATGATCCTTAGTAGAAAAAAATGTTACATGCATCTATAAGGAGAAGAAAAAAAGTCGAAAAACATCATATAAGAAATGAAAAATGAGAGAAGACGACGAAAAAGAAAACGAATGAAATCTGACAAAAACAACATTATGTTCGCCGTTGCTTTACCCTGTGTGACTGTTTTTATTCGAATCACGTTATACTCGATCAACAGCTGTTCCTATTCAGGTAAAGTAACGACCGGCAAAAGAGAACGAAAATGCCGTCCGAGAACATTGGAAGGAATAATCCTTGTCATGATTTTTTTTCCTCGCATTTTATTGATTTTTACTTACCGTAGAGAAACAAATGTCTACTTATATTTATCTATCTAATAATATTATTTTATAAAATATGAAACGTCTGAATTTGGTTATTCGATGATTAATCATTCGTTCTGTTGTTATGCCATTTGTATTTACCTTCGTAGATGCAGTCAGACGTTTTCGTTTCTATGCTATCTTCGAATGAGACAAAATAGAGAAAGAAATAATATTTTTTTTCATGTAAATATAATCATAATTTACAATTCCATCAACAAAGTCGAAAGAACAATAAAAAAAAAAAGAAAAGTTCATTTTTATTGAACAATTTTCCTGTTAACCTGATCCTATTAACAATACCATCAAGTATTGAATTACATCATCTATTCAATACATGTGTCTTATCTCATTATGTCACGAATTTGTACTTGTGCAACTACAGTTTAATGTATTGAAGAAAGAAAAGATGACGATGACGAATCAGACTAAATGCGCGTCGAGATAAAGCATATGGCCATTGCTCATAAAATTTCACTTTTCTCATTTGCTTCTTTCGAAAGAAGACTTAGATATTCTCATTCGATCAATGTTTGTCATAATGATCGAAATTCAAGACGAATGAAAAAGTTGTTCTCTTCTCTTCTCCTCACGCAGTTAAAACTGCAAAAAAAAGTCAAGCCAGACTACAAGGAAAATAATCAATTAAATCGTTTGACATATAAAACCTTCATATTACTAAATATACTTGAGTATATGCATAAAGACGTCTACATATCACGTTTTAAATTCTTGAAAAAGTTGATTATTTTCCTTGATTTTCGATTTGAAATCAAATAATCGGCCTTGAAGGACAAAATTCAATGTTGACTTGATTAAAAATTATTTTCTTATAAACATATGAAAATCATTAGTTTTTTCTTTATTATGTCAATAGAACACAAATATTGCGTTTCTACTCTTTCAATACCTTGTTTAACAATAACATACTGCAAATTAATCGAAAAGAAATACGCAGATGTATTGAATACTTGCTTAGAGACCTCTAAGTGATATTTGATGAAAAAAAATATAGGTGAATAGCACGCAGTAATAATAATTTTGTACCGAACATATATGGAACGTTTTTGTGAACTGAATTTTTGAAAATGTGCATTCGTAGACATTGTTTATATGAAATCGAGAAAAATTCCGTCTAATTTATTTAGTTTTCTTTACTTTGAAAATTAAAAAAAAATGAGAAAAAAAAAGAAGAAAATCAAACAAACAAATAAAATGACAATGAAAACAGGTGTGTCACTGCATAGATGTGTGCTGCAAGCTTTGACATCAAGTATACATATATAAATAATAGTTCATTAATATCACGGGGTCATTAGAATATTTTCAAAACAAAACGATTCGTTGATCTGCTACAGTTTCTTTTTGTTTTCAAGCACAAAAAATATCAATCATAAATGACTGACATGTGGCTTGAGAAGATGAAGATTTGATGATGAATCTCGTTGTGGTGGTTGTGGTTTAGTCGAATTAAATGACGGGCGTGGTATACTTGATTTACGTGGTGGTACAGGTGGAACAGGTTTGGGTGCAATTATTTTGCTATTTGTCAATGAATTTATTGAGGGTGATGGAACGATTGTTTTGTTTGTTAAACGTGTCTGTGATACTGATGATGAAAGCTTAAGTGTCGGTGTAGCAAGTCCACTTTTAGCAGGTATTGGAGGCTGTGGTCGATTATTAGTTCGAAATGATGTTGTCGGCTTTTTAAGTGACGTTGATGGTGTTGTTGTTGTCGAAGGTAATTTCGAACGATTCATATTCATATTCATACTTGTCATTACAGTTGATTTCGGTTTGATGGAAGTCAAAGAAGATTTTGGTTTGATATTTGTTGAAGTATCCGAAATATGATCGAGAAATGTTGGTGATGTGAGAGGAAAATCTGTATCATCCAAATTAAGAGAATCAGATTTCGATGCGACAGATAATGAACTATTACTGCGATGATCATCTCGTTTCGATGGCATAATAAAACTTTTGCTCATTTGTTGATGATGATTTCCATTAGTGAAATGATATTGATGTCCATATGGATTTGCAGTTGTCGAAGGCGATCGATACGATAGATTTCTATCAGCGACTGAAATCGATGGTAATTGTTTTCTTGGTAATGGCGTAGAACCGATTGTTATCGCTGGGATTGTTTGATGTGCCGATCGTAGATTTTCTGTTGAACTCAAACATTGAGAATTCGTTGTTGATTTTAATTTCGGTGGTGTGATTAATGTGGGTCCACGAATTGATCCTTTCGTAAGTGGTGTCTTTGATGTTGATAGAGTTGATTTCAATGGCACGCGTGATGGACCTGGTAGACGATAGCCGATTGATGACTGAACTTGTGCAGGAGCGAGTTGAATCGGAAGACGAAAGGATTTTGAAACAGGCAAACATGAATGACGTTCGACTGGAATTGATGAAATTGAAGTTGATGATGGATGAGGTGACGGAGGATTGTTAACAACACGTTCTAACCGTTGGCGTAATTCATCCATGTAACTCGCAGATTTAATCGGCGAATTTTCATCATTATCATCAATATTTTCCTCGTCTGGATTTTTCGTATTATTATTTTCATCATGATTGACTGTACTGTTCGAATTTAGATTTTGACACGAAATCGGAGGTAATGGTGATCGAGGAGATGGTAGTGGATAAAATTGATTTTGTGTTTTTGATGTTGAAATCGGCGTTCGATTGAGTACTTGCCGGTCTCGAATCGATGGACATGGTGTTGGTGGAGGACATAGATCGCCATTATTGATATGATTTGTTTGTTGGCCTGTTGGCGTGTCCGAACGAGCAGCAGCACATACAGCAGCAAATCGACCTGATGATCGATAGATATTCATCGCTTTTTCCATAAGTAAATGATTGATTTTCAATTGTTGACCAAACTAAAACAAATTCATCGAATTTGAATTGTTTTTTTCTTCTTCTAAATTTCAATCATTGATTTACTTTAGCAATACGAATACTTGTTATCCATCGATCGAATTCTGATTTCGTATCAACACACATGTATTTAATATATTTCGAACTTTTCTTTTGAATCAATGGATGCTACAAGAAACAAGAAGAGATCGAAATATTTAAATGCAAATTATCTATTAACCTTCAAAGCAAAACAATAATCACTAGGTGATTTGAATTTTTTCTTCCAACCCAAACCAAAAAATACTTCGACATTTTCGAATTTAGCCAAACAGACAAGATCTTTCTATGAAATATAGTAGAAAGAAAATCAGTGAATCATTGAAATTGAAAAAAAATATTCGATCGTACTTTGCTTTTGCCTTTTGGTACGAAATAGAGACCTGACGAACGGAGTACACAGAAATGTTTTTTCCATGATTTTCGAGATTTTTCTTTCAAATAAATAATTCCTTCGAGATCGGGCGCTTTTAGTAATTCGTCATAGGCAAGTATAGTTTCGTCTTTACTCTAAAATTGAATGGAATGAATTTTATTTTCTCTACGAATTTTTGAAATCAACTAACGAGAAATGAATTTGTTGTTCGAAAGAGCGCATATTTATCTGGACGTTTCGTAAAAATAAGTCGATTTGATGATGTCGATGGCCACATAAGAATCGCTTCGGTCAATTTTTGATGATCTTCAAATGTACGTTCTGCACAAAAAAACAAGATTCAAAATGAATTTAAAAAGAAAACAAAAACTCATCAAACTATTTACCCATATGAAGATCAGGCAAAACTTCAACGAGAGCATAATCTATATCTGGTTCTCGATGATTCTTATGTACAAGTACAAAGAGAACATCACGTATCGACATCGAATCATCAATAAGAATGCTCTTCGTTGAACCATCATCGTTATATGTTCGTACGAGTAGTTTCGATGGATGTTGATTTTGTGATGATGATACTGATGATGTACAATCATCTTGATCAGTCATAATTGAGGTTGTTTGTTTTGTTGTACTTGTCATTGTTACCATTGAACGCGAAGTTAACTAATTGAAACAAATAATATTACGATAGAAGTTTCTTTTTTTTTCGTCTCTCGTTCTCTTTCTCTCGCTCTCCTCTCATAATCTGCATTTATGATTAATCAAAGATCAAAGAAAAATCTATTCTTATTCTACATCTGCATATTTTCGCTTGAGTTAGTTTTCTTTATCCATCAAATCCACTGTTTTGGAATGCAATGATACGTAATTAATACATTGTCTCGACTTGTCTTTTGATATTCAAAACTATATCTTACAGATTCGTCATGATTCGGCGATGTAACTTTATCCGTTGATCCACTGTCACTAAATGCTGAATCACAATCATCAGCTATATGTGCTTGCAGAAGTTTCGATGAAAACGAAAGTGTTGTTGCTGTTGTTGTTGTTGTTTGTTGATTCATATTTGAAGGATTGTTGTAAATAGTAAGTGTATCATTACCAATTTCATCGCCAAGTCCACTTGAACATGCGCTCGAGCCCGATGAACGTTGTGGTTGTGCATCGATATTTGTTGTTGAACAATCATTGATTGTTAATGTTAAACTTGCTAAAGCAGCTTCGAGTTGATCTTCAAGTGTACGTAGTTCATAAACGCAACCGTTTGTATTCGAGGAAGAGGACGGTATTGTCGATTGTATTGATGAATCCATTTTGGTCAATTTTTTAGTTAGTGATTGTTGATAGAATGGAAGATTAGGACATTCTTCGAATTGAATCTTAAAATCACGTAATTCAGATATAATTGCGTCGAGTTCAGCTGAATCGTCTTCGTCTAAAAAGTCGACATAAAGACAAGAAAAAGAAGAAGGAAAATGAATAGTGTGCGAACACTATCTCTTCGTTTGATGACCTCTTTGCTTATATTCACGTAATAATTTGCTCAATTTCTCGTCATCATCATAGTCCTGTCGTTATATTCTTCTCCGAAACAATATTTGATATACGATAATGCCCTTTTTCCTCATTCACATAGATATACATACGCAGTTGTTCATCTTCTCTTAGTGCGTGCGTATATGTGGATTTCCGATTGTTGATGAGAACAGACAAGAAAAAAAAGAGTAAAAGAAGCAATAGAAGCTAATGCAACGATGAATGATGTTATGTTCACACATATATATATCTACGTATGTTGTTTCCGACGGAAACAGTTGTACTTTCTCTTTTTCTCTGTCTATGTGTACATATTCATCGGCAAGAAAGAATACTTGCATCGTTATGTAAGACATGGAAAACTAATGTCTGACGAACGAACATCTACGATGTTTGTCAAATCATAATGGAATGATGATGAGAAAAGCTTGAAATAATATTCACTATTGTCAAACAGAATAGAACAAGATTATGACAGGTTGTAGCATTAGAAATTAACAGATAAGCCTTGATAATATGTCTCTTTCTATGATATGTGTAGGTGTCACCTTCATTTACATTTTTTTTTGGTTCTTGATAAGACTGGTATAGCCAAAAGGAAATTGACAAAAAAAAAGAAAACAAGAATAGGGGTCAAATTCTTTCGTTACCCTTTTCTTTCGAGGATGACTGAATTTACAAGGACATACGTTTTTAATAACGATGCCAATATAGTAAAAAAGAGAATTGAGATGATGTAATCATTAGTATCTCATTTCATCTTATTACAAATTTGATCCTATCACACCGCTGATTTTACAGATATTAGCAGAGAATTTATTGAGATTTGATATAGTTTTATATATACACATACACACATCTATGCCTTCTTGTCTTCTATTTCGTTTCTCAATCTTTTTAAGATTAATAATAAAAAAAAAGAATGAATTCTATTGTTGATTGACACTTGGTCATCACTGGCTGAATAATTCTATAAAATCTGCAATTGTATACAATATCATTCGACACTCTTTCATCGATGTCTACAAGCGTAACGAAAGCCGAAGAAAAAAAAGAAAGAAATCTTGCTTGTCGTCAAATACGATGTTTTATCAGATTACATCATCTATTGTTTGCTGTGGAAATACATAACACACCGATGAATTCTGTCAAATTTATCATCATCATTTATCATTACAATTTCTTCTAGGAAACATTTATCGAATCATTGACAAAAAACTATCTTATTCGTTGTTACTTTGACTTGAATTTGATTTATAGTATTACGTATTAAATAATAAATGATGAGTACTTACCGTAGAGTTGAATAGATGTTGGAGAGTACGAACCATCTTTTTGATTTATTTGCGCTTGACGCTAAAAAAGAAGAAGAAAAATACATATATGTTAGATATATTAATGTGCACATGTAGATATATATATATATCAACGAGAAATTCACCTCGACATTCTCATTATCCATGAAAGATTTATGTATGAACTGAAAAGAATGTGTGTATGTATAAAATAACTACTACTTGACGAAAGAATGAATCAATAAATGAACGAATGTGTGAGAAAGAAGAGAAAAAAAAACGATGACTACATGATCCTTGCAGTTATTGAACATTCTTTTCTCTCAAGCACTTCTTTCTCTCTAATCGAATGAATGTAGAAAGAAAATATATACATACATACATACATGGACGCATATGTACATTGATATACAAAAAAAGAAAATCATAAGTATGCCAGTGATTGAACACTTAGTGGTAGTTACTCTCACGTATACGCACGCGCACGCACATGTGTCAGAAATAAATAGACATCATTGAAGAAGAAAAAAGGAAATGAACAGAACAATTAGATTGAAAGCAAACATAACAATGCACAGGAGATAGATTATTCAGTTAACTAGACAACGGTATTTCAAATAAACATAGTTTATATCGAACAAAACAAAATAGATAACAGAATGTTGAGGGTCAAAGAAAACATCTGTGTCTATTGATCAATTCATTGGTTTATTCGTTTCGAATTAAGAGAGACAAACAACAGATTCCCAACTAATACCATCATTAGAATAATAGAAAAACAGACGTATCTTTTATTAGAAAAATTGGGCTAATCAAATATGTTAATATTCATGCAGGCGTATACCACGTCATCAAAATAGGATCAATGAAACGTGTTCCAAAACGAAATCTTAATGGATTGAAAGAACACAAGTGGTTTAACAAACAAATGTTTAGTAGTCTCTCACTTAGTTAGATAAATAATACGAGAAGTTTTTTTTCATTTATTCTTACATCCGGATAGTGAAGTATATGCAAATATATTTAATCGTATTTTATCGAATCATCTGTTAATCGTAAATAATTATATTTGAACATATGGAAAAATATTTTCGATTGTTCGGTTGAAAAACTAAGCTGAATGAGAATCTGTTTTCGTAAAATAAGATAATTATATTTCTCATTCATATATAACATGATCAATTCTTCTTTTTTTTTTGAACAAAAACTGATTGATTTGATTGAAAAGAAAAGCAGATTTCAGATGAATATCACGAAATTGAATCTTGATTTATTTAACTTTCCAAATGACCTTATCCGACTGTCTCGTACTATTTATTTATCTTTGATTACAACAAATAATTTCATTTGATTCGTGATATTTCGGATACAATATATCACTAAATGAATGTTGTATTACTGGACAATGGTAAGAAGATGTTTGACTTTTTTTAATCACACATTGAGTTAATGTGTTCAATGATCTATGAAAATTGTGTGACTAAAGCACAAAAGTCAACTGTCCGCCTTCTGTCTCTCTCTCTCTCTCATACTCTTCTTCATTTTCGTTTCATTTTTCTCGACAACGAAATCATGCGTATCAGTAAATTTTTCCATATCACAGACAACTGCTGATTTGTCCTCCATAAATATAATTTTTTTTCTTCTCCTCAATCAAATATACCATACACGATGCAATCAATAGAATAACTCATATCAAATAAATACTATCACTGCCTACCGCTGTTCATTTCATTTATCAACAAACCTTTCTCGGGCTATACAAATGTGCACGTACAGTAGTTGCATCCAAGTATATAACCTTGACTATAACGTACATCTCGCTTCGTGTGCGTCATTACTTGAATCAATAGACTACCACGCTAGTATTCCTTCTTGTTCTGCTGTTTTAACAGATATACATAATAAAGCGATCGAGTTCACTATGCAGAAATGACAATACTACGAAAGGTCAGATTATGATAGTACTTATACAATTGCGCTCGTGCA
>Ga0209922_102435_pt1 | contig 16024 bp, 15 predicted proteins | sample ThiBiot_500_biof_FD_183946 | JGI IMG/M metagenome (GOLD analysis project Ga0209922, IMG submission 183946) | Wastewater bioreactor microbial communities from Cape Town, South Africa - Thiocy_expt_500_biof (SPAdes) | ecosystem: Engineered > Bioreactor > Thiocyanate-remediating > Anaerobic-Aerobic ...
GTGGCGGCTACGGCGGCGACCGCAACGGCGGCTACTGACACGCCAAGGGGTGCGCGGCACCCTGCAGTCCACGCGCAAAGGCTCCTTCGGAGCCTTTTGTTTTGCCTGCAATTTGCCGCGGGGCTCAGGACGAGCGGCCCTGCCCCTGCCGGTGCTTGCGCGGGCGCCCCTGCAGCAGGCGGTCGAACCACGCGTCGGGCAGCAGCCGCAGCAGCTTGGCCACCACGCCCATCTGCCAGGGGATCACGCGGTAGCTCGCGCCGGACTCGATCACCCGGAAGGCCTTGTCGGCGAAGGCCTCGGGGCGCATCAGAAAGGGCATGGCGTAGCGGTTTTCCCGCGTCAGCGGCGTATCCACGTAGCCGGGGCAGATCGTGACCACCCGCACGCCGCTGGAGCGCAGTTCGCCGCGCAGGCTCTCGCAATAGCTGATGACCGCCGCCTTGCTCGCGCAGTAGGCGCCATGCCCGGGCAGGCCGCGTATGCCCGCCACGCTGGCCACGCCCACCAGCCGTCCGCTGCCGCGCCGCGCCATGGCGGCGACGAAGGGGTGGAAGGTGGCCGCCAACCCCAAGTTGTTCGTGGCGAAGACGCGGGCCATGGTGTCGATGTCGGCGCGCTGGGCGGTGTCCACGCCCACGCTGATGCCCGCATTGGCGATGACCACGTCCGGCAGCCCCTGGCGCTCCATGCATGCCTGGCCTGCGGCGATGATGCTGTCGGGCTGGGAGACATCCGCGCCATATATTTCATAGCTGCCAGCGCCCATCCCACGGGCCTTGGCCCATGATTTCATCTCTGCATCGCGGCGCGCTGCCAGCGCCAGCCGCCAGCCCGCGCGGTGGTAGCGCTCGGCCAGCGCCTGGCCTATGCCGCTGGAGGCTAGCGTCCCGGCTTGGCGGCGGGGCGGGCCGGCGTCGCCGGCAGCAGCGTGCCGCGCACGCGCCCGCGCAGGTTCAGGATCTGGTCCAGGTTGTCGTAGTCGAGGCCGTCGGCGGTGAATATGTCCACGCCGCGCTTGAGCGTGACGGGCTGGTTGGTGCGCACGCGCTCCTCGTTCGTCCAGGCGTGCAGGAACTCGCTGCGCAATTCCAGCCGCGGCAGCGGCGCCTGCCCGGCGCGCTCCAGGGGCTCGCGCACGACGATGGCGTTGCCGAAGAGCTGCACCTCGCTGCCGTCGGCATTGCTGAGCGCGCGGTTGGCGCTGGCCGTGGTGACGCGCCCGTCGACGCTCACGGAACGCAGGCGCGCCTGGTCGATCTCCAGCGTGTCGGTGTCGGCGTAGTGGCGCGCCAGCGTGCCCCGTATCTCGCTTTGCAGCCTGCCCGTGGCGTCGAAGTTCCTCACCGCGAAGTCGCGCATGAAGTAGTCGGGCTCGTGGCGCACGGGGCGCTCCTGCGCGGGCTGCGGCGGCTGCGGGGCGTTGCGCACCAGCCACCAGGTGCCCAGCGCCAGCAGCCCCATGAGCAGCACGGGCAGGTAGATGGACAGGCGCTCCCACGCCCGGCGCAGGCGCACCATCATGCGGCGTGGGCGGCCAGCAGGCTGGCATAGCGGCCGCTGGCGATGAGCAGCAGGTCGCAGAATTCGCGGGCCGCGCCCGCACCGGCCGCCGCGGCGGTGACGTGGTGGGCGACGGCCCGCACCTCGGCGTGGGCCTGCGCCGGCGCGCAGGCGAAGGCCGCGCGCCGCAGCACGGCCAGGTCCGGCCAGTCGTCGCCCATGGCGGCGGCCTGCGGCCATGCCAGGCCCAGCTCGGCCAGGATGGCCTCTGCCGCGGGGCGCTTGTCCTCGGTGCCGAAGCGCGCGTGCGCCACGCCCAGGGCCTTCAGGCGCAGGCGCAGCGCGGGTGAGTCGCGCCCCGTGATGACGGCGGGGGTGATGCCCGCCTGCTGCAGCAGCTTGATGCCGTGGCCGTCCAGGGTGTTGAAGCGCTTGAGCGTCTCGCCGTTCTCCGAGAAATACAGCCCGCCGTCGGTCAGCACGCCGTCCACGTCGAAGAAGGCCACGCGCACGTCCTGCGCGCGCAGCAGCAGCGCGGGGTCGAACTGCAATGCGGGCAGCAGCGGGGGCGATTCGGTGCGCGCGTCCATCAGATCACCTTGGCGCGCATCAGGTCGCCGATATGCACCACGCCCACCAGCACGCCCTGGGCGTCCGTGACCAGCACGCTGGTGATGGAGTGGCGCTCCATGGCCTGGGCGGCATCGGCCGCCAGGGCGTCGGCCGCGATCGTGCGCGGGCTCGCGTGCATGACGTCCCGGGCGCGCATGCCGCGCAGGTCCGCGCCGGCCTCTATGCGCCGGCGCAGGTCGCCGTCGGTGAAGATGCCGACCGGGCGGCCCGCCTCGTCCACCACGGCCGATGCGCCCACGCCCTTGGCGCTCATCTCGCGCATCAGCGTGCTGAAGTCGGCCTGCGGCGGCACGCGCGGCACCTGCCCGCCCGTGCGCATGACGTCGCGCACGTGGGTCAGCAGCCGGCGGCCCAGGGCGCCGCCGGGGTGCGAGCGCGCGAAGTCCTCGGGGCGAAAGCCGCGCGCATCCAGCAGGGCCACGGCCAGCGCGTCGCCCATGGCCAGCTGCACGGTGGTGCTGGTGGTGGGCGCCAGGTTGAGCGGGCAGGCCTCGCGCTCCACACTGCAGTCGAGCACCAGGTCGGCATGCCGCGCCAGCGTGGACTGCAGCCCGCCCGTCATGGCGATGAGCGGCACGCCCTGGCGCCTGAGCATGGGCAGCAGCACGGTGATCTCGCTGCTCTCGCCGCTGTTGGAGATGGCCAGCACCAGGTCGCCGCCGGCGACCATGCCCAGGTCGCCATGGCTGGCCTCGGCCGGGTGCACGAAGAAGGACGGCGTGCCGGTGGAGGCCAGCGTGGCGGCGATCTTGCGCCCCACGTGGCCGCTCTTGCCCATGCCCATGACGATCACGCGCCCCGAGGTGGCCAGCACGCGCTGCACGGCCTGCACGAAGACGGCGCCCAGCCGCTCTCCCGTGCCCTGCAGGGCGGCCGCCTCGATGTCGAAGGTCTCCCTGCCCAGGCGCAGGGCCTGCTCGGCGTTGAAGGACGGAAAGGCGGCTGTGGCGGTGGACATGGACGGATTCTATCGGCCGGCCCCGTGCCGGCTCGGCTAGGATCGGGCATGTCCTCGCTCGCCCTCACGCTGCTGTATCTGCTGGCCGCAGTGCTGGGCGTGGTGGCATGCCGCAGCCTGCGGCTGCCGCCCATGATGGGCTATCTGGCCGCGGGCATCCTCATCGGCCCGCATGCGCTGGCGCTCACGCAGAACTCCGAGGGCGTGCGCCACCTGGGGGAGTTCGGCGTGGTGTTCCTCATGTTCACCATCGGGCTGGAATTCAGCCTGCCCAAGCTGCGCGCCATGCGCCGCCACGTGTTCGGGCTGGGGCTGCTGCAGGTGCTCGCATCCATGCTGGCGTTCATGGCCTGCCTGCTGCTGCTCGCGCGGCTGGCCGGCGGCGTGTGGGACATGGGCTGGCAGACGGCGCTGGCGCTCTCCGGCACCCTGGCCATGAGCAGCACGGCCATCGTGGTCAAGCTCATGTCCGAGCGCGGCGAGCTCGAGAGCGAGCATGGCCGGCGCGTGCTGGGCATCCTGCTGTTCCAGGATCTGGCCGTGGTCCCCATGCTGGTGCTCGTGCCCGCCCTGGGCTCCTCCCCCGAACGCCTGCTGCTGGCCCTGGGCCTGGCGCTGCTCAAGGCCGCGATGCTCGTAGGCGTGCTGCTCGTGGGCGGCCAGCGCGTGATGCGCTGGTGGCTCACGCTGGTGGCGCGCAGGAAGAGCGACGAGCTGTTCATGCTCAACCTGCTGCTGGTCACGCTGGGCCTGGCCTGGCTCACCGAGCTGGCAGGACTGTCGCTGGCGCTGGGCGCCTTCATCGCGGGCGTGCTGGTGTCGGAAACGGAGTACCGCCACCAGGTGGGCACCGACATCCGCCCCTTCCACGACGTGCTGCTGGGCCTGTTCTTCATCACCGTGGGGATGATGCTCGACTGGCACATCCTGCTGGAGCGCTGGGCGCTGGTGCTGGCGCTGCTGGCGGCGCCGCTCGTCATCAAGACAGCCATCATCGCCGCGCTGGCGCACGGCCTGGGGGCGACGGCCGGGGTGTCGCTGCGCACGGCGCTCTACGTGGCGCAGGCGGGCGAGTTCGGCTTCGTGCTGCTGTCGCTGATGCAGGAGCATGCCCTGGTACAGCCCGCGCTCATGAACCCGGTGCTCGCGGCCATGGTGCTGTCGATGCTGGCCACGCCCTTCCTGATCCAGTACAGCAACCGCATCGTCATGAAGCTCGTGGCCAGCGACTGGCTGCAGCAGTCGCTAAACGTGACCACCATCGCGCGGCAGGCCATCAACACCAGCGGCCACGTGCTGATCTGCGGCTACGGGCGCTGCGGCCAGAACCTCGCGCGCATGCTCGAGAGCGAGGGCATCCCCTACATGGCGCTGGACCTCGACCCCGACCGCGTGCGCCAGGCCGCCGCGGCGGGCAACTCGGTGGTCTTCGGCGACGCCACGCGGCTGCAGGCGCTCAAGGCCGCGGGCCTGGCGCGCGCCGCCGCCGTGGCCGTGACCTACCTGGACACGCCCGCCGCCCTCAAGGTGCTGGCCCATGCGCGCGCGCATGCGCCCCACGTGCCCGTGGTGGTGCGCACGCAGGACGATTCGCAGCTGGACAGGCTGCAGGCCGCCGGAGCCACCGAGGTCGTGCCCGAGGCCATCGAGGGCTCGCTGATGCTGGCCAGCCACGCCCTGGCCCTGGTCGGCGTGCCCATGCGGCGCGTGCTGCGTCTGGTGCAGGACCAGCGCGAGGCCCGCTACGGCCTGCTGCGCGGCTATTTCCACGGGGCCGACGACGACACGCCCACCGAAAAGGACCAGGAGCGCCTGTACTCCATCACCCTGCCCCCGGGCGCCGCGGCCGTGGGCGCGCAGCTGGCGCACATCCCCCTGCACGCCATCGGCGCGCACCTGGTCAACGTGCGCCGGACCAGCGGCCGCATGTCCGCGCCCGACGACGCCATGCCGCTGGCCGAGGGAGACACCCTGGTCCTGTCCGGCCACCCCACGGCCCTGAGCCTGGCGGAAGAGAAACTGCTGCGCGGCTGATTACACTGTCCGCCCGCCCCTCACGCCCCCACCGCCCATGCACAGCCTCAGCGTCACCGACTACCTGCGCCAGCACATCCGCACCGTGCCCGACTGGCCGGCCCCCGGCGTGCAGTTCCGCGACATCACCCCTCTGCTGCAGGACCCCAAGGTCTTCCGCGTCATGATCGACGCGTTCGTGCACCGCTACATGGACCGCGCCATGCGCCCCGACGTGGTGGCGGGGCTGGACGCGCGCGGCTTCATCCTCGGAGCCGTGGTGGCCTACGAGCTCAACGTCGGCTTCGTGCCGATCCGCAAGAAGGGCAAGCTGCCCTTCACCACGGTCGAGGAAACCTACGAGCTGGAGTACGGCAGCGCCACCGTGGAACTGCATGCCGATGCCGTGAAGCCCGGCGACCGCGTGCTGCTGATCGACGACCTGATCGCCACCGGCGGCACGATGATGGCGGGCAAGAAGCTGCTGGAAAAACTGGGTGCCACCGTGATGGAAGGCGCCGCCATCGTCGATCTGCCCGAACTCGGCGGCTCGGCGCGCCTGCGCGCGAGCGGGCTGCCGCTCTACACCCTGGTGGATTTCAGCGGCTGCTGACTCGTACGGGTCTGCAATCAGTCAGAGAACAAGGCGCGAAGCCGTATCAGCGCAGGTCGCCGTACTGCGTGGAGCTCAGGTCGGACGAGGGCGCGTCCTGGGCGGGCATCACGGTGTCCTCGAACCCCGTGGAGCCGGTGCTCTTGGGCAGCAGGGGGCCGCTGCGCGTGGCCGTGCCCGGTTCCGCCGCGGGCGCCGGCGCGCGCGCCGCGGCGGCATGCACCAGCGCCTGCTTGAAGGCCGCGACCTCGTCCGCCTCGATGGGATCGAACCCCGTGGCGGCGCGCGGCGGCGCGGCGGGCGCGATCGGCGGCACCAGGGGGGCCGGGCGCGAGGCCGGCGGCACGCCATGCTGGCGCGCCGCAGCCGGCCGGGGGGGCGAGAGGGTGGGCGAGGCCTGCGCCGCGGGCGCGGTGAACTCCGGCACCCTGCTAGCCTGGGGCCGCGCCGCGGAAGCGGCCGGGCCTGCGGACACACCCACCATGATCTGGTCGTTGATGCGCCAATAGACGGCCGGCACGACGATGCCGAAGCGCGACTTGGCGGACTGGGTGATCAGCGCCTCGATCTCGCCCAGGCGCACCATGTCGCTGCTGTATTCCTGCGCCAGATCCATCATCACCAGGAACTGGGCGCCGCGCTGGTCCAGCGAAAGCACCTTGAACTTGTAGCCCGCCGACAACACTCCGGCGCGCACCATGGCGTCGCGCACCGTCGTGTACAGCAGTTCGCGCCGCTCCGCGCGCTCGTTCTTGCGCGCCGCGGCCGGATCCTGGGATGCGGAGGGCTCCAGCAAGGGCTTGCCATTGCCATTGCGGCCCGGCGCTGCGGACCCCGCGCCGTTCGCGGTCAGCGGTGCAGGCGCCGTATGCGCCTGGCGCTGGCGCGGTGCCTGGGGCTTGGATTTGCGGGTGAACCAGCTGAACAAGGACATGCCATGCCTTCGCAAAGAAGCGCTAAAAATCAGCAAGTGTACAGCGCGGCTCATGATTTGGCATGCCGCCAACCGGCCAGGACGCCGCCACGGGGGCGCCTGCCCCTCCCGCCACCCGGCTCAGGTTGCGGCCACGCGACGGCGGCGGTTGGCCAGGCGCTTGGCGAGCACCGCGCCGACGGCCATGGCCAGCTGCAGCGCCACGACCGGCTGCCGGTTGGCGAGCTCGGAAAAACGCAGCGCCGTCAGGCTCCACAGCTTGCTCGGGGCGCTGGCCTGCACCGTCGCGCTGCGCGGGCGGTGCGAGAAAAATGCCCCCTCGCCCACCACCGAGCCGGCGCCCACGATGGCCAGGCGCAGCCGCTGGTTCTCATTCTCCGAATGCACGCTCAGGCTGCCGCTCTCCACCAGGTACAGGGTGCGGTCGTTCGTGCCCTGCGCAAACAGCACCTGACCAGCCGGCAGATTCACGGGCTGCAGGTAGGACGACAGCAGGCCCCATTGCTCGCGGCTGAGCACATTGTTCATGCCGTCGTCCGCGGTGGTCTGGCTGATGGCTTCGATCAGCCCCGTCAGATCGACCCTGGGGAAGGGAGTGGTGTTCATCGGGCGCGAACGGTAGCGTGCGCACCGCATCCATACAAGCGGCCATTACCATTGTTTACACATGCATCGCCTTGCCGCTACCTCATTTTCCGATGCAGAAGCTGGAGAAGATGACGCCCAGCAGGTCGTCGGAGGTGAATTCGCCCGTGATGGCGTTGAGGGCGTTCTGCGCCAGGCGCAGTTCCTCGGCCAGCAGGTCCAGCGCCGGCTCCGTGCTTTCGAGCTGCGCGGCGGCCTCCATGAGGTGGGCGTCCACGGCGCGCAGGGCCTCGATGTGGCGCGCGCGGGCGATGTACACGCCCTCGGCCGCCGACTGCCAGCCCGCTACCCGCAGCAGTTCCCGCCGCAGGGCGTCGAGCCCCTGGCCGGTGCGCGCCGACAGCTGCACCGCCGCCCGGCCCGCCGTGGCGGCCGGTGCCGGGCGGGCAGCGGCGTCGGTCTTGTTCCAGACGTCGATGACCGGCACGCTTTCAGGCAGTTTTTGGGCCAAGGTGCTTTCTATGAGCGCGTCGGAAGCTATGTATTCAGGAGCACCCAGGCGCGTGAGGTCGTGCAGGAACAGCACGGCATCGGCGCCGGCGATCTCGTCCCAGGCACGCGCGATGCCGATGCGCTCGACCTCGTCGTCGCTCTCGCGCAGGCCGGCCGTGTCGATGATGTGCAGCGGCACGCCCTCGATCTGTATGGTCTGCTGCACCTTGTCGCGCGTGGTGCCCGCGATGGGGGTGACGATGGCCAGCTCCGCCCCGGCGAGCGCATTGAGCAGCGAGCTCTTGCCCGCGTTGGGCTGGCCCGCTATCACCACCTTGATGCCCTCGCGCAGCAGCGCGCCCTGGCTGGCGCGCTGCATCACGGCGGCCAGCATCTGCTGCAAATTCGAGAGCTGCCCGCGCGCATCTGCCTTGCGCAGGAAGTCGATTTCCTCCTCGGGAAAATCGAGCGTCGCCTCGACCAGCATGCGCAGGTGCACGAGCGCGTCGCGCAGGCCATGGATCTCCTGCGAGAACGCACCCGACAGCGACCGGCCCGCGCTGCGCGCCGCGGCCTCGGTGCTGGCGTCTATCAGGTCGGCGATGGCCTCGGCCTGGGCCAGGTCGATCTTGTCGTTGAGGAAGGCGCGCTCGGTGAATTCGCCCGGCTCGGCCAGGCGCAGGCGCGGCAGCAGGCCCTGCGCCGCCTCCAGGCAGCGCGCCAGCAGCAGCTGCAGCACCACGGGGCCGCCGTGGGCCTGCAGCTCCAGCACGTCCTCGCCCGTGTAGCTGTGCGGCGCGGGGAAGAACAGCGCCAGGCCCTGGTCGATGGGCCGGCCCGCGGCATCGGGAAAGGGCAGGTAATGCGCCTGGCGGGGCTGCAGCGGGCGCCCGAGCAGGCCCTGCACGAAGGGCGCGAGGCCCCGGCCCGACACGCGCACGATGCCCACGGCCCCGCGCCCGGGGGCGGTGGCGATGGCGGCGATGGGGTCCTGGTGGCGGGCGAGCATGGGCGGGGCTTTCAGCAGGGCAGTGATCCGAGCGCCGCATTATTGACGCTGGCGCACGCCCCGCGCCGCCCGCCTGGACTCACATGGCGGGCTTGTCGCTTTGCGCCGTGAGGTTGTCCTTGAGCTCCTGGCTCATGGGCAGGCCGATCACCTGGCCCTTGGGCGGGATCGGCGACATGAACCACTTGGTGTAGAGCCTCTCGAACTCGCCCGACTTCATCATGCCGCCGATCACGCCGTTGACCAGCTTCTGGAACTGCGGATCGTCCTTGCGCATCATGCAGGCGTAGGGCTCGACCTGCAGCGCATCGCCCACCACGTCCCAGTCGGCGGGGTTGCGCGCGTTGTTCTTCAGGCCGAACAGCAGGATGTCGTCCATGGCGAACGCCTCGGCGCGGCCGGCGTCCACGAGCAGCATGGAGTCGTCATGGTCCTTGCCGAGCACGATGTCGAAGTCCAGGTTGTTGTCCTTGCTGTACTTGCGTATCACCTGGGCGTTGGTCGTTCCCGTGGTGCTGGACACCTTCTTCTTCGCCAGGTCGGCCCAGTTCTTGATGCCGGAATTCTTCTTCACGAGCAGGCGCGTGCCGGTATAGAAGTGATTGATGGCGAACTGCACGTCCTTGCCGCGCGCCGAGTTGTTGGTGGTCGATCCGCACTCGATGTCGACGGTGCCGTTCTGCAGCAGCGGGATGCGGTTCTGCGAGGTCACGGCCTGCATGTCCACCTTCAGGCCCGGCTTGTTCAGCTGCTTCTTCACGGCATCGACGATGGCGTTGGTGATCTCCACCGCGAACCCCACCGGGCCGCCCGAGCCCGCGAGGTAGCTGAACGGCACCGAGGATTCGCGGTAGGCCACGGTGATCTTGCCCGTGTCGGCGATCTTCTTGAGGGTGTCGGCCTGGGCGGCGGTGCCGGCCAGGGCGCAGGCGGCCAGCGCCGCGGCCAGGATGGTGCTGTGTTTCATGGTGTCTCCTTTGCTTTATAGAAGTCGTGGTTGCGGTTGCCACGCAAGTCACGACGGTACTGTAGAAAGCCCGCGCCCGCTTGAACAATGCCTTTCGTGGCAGGGGGTATGTGCAAAAGTTATGCACTGCCGCCGCGGCCCACGCATAACTTTCCGTCATGCCCCGCGCCTGCATTGGCATTGTTCAATCGCCGGCACGCGCCCTACATTGGGGCGATCCGCAATCTGCCGAGTTTTTCAATGCATGTATGTGTCATGGGCGCGGGCATCGTGGGCCTGGCGACGGCCTACGAGCTCCAGCGCCAGGGAATGCAGGTCACCGTGGTCGACCAGGCCCGGCCCGGCGCGGGCGCCAGCGGGGGCAACGGCGCCCAGCTGAGCTACAGCTACGTGCAGCCCCTGGCCGACCCCGGCATCTGGGCGCAGTTGCCCAAGCTGCTGCTGTCGCCCGATTCGCCGCTCAAGCTGCGCCCGCGGTGGGACCCGCACCAGTGGCGCTGGGGGCTGGACTTCCTGCGCGCCTGCAACCGCCGCGCCTCCGAGCACGGCACGGCCACGCTGCTGGCCCTGGCCGCGCGCAGCCGCCAGGGCTTCGAGCGCATGCTGGCCGCCGAGCGGCTGGCGTGCGACTTCTCGCGCACGGGCAAGCTGGTGCTGTATGCGACCCAGGCCTCGCTGGACGACGCGCGGCGCCAGCTGGAGCTGCAGCGCGCCTGGGGCTGCGAGCAGGAGGCCGTCACGCCCGCGCGCTGCGCGGAGATAGAGCCGGCGCTCGCGCATTACGCGGCGCGGATCGCGGGCGCCATCCACACGCCCGGCGAATGCGCGGCCGACTGCCTGCAGGTCTGCCAGGGGCTGCATGCCCTGCTGCAGGCGCGCGGCGTGCGCTTCGTGCTGGACACGAGGATCACGGCGTTCACCCGGTCCGCAGGGCGCATCGCCGCGGCGCGGACCGATGCGGGCGCCATCGAGGCCGACGCCTTCGTGCTCGCGCTAGGCAGCGGCAGCCACGCGCTGGCGCGCACCCTGGGGTTTGCGCTGCCGGTCTATCCGCTCAAGGGCTACAGCATCACCTTCGATGCCGCCGCCGGGCCCGGCGCGGCGCCCCGCGTGAGCGTGACCGATGCCGCCCGCAAGGTGGTGTTCGCGCGCCTGGGCCGGCGCATGCGCGTGGCCGGCATGGCCGAGCTCGTGGGCTACGGCATGGACATACCGCAGGCGCGCATCGACAGCCTGTGCGCCGCCACGCGCGCCCTGTTCCCGCACAGCGGCATGGGGCGCGACCTGCAGCCCTGGGCCGGCCTGCGCCCGGCCACGCCCACCGGCCTGCCCGTGGTGGGGCGCCACGCGCGCGCGCCCGCCAACCTGCTGCTCAACACCGGGCACGGCGCGCTGGGCTTCACACTGGCCTTCGGCACGGCCGCTGCCGTGGCCGAGGCGCTAGGGCCTGTCATCGAATGATTTCCCCACGCGAAAGGCAGCCGGGCGGTGCAGTGCTAGGCGTGGCGAGTGCCGCGTAGCTCGGCTACGCAAGCAAGCCGCAACGACGCAATGCGCCGCCCGGCTACCTTTCCCTTCGGGCTGTCCCCGTAATGCGGCGTCTGCTTTGTCGCACGGCTTGCCAATAGCTACGGCTATTGGCTGCGCCGCGCTTCGCGCATCCATCCGCATTACGGGGTCAGCGCGTAGGGAAATCATTCGATGACAGGCCCTAGCCGGCTGAGCGTCATTCAGCCAGCGCCTGGACGACCACCGCGCGCATGCAGCGCAGCATGGCCTCCGCCAGCAGCGAGGCCGGGCGGTGCGCCGGGCGCAGCGCCTGCACGGGCACGGCGATGGGCGGCTGCACGGCCAGCACGTCGACCTTGTCGCGCTCGGCCGAGGCGGCCGTGCAGGCATCGACCAGGGCGCAGGCCTGGCCATGGTGGGCCAGCGCCAGCGCCGCGTGGTAGGTCTGCACCGTGTAGGGGGCCTGCAGGCTGACCTCGGCCTCCCTGCAGGCATGGTTCACCAGGGTGCCTATGGGGTCGCTGGCCGCCAGGCGCACCAGGGGCTGCTGCGCCAGGTCGGACAGATCGATGCTCCCGCCCGCCACCAGCGCCGGGGGCAGCATGCCGCGCGGGGCCACGCACAGCATGTGCGCGTCGGCCAGGTGCTCCTGCACCAGCGAGGGGTGGGCGGCGGCGGTGAAGACGAAGCCCAGGTCGGCCTCCTGGCGCAGCAGCGCCGCGACGATCTGCGGCGAATGCAGTGCGTCGATGGTGACGGCCACGCCCGGATACTGGGCGCGGAACGCGCGCAGCGCGCGCGGCAGCAGCTCGACGCTGAGCGCGAACACCGTGAGGATGCGCAGCTCGTCGCAGCGCTGCGGGTTCTTCAGGCTGGCGGCCAGGCGCTGCACCTCATCGAGCTGTGCGAACAGCTGCTGCACCTGCGGGTACAGGGTCTGCGCCTCCTGCGTGGGCACGAGGCGGCCCTTGACGCGCTGGAACAGCGCAAACCCGAGCTGCAGCTCGGCATGGGCCAGGATGCGGCTGACGGCCGGCTGGGTGACGTTCATCAGGCGCGCCGCCGCGCTCACGCTGCCCGTGAGCATGACGGCGTTGAAGACTTCGATGTGGCGCAGGCGCATGCGGCGTCACCCTACCCGCTGCAAGGCCTAGGCGCCGTAGGCGCGGCGCGCCAGCGCGCGCGCAAGAATGGCCGCGGGGTCGATCAGCGTCCAGTCCTGCGCCTCGGGCGCCTGCGGCAGGGCCAGCGGGATTTCGGTGCAGGCCATGGCCAGCGCAATGCCGCCATGCTGCGCGCGCAGCGCCTGCCCCACGGCGACGAAGCGCTGCTGCGCCAGCGCCATGTCGCCGGCCTTGACGCCGTCGTAGATGCCCTGCATCAGCCATTGCCGCGCCTTTGCATCGGGCAGCACGCAGGCGATGCCCTGCGCCGCGAAGGCCTGCTCGTACAGGCCGATGCGGTAGCTGCCCTCGGTGGCGAGCAAGGCCACGCGCTCCTGGCCCTGCGCGCGCAGCGCGGCCGCCGTCTCGCGCGGCATGTGCAGCAGCTCGACCTGGGGCACGCGCTCCTGCAGGGCCGCATGCCAGGCATGGGCGGTGTTGCAGGGCATGGCCACGGCGCGCGCACCCAGGCCGGCCAGCTGCGCCAGGCCCTGCGCCATGGCTTCGAGCGGCTGGGGCGCCGCGCCGTCGGTGAGTGCGCGCGTGCGGTCGGGAATGGGCAGCTGCGCCATCCAGTGCGCGGGATAGGCCTGGTCGCACACGGCGTGGCCGTGGCTGCGCAGCCAGTCCTCGCAGGCGGCGACGAACAGGCGCGCGAAGTCCACGCCGGCGGCCGGGCCCATGCCGGCCAGGATGCCCACGGGCTGGGGGGCGGGATGTGTGTTCATTTCAGTGATCCATTGTGCTGCAGCCCATGAAACTGGCGCGCCCTCATCCATCCGATGGCCGCGGAGCAGGCCATGCCAGCGGACGCCGTGGAGCGGGCTTTGCCCGGCCACCAGCGTCGTCCCCCTTGAGGGGCTGAGGGCCGCGGCTCCAAGCCTGCCTGCGCAGGCTTGGACGACCCCGAAGGGCGGCCGCCTCTGGCGGCTGCACGGAGGCGCCTCTGGCGACTCAGGGGGTGCTTCATCTCAACATGCTGGACATGGCCGACAGGCAGTTGAGCATGCGCACCGCGGCTTCCACGTCCGGCGCGTCGAAGCGCAACGCGTCGCCGTCGGTGCGCACGAGCGTGGGCCACTGGCAGAACAGGTCGGCCAGCGCCGGCGTCTGTGTCTGCAGTTCGACGGCGATGGGGCCGGCCATGGCCAGCGGCGCGGTGGCGCGCGCCTGGGAAACGGCCTCGGCCACGCCTGCGCGGATGGCGGCGCAGGCGGCCTCGGGCGACAGGCTGGTGCCGCTGCCGAAACCGGTGGCGCGCTTGACCTCGATGAAGCGCGTGGCGGGCAGCAGCGCCCGGTATTCGGCGATGAAGGCGTCGTCGCCCGAGGCGGCGATCACCGGTACGCCGTACTGGCCGGCCAGCAGCCCGTAGATGCCCAGCTCGCCCAGCTCCTGGCCGTTGAAGCGCACGCGCGCGAAGGCGAAGCTGTTGATGGTGTGCGCCAGGATGCCGCGCCCCTTGGAGCGCGCGTGGTAGCCGATGCACACCAGGCCGTCCACGCCCAGCTCCACGCCAGCCACCATGCTCAGGTAGCGCGGCTTGCCCTGGATGGCCTGGGCGCGCGCGTCCAGCTGGTCGGGCGGCATGTTGCGAAAGCTCCCGTGCGAGTCGTTGACGTAGACCTCGCTGGCGCCGGCGTCGAACGCGCCGGCGATGGCGGCGTTGGCCTCCGCCGCCATCAGGCGGCGCGCGCGCTCGTACTCGGGGTTGCCGGCGCGCGTCTGCTCGGGGTGGTAGACGCCGGCCACGCCCTCGATGTCCACGGAAACCAGGATCTTCATGGCCTTCCTTCGTGATTAAGAGTCAAAATGGCTTGTAACGCTTGCTGCACCTGCGCCGGCAGCTCATTTATCCATAGCTTGCAGCAGCGGGCGTAGCGCGTCGCGGCGATGGCCGTCGCGGCCGGTGACGGCCTGCGCGTGCCACAGCGCGTGCACGATGGCCTGCTCCACGCTGTCGGCGCCGGCCTGGAACAAGGGGTCGAGCAGCGCCTCGTGCACCAGGGCCACGGCGGGCATGGGCTCGGCGGGCAGGTGCGGCAGGGTGTAGGCCGTGGAGAACGCCAGCGCGATGTCGCCGCTGCCGTGGCCGTAGACCGACCCGGTGCGCGCCAGGCCCGCCGCGGCGCGCAGCGCCAGGCGCTTGAGCTGGCGCGCGTCCAGCGGCGCGTCGGTGGCCAGCACCATGATGATCGAGCCCTTCTCCGGCTCGCTGCGCGCCGGCTGCCGCGCCGCCAGGCACCGGCCCAGGGGCTGGCCGCCCCACACCAGGTTGGCCTGCACGCCGTAGTTGGCCAGCACCAGCGCGCCCACGGTGTAGCGCGCGCCGCCGCAAAGCAGCGCCTGGCGCGACGCCGTGCCGATGCCGCCCTTGAGCTGGAAGCTGGACATGCCGCGCCCTGCGCCCACCGCGCCCTGCGCCACCTCCACGCCCGCGCTGGCGCAGGCCAGGTCGTAGTGCCGCGCCATGACGGCCATGCGCTGGATGTCGTTGAGGTAGCCGTCGTTGCATTCGAGCACGAGCGGGTTCACCGTGGACCAGGCGCGCCCCACCTCGGGGTTGGCGGCGCAGCAGCGCGCGATCTGCGCCTGGGCGACGGCAGGCACCGAGAAGGTGTTGGTCAATGCGACCGGCGTCTCCAGCTGGCCCAGCTCGGCCAGCTGCACCAGGCCCACGCTCTTGCCGAAGCCGTTGATGACGGCGGCGGCGGCCGGCGCCTTGTGCAGGAACGGGTCGCGCGCGTGCGGGTGGATGACGGTGACGCCGGTCTGCACGCCGCCGTCCGCGAGCGTGGCGTGGCCCACGGTGACGCCGGCCACGTCGGTGATCGCGTCGCGCGCGCCGGCGTCCAGCAGGCCGATGCGGGGGGGCTGGTCCATCATGTCTGGCGGTCGATCTTAGGGTCGAGCGCGTCGCGCAGGCCGTCGCCCAGCAGGTTGAATGCCAGCACGGTGAAGAAGATCGCCAGGCTGGGGAACAGCGCCACGTGCGGCGCGTTGACCATGTCGGCGCGCGCCTCGTTGAGCATGGCGCCCCACTCGGGCGTGGGCGGCTGCGCGCCCATGCCCAGGAAGGACAGGCTGGCCGCCGTGATGATGGAGGTGCCCACGCGCATCGTGAAGTAGACGACGATGGACGAGATCGTGCCCGGCAGGATGTGGCGCACGATGATGGTGAAGTCGCTCGCGCCGATGCTCTGCGCCGACTCGATGTAGGTCATGTGCTTGAGCACCAGCGTGTTGCCGCGCACCAGGCGCGCGAACGCCGGCACGCTGAACACGGCGACGGCGACGACCACGTTGGTCATGCTGCTGCCCAGGATGGCCACCACGCCCAGCGCCAGCAGGATGCCGGGGAAGGCGAACAGCACGTCGGAGATGCGCATCACGATGCGGTCCCACCAGCCTTCGTAATAGCCCGCCAGCAGCCCCAGCGTGGTGCCGATTGCGCAGCCTATGGCCACCGACAGGAAGCCCGCCGCCAGCGAGATGCGCGCGCCCATCAGGATGCGGCTGAAGATGTCGCGCCCCAGCGGATCGACGCCGAACCAGTGCAGGGCCGACGGCCCTTCGTTCAGGCGGTCGTAGTCGAAGTAGTTCTCGGCGTCGAACGGCACGATCCAGGGCGCCAGCACGGCCACC
>Ga0209922_102450_pt1 | contig 15947 bp, 18 predicted proteins | sample ThiBiot_500_biof_FD_183946 | JGI IMG/M metagenome (GOLD analysis project Ga0209922, IMG submission 183946) | Wastewater bioreactor microbial communities from Cape Town, South Africa - Thiocy_expt_500_biof (SPAdes) | ecosystem: Engineered > Bioreactor > Thiocyanate-remediating > Anaerobic-Aerobic ...
CAAATGAAAAAAAGAAACAAGAATAAAAAAAAAAGATCTCGAGCGAGGAACTTTTGCCTGTAAGAAAATCTTTCATGCACACATGAATACGAATATGTGTAGGTGGAAAATAATTCTTTAATGATACTTACCATATATTATTAGTGAAATACACCGCTACATGTTGTAGTGGTGTCAATGAACGATAATGATCAATCATCCAATCGACAGGCCAATGATGCATGCTTGAAATTGTAACACATCGTCGTTTTAACATAGTCAAACATATATAATGTATAAAGGGAAGGGAAGAAAAAAACCGAAGAGAGTAGCGTTAATAATGCTCGATGATGATGATGATGATAATGATGATCTAGAAATGTTATGTGCGAACATAAGCGAAAGATGACGAAGAAAAAAAGAAGAAGAATAAGAGAAGAAGAAGAAAAAAGATTCCTGTTGCAATAGAAAGCAACAACCAGCTCACTGAATGGGTGGGATCTTCGACGCGCTCGCTTGTTTGCTGTCAAAGAACAAATGCAAAAAAGAAAACGCGCGTCGGTTGATGGTCGTAGACTAAAGAGTTGGAAAGAGCTAAAAATAGCGAATTGTACGCGTGCACATAGCATCGTCTTCTGTTTCTTTCTTAGCCGTGCGCGTATTCCAGAAACGGCGGTGTTCTTCAGCTTTTTCTTCTTCTTCTTCGCTTTCTTTTGTCGTCAACAACGACTGTTGTTGAACAAAAATGCATGTTTATGCTTGTCAAAGAGACGGGATAGATAGCGCACACACACATATGCTCAATATAGGTGATTGAAAGAAAAGTGTTTTGTGGAAATAAATCGAGAACGAGGGAGAGCGGGAAAAGAAGGAAAAGAAGAAAGGATCGAGATCGAGATCGAGAAAAAGAAAAAAAACGAATAGAATTCGTCTCGCTAGTTTGCACATCCAGAGCTTTTGCATGTTTCTCGTTGATGAGTAACAGAACAAGAAAAGACTTGGGAATAGAACATGAAATCAGAAATGTCTGAGATAATGTGCGACAGTTGCACATCGAGGTTCGATTTAAAAATCGTGTGACGAATGAATCGATAGATATTTTCGATCTTTCGTTGTCATTATAGACCTTGAAATAGACCTTAACAAGTACGATACTCACACAATGTCACTACCAATAATAATAATAATAATAACAACAGAATTACGATACATTTTTTCTCCTTTTTCTTTATCTAAGGTTTTTTTTCCTGTCTATCTGTTAACATGTGCGCTAAAATACTGTAGATTAGATGACATTGTCGTGTGGGAGGTTGTTGCAATGACGAAAAGAGGACGCACAATGACAAAAAAAGAAGAAGAAGAAAAAAAAACGAGAAAAAAGGCCGAACGTTATCGAACTTTTTCTTGTTTCTCTCTTTCTTTTTTTTCTCTCGCTCTCTCTCGCTTCATCTCGTCTTCTTCTGTTAAACTGGAACTGCAACGACTGCTGCCTGTCTATCATTTCATTATTTCTTTCCCTTTTTTCCGCTCTTACGATCCTTGGAAGTTTAGTAATGTGTGCGTGTGAACATACAGAAATAGAAAACTTCTTTCTTTTTCTTTCTCAAATAAATGCAGACTTGTTCAATAATAAAACAACACGCATTAACACATACAAATCTATATAATGATTATAAAAAAAAGAATCGAAGTACAAACACAACCGATTGATTTTGTGGAAATTTTATTTAGTTTGCTTTCGAGAAAAAAAAAGAAACAGGTTTAAACGATATTAAACATTGATTGTCTGTTGTGTTTTCTTTTTCTCTCCCTTTTTCTAATGTCATGCAAACCATCATTTAAATAGCAATAATAATAAGAGAATATTAAGAACTTTCTCATTTCCGACATCTATGATCCATAACTGAATATTTATAATATATATTTAGAAAAAATGAAAAAAATGACGAGAGAAATCTACACCTACACAAACACACACATCAAAATAAAAGGAAAACATTGAGATCTAATTGTTCCGATTTACAAAAAAAAATATATAGTATGTTATAATTATTTCACCCATGGATATTTGTTTTCGGAATTCGAATATGTCAAAATAAAACAAACTAATGATAAAATATTTCGGATATTTCTCGATCTATGCTCTATTTATTGTTATCTACAAATAATAAAGAAGATGCCGTCACATTGGCATTCGATCAGATTCTTTTTATTACTCACAAAAACGAAATAGTTTTTCGCCTACTAACTACTCTTGTCAAATAAATATCGTCATATTTTCGTATTTCTTGCTGTTGTCGATTTTTATTACATAAAACCTACTACGATGTTGCTTGTTTGCGTAGATCTCTCGTAAGTTGTGTATTTCTTGTCAACCAGAGTCCTCTTTCGAGAACAAACATGTCAGGAAACATCCCCGAATATTTTTGTTCGATAAAAAAAATGATTCGAATTTTTTCCTCATTTAATTCGAATTTTTTTTTCGAAGATATTTTACAATTAGAGATGATCACGAGGTATTCATGGTTAAAAATAAAAGAGAAAAATAATCCAATAGATTTTCAATGCTTTGTTCATTTCCCGTAAAATCTGACGTCATGAGACGTTGTTTTTCCTTCTTCCTTATGTCGATCGGCAGCAGCAACGAAGGACGAGGAAAAAAAGGTCTGTTTCATCATTCGTCGATAGAATTTCTCCTCGGTAATATTATTTACTCCAAGTCTGTCAGTTTTCTTTTTCCTCCGCTTATTTGTCGACATCGTTCGCGGAAGAATATTTTTTTGCTTTTTCTTCTCCGTTGCAATGGTGAACTCTCGTAACGTTGTTTTTCTCTTCTAAACATCCTTTCAGATTCACAACGAACTAAAATACAAAGAAGTATTTCATCATTTGTTCATCTCATCATTTTCAAAAAACAAAAAACAAAAGCAACTAGAGTGGCTTTCTTTTCTGAACGAACGTTCTCGGGTGGTAAGTGAACGATTTTTTGTTCGATTTGATTTTCAATTTTTCTTGTCGAATAGTTGTCGATTGGATGTTAAGCGATTTTATTAAAAAGCAACATCATGCCATGCAAATTATTATCTGAATTAATTGAAAATTCGTTTGGCTTTGCCTTCAGCTATACCTACTGGTATTCATATTATTGGCTGTATGGCACAGATTATAAACACTTCGAATTCAGCTGATTATAAACCAATGCTTTCATCTTCAATGCCATCCGAAGACGAAGATTATCTCACAACTCCGGATCATTTTCTCACCCCATCTTCGGAACTGAATATTTCTCCAATGATTGGCATTGTCGATAGTGACGTTTTACATACCGATGATTTACCTACATTATCATCAAATCATCCAACTCCTCCACCATATCAAACATATCTCAATTTGAGTACATCAAGCAGCGAGACCAGTCTTGCTCGTCCACTTTTAAACAATAAAAATGACATCGAAATTCCCGTTTATCATCAAGATATTCAAATTCAAAAGTCCAATTCCTATTCATTTATGAAATATTTTCTCGTTGATATGCTTCTATCGGCATTTGTTATTACACCATTAGTCAATATACATTGGCGTGGTGCATGGGATTTACTTGATGTTTTTATTCTACCATCTGACGCACTCATAAGTGCATTAATTTCATTGATTACTGGTCTCATCCTACTCTATTCGATCTATTTATTGCAAAATCCTCTTCAGAATTTCTACGAACAACATCAAAAGAAATTGATTGGACAAACAATGGCTCGTTTTTCGACATTGTTCATTGCCTTTGCTTACATTAATCAATGGCGTGGGCTTTGGAATCTATTGGATTTGACGAGCAATCAATGGTATCATCTTGTAATTGAATTAATCATCAGTATTGTATTTCTTCTTTCAATGAAATCAATTTATAATCTTAATTCAGCACCATTTCTTATTGGTGTCGATACGGAAACGCATTTTCTCATGGGTTCAAAATATACCATATCCAACAAACGTTATTGGCAATATACATTTGATTTTATTCTTTACGAGCTTGTCGAAGCGCCATTGATTGTTGTTGCATGGCGTGGCTTATACAATCTCTCGGATTTATACATCTATCCCGAAAATAAATCATTTTCAATGGGAATCTCATTTCTCATTGGTTATGTTTTATTTTTTGCTTTGATTTTATTTCAAATACCATTTGTTCAATGTTTTATCAAGACCAAACATGAAATTGTTTATTCAATTCTATCAAATGTATTTCATCTATTAGCATTTGTTAGTGTCGTACAAATTTGGCGAAGTCTTTGGATGGTATGTGAACAATACATTGACATACCGAATTATCATCATATTACACTTTGGCTTTGTTATCTTCTTGCTTATATTGTATTAATATGTGGCTTTGCAGCTTGTACATTGAATGGACCCGGTGGATCGAAAGATAATTACATTGATAGTCGGCTAAATCTTCTCTTTCAATTTGATTATTTAGCTGTTTTACTTAAAGTAAATTTTGTAGTTATGGAATTTTAATATGATATTAATATTTGATTTTCTTTCTTCTACTAGGAACGTGATGACAAATCGCACATGACAACAACGAATTGTTTGAATTCTGAATCATCATCGGTCGAAACACTGATGCCAGGAGATGGTTCTTATCGAACAAATTCTCCCTAAGATCACATATCATCGCAGGACTTCGTTATTTTTGTTTCGAATGTCATTCCTTTCCGTATTTACACCATAAAAAATCAAATATTTTCACAAGTTACTGTTGTTAACTTTTCGTTTTCGGTTTTTTTTATCTGTTGTTAATCATCATTGCATGTATATTATCTAATTGATTATTATTGTTGTTGTTTTCTTTTTGTTGTTGTGTAATTCCATGTAGACACAAACTTTTCATGTCAATGATTTTTTTTTGTAATATACCTTTATTCAATAAAAAAAACGATTTTCAGTAGATATAAAAATGCATAAGATGTCTAATCTCGATTGAAGCCAGATGATGCACGTAGCGACCTCGTCTGAACGAAAATACGACTGGTCAGTTGATCTAACGGACGGAACGCGCGTCTTTGTTTGAACGTCTTGTATTTAAAAAAAACGACGTGAACTTGTTCGTTTTGTTGTCGATTGGAAAAATGTATGAGAAACCTAAAGCGCCTCAATATCGTGCAACTAGAATGGTAAATTCATTAAAAAAAAAAAGAAGAACAAAATCTATTTGTTTGTTTAGTGGAATAATCTTGTCGAAAGTTTTCGTTCATCGATTAAATTGAAAAAGAAACGACATTTTTTCAAAACTTATCAAAATTGTTTTTCATCATCAGATGCCATTAATTGTATGTTAACTATTCTTCAACAACAATCGAATAATAACAATAATACAACAGCTACACGGTAAAAACAAACAACGACAAAAAGAAAGATTTCGATTGCTTTCTAATTTTCAGAACTCAAGCAATTACAATTCTGCAATCGTTGTACAATGCGAAAATCTTTTCTGATATCAAAGAAGATTCGAATCGAATCAATGGCAATGATTCACGGCAATTTTTAGACGATCATAAAGTTTTCAAGTACGATTTCATACAATATTCGTTTTTCTATATGTAACTTTTTCTATTAGACTTCTCCCTCAAACTGAAGAGAATCTCTTTCCAACACCTTCGAATTTCGATGACACGAAATCAATTGCTACAAGTGAATCAACGAGAACATCGTTTTCGCCATCATCTGTTTTCGAATTAATGTATGCTTTTGCTCGACAAAAACGTCGGCAAAATTCACTTAGTTTATTTAAACCATAACTACCGACAAGAGAATATATTTGTACATATCTATCTATCTATCTATCCTATCTATTCGTTGTTTCATATTATGTGAATTCTTAATAATAAATTGATGTGATTTTGATTAGCATTGTTGTTTTTCACGTCAGGTTTTTTAATCGATTGAACAAGTTATTTCCGTATTAGACAATACACACACATATACACAGGAAGTTGTTCGTTGAAGAAGAAGCAGCAGTAGAACGATATAGAGAAATAGAGAGAGCGAGAGAGAGAGAGAAAGAAGATCTTCGGTGGGCGTGAAAAATCGTTGGAGACAAATAAAGAAAGACTTCCGACTCTGCTTGCTTTCGTACTTGTCTATTTGTTCGTTTACCGGCAAGAGAAGAGAAAAACAAAAAGAAGACGAGAGCGTGTTCAATCTCAGTTCTTTTTAGAAACAACGAGCACTTCTCTAAACAATCGTAAATCATTGATTCTACGTGACAATATTTTTTTGCTATTATCTGTGAAAAAGAGAGAGAGAGAGAGAAAAAAAAAGAAATTAGCACAAATTTTAATCGATTTTGCTTTTCTCTGTAATGAGCCATCATCATTTTTATTGTTGTCATAAGAAAAAAGAAAATGTTCAAGTGTGTAGACAGAAAAATGAGAGAAAAAAAGCTCGAGTTTGATTATTGCTGTTCAGCAGGATGTTTGATGAACGATGAAGAAAAGAGAAAAACCAAGAAATCCAATCAACATTAGATTGATTCATCGTCTTTGATCAACATTAAATCGAAAAGAGAACAACTATGGATAAAAGTTTGGGCACATTGTATAATAAACTGAGCAATTTATTTCATTCGAATCCACAACCGATTGCACCGACAACTGCACCAGTACCACCACCACCGGAGCCTGAAACAAGTTCATCATTTCCGATGACAAATTTCTTTGATCGTATCGTGCCAATCGTAAATCATTCTCCTCGAACTCAACGTCAAAGCCCAGCAACTCGAATATCTCGACAGATTTCAATTAAAACCAATGATAATCTAATTAGGCTTGATCTACCTCACCAAAAACAACAAGCGTAAGGACGAATTTTGCACTAGAATTTGTCTAACGAGGATGAGATATTTGGCAAACAGATGTTGTCGATTGAAGATGAAGAGAAAAAAAAACGTACTGAGGAATTGTGTTAGTTTATTTGTTGTCGATCGATATAGACATGATGATTGAAGTAACGCAAGCATCACTTGCGATTTCGTCTCCGAAACCGTCCTATCAATGCCAGTTGACTATACCGAGACGTTGTTTTCGAAGAAAATGGTTTTCGTTTTTTTTTCTTTCTTTTCAAGTTTGCTTTAAAAACGTTTTGCTTTTTGAGTAGTACGATCAATGAAAATGACAAAAATCTTCTACAAAATTCTCATTATGAATCAATTTCGTCTGTTCCCGGCATGGATGATGCAGAATTTCGTCGACGAGGAAAAGAAATGATCGATTACATTGCCGATTATCTTAAACATATCAGGTACGATTCAATATCGAAAATAAACGATGAGTTTATTAGTTTTTTGTTTTGCTTTGATATAAAAAAAGAGAACGTCGTGTAACACCGGAAGTCGAACCAGGTTATTTGCGACCGATGTTACCGAAAAATGCGCCTGAAACAGGTGAAAAATGGGACGATATCATGAAAGATGTCGAACAAGCCATTATGCCGGGAATAACACATTGGCAACATCCACGTTTTCATGCTTATTTTCCAGCCGGTAATAGTTATCCATCGATACTTGGCGATATGCTTTCAGCTGGCCTAGGCATTGTCGGATTTTCATGGGCAGCAAGTCCTGCATGTACTGAATTAGAAACTATTATGCTCGATTGGATCGGTAGGAACGATGAGTTTTGATTATGCGAAATAGTTTTTTTTCGTTTGTTTGAATGTTTAATTTCATAGGTCGAATGATGTCCTTACCCACAGATTTTCTTCCGTTCGATCCGAGTCGTGATAATAAAGATAGTGACGATGAAGAAGAAGAAGAATTACCCGAAAGTGATGAAGAAACAAATGACGATAATCTACACGAAACAATGAGCAATGGCGAAACGAAACAATCACGACATATTGGTGGTGGAGTTCTTCTCGTAAACAGATTTCATTTTCGAGAAAACAAACAATAAGAATATTTTCGAATAGGGTTCGGCAAGTGAATGTATTCTTGTGGCTATGTTAGCAGCACGTACAAAGAAAATAACAAGTAAACGTCTGGCAGATCCATTGATGGAAGATGGACAGATTTTAGCTCGATTAGTTTGCTATACATCGAAGCTTGTATATGAAAATACGAAATGATTTTGATTGATAAGTTCGTGTTTCTTGTGTTTAGGCGCATTCGTGTGTTGAAAAAGCTGGTTTGATTTGTATGGTTCGTGTTCGACAATTGCCTGTTGATGAACATTTTTCTTTACGCGGAAAAACATTAGAAGAAGCGATTCGTGCCGATAAAGAAAAAGGCTTAATACCATTTCTCGTTTCGGGTACATTAGGAACGACATCCTGTTGTTCGTATGATAATCTCGAAGAAATCGGTGAAATTTGTCAACGTGAAAAACTCTGGTTTCATGTCGATGGAGCTTATGCAGGCAGTGCTTTTATTTGTGAAGAATATCGATATATCATGAAAGGTTTACATGTAGGTTTTATTTGAATTCTATGAACGAGAAGAGAGAATAAATCTGATTTGTTATGATCTTAGTTTGCAGATTCGTTTAATACAAATCCGAATAAATGGCTGTTGATGAATTTTGATTGTTCATGTTTTTGGTTTGTTTGACTTTTATTCTATAAAAAGAATATTGAATTGATTTTCTTAATCTAGGGTTCGAGATAAATTTGCTTTGATTAACGCAATGTCGGTCGATCCACTCTATCTTCAACATAAACACGCTCAGAAAGCAGTTGATTATCGTGTATGTAAATAATTGAATAACTGTCATGAATTCAATTCTGATTCTTTAGCATTGGGGTGTGGCATTAAGTCGACGATTTCGTTCGCTTAAACTTTGGTTTGCTATTCGAAGTTACGGTATCGAAGGTCTCCGACATTATATTCGCGAAGTATTGTTGTTGTTTTCGAATTCAATTAAAAAGAAACGTTCGTCTTTGTCTTTAGCATTGTCGTTTGGCGAAAATCTTTGCATCATTAATTGCTCAAGACAATCGTTTTGAAATCATTGGTGATGTGACATTAGGTCTCGTGTGTTTTCGTTTAAAAGTAATTTGACACCGAGAAAATCTACTCTCTCGTTTTTTTCTGTTTTATCTCTTCGTTTTTCCTTCAGGGTAGTAATAAATTAAGTCAAAAGCTACTTCTTTCATTGAACGATTCGGGTCTTATTCATATGGTTCCATCGATGGTCAATGAGATTTATATCATACGTTTTGCTGTTTGTGCTAAATATCCGACTGTCGATGATATGCGTGTCGCTTTTAAAACCATTCAAGATCACGCCAATAAGGTTCTTGAAGATTATCGTGCTCAACGTAGCGGACGACAATCATCATCCAATGATTCACTCGATGCAGCTGCTAAACAAACAGCGAATTTAACAAATAACACGGAACAAGAAAACGTTGCTGTCGAACAAACAAATCCAGTTGAAGAACAACCAGACACAGCCAAGGCTCGAGTAAATCAATGTGTTTTGTTTTTTATTCTTGTTTGATTTTTCAATTTTCTCGTTCTAGTCAAATACAATTACGACAGTCACGCCAAATCATCATGTAACTTTCGATAAACCAATAACAAATCTATTGAAAGATAAACGGCCACGTCCTATGTTTGTTCGCATGGTTTCCGATGCGAAATTATACTATCCCAAACGAACTGTTTCACAATTAGCACGTCAATCGTCATTAGCAACACCACGAGCAAGAAAACGCATACAAAGCTATTCGGGCAATCATGCAACACGATCATCAAGTGAAAAGTATCTTTCACGTACAGTCAGCATTTTAGTTAATTCTGACGAAGGTGAACTTGATGATAAACAATAGATTTGCCAACGAAAATAAAATCAAACTCTGTGTGTGTATGTGTGTATGTGTGTGTGCGTTGAGAGTGAATGGTTTGTACGGTGATTCTGTTCGTTTATTCTACGCATATTTATTCTCTATTTATGTTGTTTAGTAAAGTACGTACGTATATAGTGTCTATTATTGTATTCTTGTATTAAACAAAATATATTTATTCTTGACATTCGTCTTCATAATTAATCTATAAATATGTAAGAGAAAAAAATTGTGCTCGAATGATTTTTGATTTGGTTTTCTTTTTCTCTATTAATGAACCTGTGTTTTACATGTCACGAAAGGGCTGCATAAGCAATTTATCGAAGATAGAGAATGTTTAAAAAGAAGAAGAAGAAAACTTCGAAACAAGTTCTTTTGTCTGTTAGAGTGCGTTTTTCATGTACGTGACTATCCCGATGAGATTAGCTTTTGGATAATAAGCATCGTCATTTTTTCTGTTCTGGCAAAGAACAAAAGAACGGAGAAAAAAAAGAGAGAAATCTCATCATCTATGTTGTTACATGTTCAGATTTTCTCTGGAACGATTTGATGTGATGTTATTGTCTTGTCTAACATATTAACGCTCGATAGACAATTGAAAGTCTAGGCTCATTTCTCTTTTTTTGTTCTCAATTATGAGCGAAAAAGCGAACGCGTTTGTCGAACAGGTAGGTTAACTAGACATACTAATCATTCTAATTGATGAATACCTGTTAAAAGTGAAGTGATTCGGTCATGTTGTTGCACTTTTATTTCTATAAGGTCAAACGATCACGTGATCACAAAGACAGGACAAGAGTTTAGAGACTAAATGGACGCGTAATTTAAATGTAAACAACATTTCGTGATAATCTTCAAGGAGAAAAAAAAAGCTGAGAAGTCTTTTGCTTTACATCGAAGCAGTGCGTGATCATTGACTATTAGATTATTTGTCTGTAAACTATAAAACTTTTGCTTAGTATTTTTTTTCTGCTATTACTGTTGTTGTATAACTGAAAAGAAAAACGATGGTACTAAAATAAACAAATTACTATTCGTAATCAATATCAGATGTTCTTCTGTCTATTTATCTTGTATTAATTCATTAAATTCTCTTTTAATTAAAATACAATAAAAGAGAGAGAAGTTTTTGCCATAGTTACAAGAGAAAAACATGATTTATTTTAATGATTCAAATAATCATATGCGAACAGGCTCGAGATTTTCTTGTTTCTTTCGTTTTAAACATCATTATCGATAAGATCTCTCTCGTAGGAGAAAACATTGAGTACAATGTCGAGTTGTATGCGTGATTTTTTATTTGGCATATGTATTCTAACTGTAAGTGAAAGAGAATCTCGAATTGATATGATAGATCTTATTTTTTGCTTCTTCTTTTTTTTTCTTCATTGACGATAGTCTTGAGGATCAAATAGCTATCGATGTCAAGAATAATAAATTGACAATTGACTTTTATTTGTTTAGTGAAGTATTAGATCTAAAAAAAGGCGAAGACGATGAGAGGAAAATCGTGTTTGTAGGCGAAAAGAAGAAGAAATGTGCATAAAGCACATCAATCAATAAATAAATGACGAGCAAAATGTGTTTGACACATCATTCCTTCATTTTGTTGAGTAAGTTTCATTTTCTCAGCAATGCAACATATGTCAGAATACCAGCCGAATGCATATATTTGGGTAAGCAAAAGGAAGAAGAAAATTTCATTCATGATCAATCTTGCGTATCGATAAGATCAAGTAGGAAAATCATTTGCTATTGTAACGAATTCATTGATGACGAGTCAAATTCGATTTCAAGTAAGTTAAGTAAGTTATCTTGTGCTCAGTAGTATTTCAACCTGATTATCTTTGATGTCATTCAACACTCTATTAATGATATCATCATTGGATCCGACAAGCATAAGTAAAAAGGAAAACGACGAACGAGAGAGAGAGAGAGAATATCGTAGAAATGCGTAAAGAAAACTTTCTTGTTTCATCAAGATGAAATAATCGTTGGATAACCGAACTCTTGTTGACTGATAATTTTCTTATTGATGTTTTCACCACAGCAGCAGCAGCAACAACAGGACGAGGACGAAGAACAGCAATCGAATGGTCTAGGTTTTTGTTCGTTTTGTGTGGTGAGCTAGTTGAGAAACATTTGATAAGCTTTTATTTTTCGAAATCGTTGACTATTTCAACTATGAATTCGTATCTCTACAGGAATTAGTTGGTGGTACGAGCAAAAAACAAAATTGGAAAGGTCTCGGCATTGCATTTATTGTCATAATATTCATTTGTTTGCTTATTGGCGGTGCAATTCTAGCGACAAGAGACAGTATGACATCGAGATATCATTGTTTGTTTTTCTTCTTATTTCATGTTTTTCGATATAGAACAAATCGATACTCCTAATTTGCCGATCGCCATACACGAAGACGATCTACATAAAATCAAATTACCGAAATCGTAAATTTGAATATGCAGATTGTTTGTTTCATTTCGAAATTGCTTTTTATTTCATTCAGCTGGAATGGTACATGGATATCGGACAGATATTTTTCATTTTCGGATGAGAATAATTCCATTTGGATTTATGATTGCCATCGGTTGAGCAAAGAATTAGTATTCGCACGAGATCTTATACAAGATGAATCCGTCGATGAAGGCATTGTTTCACCATCGGCACGATTTATTCTCATACCAATTCGAAAAGAAAAAGTATTGTCAATAATTAATCGATATAACGTTTTTTTTCTCTCGATATTTAACTAGACTCATCCGTATTATAACGTCTATCAATACAATCTCTACGAGAAAAAGAAATTAATCGATCAACAAACATTACCAATATCCAGTATTGTGTATTCTCATTCGGACGAATTTTTTGTATTCAAATGGATTTTTTTGAAATCGGATATAACTTTGATGTTTTTAGGCATTTGTATCGAATTTTAATGTTTATATTTATGATACGAGAATAAGAGATTCTATTCAAATAACATTCGATGGTAATCAAAATACGATTCATAATGGTCTTATCGAATGGATTTATGAATACGAAATATTCAATGACTATAAACTTCTTTTCTGGTCGCCAACTGATACTCATTTAGCATTTATTAAAATCAATCTATCAAATCTATCAAAAAGTCATTTTCTAAGATACGATTTTGCTTTCGATGATGCAGATAAATATTCAATCCCGTATCCAAAATATAACGAAACAATTCCAACACTCGATGCATATATTTACAGTATTCAAACGAAAAAACTCTTGAAAATACCCCGACCATTGAAGTAATTGATCATCGAAATACAATTTGCATTTCGTTTTTTTTTGTTTAGTAAGAAATCTTTAGTTTATATTCATCATTTTGTTTGGTATAATGACAAATCATTTTCGATTGTCTATGGCAATCGTCGAGGAAATTATTTAGTTGTTCAATTATACGAGATTTTTAACGATCAAATTACCGTAAAATATTCGTACGTCGAAGAAACTAAACGAGGATTTCTGTTAGCGAGACATTTTAAACCATATTTTCATTTTTCGGGAACATATATTTATTTAATTCGGTTTCAATCGAAAAGTTATCCACGAGTTATGAGAATTTATTTCAATCAAACTGTAAACATTTGTTTGAATAGAGAAAATGAGCCTTTTGTTGTTGTTTAGTATCCACAAATCGATGGTCGATCATCGGAAGAGATTATTGCCGATGAAATTCGTCATGTGGATAATTACGGACACGTCTATTTTACGGGCTCATTTCGAAATAATTCATATGAACGGCAACTTTTTCGGTAAAAACAAAAGAGATTCTCGGTTGTTGTGTTTTTGTTCTACATGAATTTTAATATTAGATGGAATTATTCATCAACCGATTGTCTATCTTGTAATCTCTCTTGTGGTTTTGTTAACGCACAATTCAGTCAAGAATATGGAAATTATTATATATTAGAATGTCTTGGCCCATCCGTGCCCTATTCGATCTTATTTAATACTACAACAAATCTCAGTAGATTTCAAATGAATTTTAATTTGTTTATCTGTTTTTTTCTTCTTCTTATCGTTTAGCTTTGATTAACGACAATCAAGAGTTTCGAAATTGGACGGATAAACGATTGATGCCTTATATTGACTTCTTTTCTGTTCCATTAGATAGCAAAACTCCTGGTAGAACAAAATTGAAATCATTGTCTTTTAAAAAAATTTTTCTTAGTCGGTCATGGAATGATTATTCTACCTGCTGATTACAGTCCTAATCGAACGATTGCATCCTATCCAGTTCTTGTTCTTATCAATGATAGATTAGCTGATCACCGTGTAAATAAAAGATTCATTCTTCCACTAGCCGAGTAAATCAATCGATGAGACAACAAACTAAGAGTTATTCTTTTGTCTTACAGATATATTCAAGTTGTCGAAGATCAAATCGGTATTGTTCTATTCGATTCTCATGGTAGTACAGGTCAAGATGAGAATTACTGGAAAAATAATTATCAAAATTGGTTTGAAAGACAATATAAAGATTATGTTCAACTTGCTAAGTATGAAAAAGAAAGATATCAATAATTTGTGAATGCAAAATCAATGATTTGTTGTTTTTTTTCCTCAGATATTTAAAGTCAAATCAATCGAAATTCTATGGTACTTTAAATGAAACAAGATTCGGACTTAAAGCTGATGTAAATCGATTGTTTTTCTATGCAAAATATTTGCTCAATCTTCGATTTCAGGGACCAGCTGCGGTCATTGCAATGAAAGTATTAGGCGAAAGTGATGAATATCAATGTGCATTTCTTCGATCACCTGTCAATGATCTCTCACATTACTGTCAGTTATCGTTTATAGATGTTCTTTTATCTGAATGTTTTCTTTCTTCAGATGCAACATATAGCGAGCGAATACATGGGTTAAAAATAAATCCAAAATCCGTAAGAACAAGCGAAAACACAAAACAAATCACATTTCTTTGTCTTTCAGTCATATCGAACCAATTTTGAGAATAAAAGTATAGCTATTGTCCACGGTACTGCCGATGGTAAGCGAAAAGAATTGATTTCATTTTAAAATCTTGCATTGTTTCTTCGATTTTTTAAGAAATTGTACATTTCAAACATTCAGCAACATTAGCTAAATCTTTAACTACTTCTCGTGTTCAATATGATTTCAAAGTACGAAATTAAACATTAATATTTAGTTTGTAAAATTATCGTTTTCTTTCCTTCGAAAGGTCTATCCCGATGTGACACATTATTTCGAAGACGATCCAAAAATCTACAACGATTTTCTTTTATATCAACGTCAATTCTTTCAAAAACATCTCGGTGGTCAAATACTCAAAGAACGAACGTATGTCATCCTCGAAGAAGAGCACGATTGAATCTTGTTTGTTTGTTTGTTTGTTTTTTGTAAAAATTCTTTCGAAATTTTATTCTATCCAGTTCAGATAGATTAATAGATATCAATATTTTCATCAATGTATTTGAAGTAAATAATAACAACAACAAAATGAGTGAGAGAGAGAGAAAACCAAGATTTACATGGAGAGATTTATTCAATCTTCGGCTTCACTACTGTCGAATTTGAATTTGACTGGAGATCTTCGACTAGAAGAAAAAAACGAAGAGTTATTTTGGGTTTTTTTTGTGATAAAAAAGAAAATTGATCGTACATTGGAATTTCTTGAATTTGAATATCTTCATCTGAATCATTTGGAAATAGACGAACTCGAAGTGGATCGGTCGTGACTGGTCTTGGTGGTGGAGTTCTAAATGTAGACATTTGAATTCAAATAATAATTCGTCAGAAAACACTCACAATTGCGAATGATGATGAACGATTTCTTCTGTAAAACAAAAAGAAAAGAATTTTCAAATATGAAACAAAGAAAAGAACACAAACCATCCGAATGTTCATCATGATAACCGCCGTAATTCGGCGGTCGTTTCGCTTTCTTTGTCGGCGTATGACAGCCATGACTACTCGGTGAACTATTTTCATTGCTCTAGATAAAATAAAATTCGTTGATTTTCAGTTTTTTTTAAAAAAACTATATCATACTTGACTAGTAGATATTGCAAATGGGGAAACAATATGGCAAATCTAGATTGAAGAGTTTATTTCTTTTTAATTGA
>Ga0209922_102451_pt1 | contig 15946 bp, 11 predicted proteins | sample ThiBiot_500_biof_FD_183946 | JGI IMG/M metagenome (GOLD analysis project Ga0209922, IMG submission 183946) | Wastewater bioreactor microbial communities from Cape Town, South Africa - Thiocy_expt_500_biof (SPAdes) | ecosystem: Engineered > Bioreactor > Thiocyanate-remediating > Anaerobic-Aerobic ...
TTTGTTGAGAAATTTTGAGGAAATTTCTTGTATTATGTTATTCTGTATTAATGTCTGAGGTATATACTGCTGTAGTAAATTTAGAAATTTCGGAAATTTCTTTTTGTGGAAATCTGCACACTGCTGATATTTACTGGTAAAAGGATGTGCATTCTTCTTTGCATGTTTTTGTTTTTCAACTCTCTACATTTAGGTGTAAGCAATATCTCAACATTAATTTTTGCAGTTATTAGTGACAGAAAATTCGGTAGAATAAAAATGATACTCTTTGGTAAATTTACAATAGATAGAAGTTTTATTTCTTTTTGTAATATTCATATCCATTTGCTGATGTAGGTTTTGTTCTATATATAATTGGATATATTTTGATAACTTTATTTACTAATCCAATGATACATGTATGTGCTGCAAATATGACTATAAATCATGGAACAAGTATGACAGAAGATTCATGTTCTTATTTAAAATTAGGAATATTAATTCTAATGTAAATTGAGTCGCATGATTGAGATTAATATGTTTCATTTTGCATTTCGATGATTTAGAGCGAGTGGTGCAGGTGCTGTGCAATCAGGTATGATTGTATTTGGTGTCGAACAAATTCAAGAATCGAAGAAAACATCACATTTTTTTGAAAAATATGTCATTGTTGTAAATACAAGTGCAATTATCGCCACGTTTACATTTCCGAAAATATATGAAAATAATCCTTTATACTATATAGCCTATCCATTAGCTGCACTTTCTCTGTTAATTGGTGCGCTCGTATTCATTCTTGGTCGACGATATTATATCTATAGAAAGCCTTTCGATTCGGTATTATCCAATTGTATACCAGTCATCATTTGTGCATTTCGAACTTGGTATAAGTATCGTTCCAATTCTTCGACATTGAGTACAACAAATAGTTCAACGTCTCTTCTTCGATATGAAGTTATTCGTGATGAAGAACATAGACTAAACTTTCTAGATTATGCCAAAGCAGAAAATCATGGCATATATCCAGGTCGAATTGTTGATGATGTTAAATCACTTGGCAATGCAATCGTTGTTTTCACTCTTTTGATTCCATATTGGCTGATTTTTAATCAAGTTCAGCTATTATTGTTATCATATATTCACATAACAGAATTCTTTGCTTGTTTTTTTTTCAATAGCTTAATTCAACATTTCGCCAACAAGCTCAAGCAATGAAATATCAAGATCAAAATTCATTAGCTATCGCTTCATTGGTAGATCCACTTACTATTATCAGTAAATTGAATTTTTCTTGAGAAAAAAAAATCATTCGAAATAATTTTTTTATTTAGTCGGTATTTTATTTTTAATTGCAATTGTATATAAATATGTCATTTTTCAAACATGGTTATTAACTCTATTGACTAAATTTATTGTTGGTATGTGTTTTGCTGTTATTACAATGATTTTTGCTGGTTTTGTTGAATTTGCTCAACGAACCAACTGGACGAAAGATTCAAAATATTCTAATGTGTCAATCTATGTACAAATACCACAAGGAATAACGATGGGTCTTTCAGAATTATTCATCATGGTTGCAAGTTATGAGTATGCGTATTTTAGTGCGCCAGTTTCAGGTCAAAGTCTTTTCATGAGTCTTCGTTTTTGTTCGATTGGACTTTCATCGATTGTTGGTGTGCTGTATATTAATTTATGCTCAATAGATTCATCTCTATTAGATTTTAAGGTTAGTTAACAATTGAATTTTGTTTTCAAAAATATCTCATAAAAAAATGATTATTTCTCTAGTCTTATCATGGCATTAAGGAAGAGTGGCGATTTTATTGTTATTTTTTTATTCTTGCATTTGTTCAATTGATTTTTATTTTACTTTTTATTCTGTGTCAAAGAAAATATCGTATTGTTAAATTTAATCGACAACAAATTGAAATAAATCCACTTTTTCGACACTCTATTGTCGAATAAATATGTAAATTATTTTTACGAACAATATTGATCATAAGTGTGATAAAGATAAACTGCCATCCTCAATGTCAAATATCAATCAATTAAGGATGATAATAATAATAATATTGTTGATTAATATTTTGAGAATATTTCTTGATGTTAATAAGACGTACTAATCGACGAATTTCATTTCGAAAGGCACTGCCCGACAGACAGTAAAGATAAAAATTCAGCGAACAATTGATTAAAATCGATAATGATACCCACCATGTTTCATGTGCTTCAACACTCATCCAATGACCAACTATATGAGATAGTAATGATAAAAGAAATAATGACGAATGAAGAATCAGAACTAGATTCATCCACGATGTTGTTCGAGATTGTTTTGGGTACAATGAACTAACATTGGACATACGATAGAAACGACGATGTGTTCGAATCAGATGATAGACAATACAACTATTGAAAAAAATAATTGTAAACGTTGGTGTTAACTCCGAGAGAAGACAACGAATTGTATAATGATTTTGACCGAAATCTAGTTTAGAGAAATATTCTTGCCATTTAACCGATGCATCACTATTAATTCCACAATAATTCTGTGTTACGTTGAGATAAGTGATTGTGTTTGGTTCGAACATGATTACTGGCGGACCAATAACCGAACTAAGAATAACAATGAGAAGGCTCATTGGTAGAATGAATTTGAATTTCGTTAATTTCGATCGATGAAAAAATGTTTGCAATTTTGTCGAAATACAAATCAATCGTTCGAACATCCAGAATAATGTAATCCACGATGAAATAATTCGAAATGCAAATGAAAATTCATAGATTTTACAAGCCCACCAAAATTGTCCAACTAATTCTCGTATCACGTCTCTTGAATACGAATGAAGAATCGAAGTATATCTTATTAAACAAAGTAGATTTGTTATTGAACTTGATATTGCTAAATATGTATACGCTGTTGAAATTCGAGTTGAACGTCGTGAAGTTGAAAATATAAATAAACCAAGAAGATTGCCGATTGTACCAAGAGGAAATAAAATTTCGCATAAACTATCAACAGTTGTTGTAAGAAAATCATTTGGGTCAAATTTTTGATATAACAGAGGTACATGCTCATGGTGATGTGGCATTTTCCTATTTGATCATCTGTTGAACATTTTGTTCTCGGAATATAACGGGAACGCGAGCGCTTTGATCCGAAGATCAGGCTATGTTCTCATGACAATTTATTCAACATGATTGAACAATATATGATCCTAGAAAAGAATAGAAAAAAGAATCTAAAAAATATATAAATAGATATTAGCTCATTAGTGAGTTAAACTTTTGGATAATAATTATTTTTCGAAAAAAAAACACATCATTTTAATCATCTTAGTTCTATATATAAGTTTATTCAGAGTTGAGTATGAATTATAAGACAAGAGCAACGTACTCTTCTTACTCGCGATTAGACATGCAGATAAAAGAAAGGAATAATTCTCTTCATTAGTGTTGTCTTATGATGAAATGCGTCATATTCGAGAAATAATGTATTTCGTGAATGTAAAAATGATGATTTAGTTTTTGACAACATCGTCGTTTTTGTAGATAGGAGATGAGTTGTTTAATAAATCGACGTGTTTCTTTACGAAACGTTCTATCTGATAGACAATAAACATAGAAATTTAATGAACAATTAATAAATATTGCCAATGAAATCCACCACATTTGACATAATTCTGTACTTATTAAATAACCAATAATATGACAAAGAAACGATGAAAATAATAGTAATGAATGAAGAACTAAAACAATGCACAGATTCAATCTGACGTGAGACCGAGAATATTTTGTACATGATTTGCAAAGAGAAATTGGATGAAAATGTTTACAATTTTGCATGAGTTGATAAATAATCGATATATTGAATAAGATAACGAGAAATGTTGGAATTAATTCTGACGAAAAACAACGTATCGTATGATGATTACGACCGAAATGAACTTGAGAGAAATATTTTTGCCATTTAATCGATACATTACTATTAATTCCACACAAATTTTGTGTTACATTTAAATAAACTAATGTATATGGTTTAAACATAATTACTGGCGGACCAATAACCGAACTAAGAATAACAATGAGAAGGCTCATTGGTAGAATGAATTTGAATTTCGTTAAATTCCAGCGAAAAAAAAAGGTTTGTAATTTTGTTGAACTATAAATCAATCGTTCAAGCATCCAGAATAATGTAATCCACGATGAAATAATTCGAAATGCAAATGAAAATTCATAGATTTTACAAGCTAACCAGAAATGTCCTGTTAAATCATAGAGAATAAATCGTGATTTCGAATGTAATATACTAGCATATCGAAATATGCAAAAAACATTTGCAATTGAATTGCAAATAGCTAAACGAACATAGATCGTTGATTTTCGTCGTGCAAAACGTGTCAATGAAAATATGAATATACCCAATAGATTACCTAGGATACCAAAAACAATTAAAATATAACAAAGTATATCAATTATTGTTGTTTGAAGTGTAATAGGATTGTTTTCTGTTAACATTAAATTAAATGACGATTTCAATTTCATTAAAATGAGATGTAAATGAGAAAAGATGGTTTGTTTTTATAGGATGTCTTTTGGATGATCGAATTTAGTGTCACTCAAGTGCGTATTTATCGATGACGAAGGCGAAACGATCTAATTTTAATACCTGGCTAATCAAAGTTTGTCCCAATGAACTAGACACATAGGAAAACAACATGTTAATCTTGTTTTATGTTAAACATTCTTCATCGGACACGTACCCTTCTACTTTATCATCAAATATAGATCCTCTTAATATGTCAGTTATGATTATAAGATTTTATATTACATCAGATAGGAAACTATTGAATTCTTTCGTAATTTGATTGATATACTGTGTTGTATATGACGCATTTTAACGAATATATACTTTTGTTTTATTTCTGTGAAGCAATACAAATAAAGACGGATGTTCTAGCGAGAAACCAGTGTCGGAAGGTCAACTTTCATCAATTGTTTTGCTAATTATCATGCTTATGGTTCGTTTGATGAAGCGATTCAAAACAACATGGAAGCCGTTATTTCGGGCTTGTTTTATTATTCGGGTCATGACACATTTGAAGTCAAAAAAACAGATTTCTATAGGTGACCGAAACATAAGATTGATTGATACACCTGGATTAGGCAATACAAATGGTGTTGAACAAGATAACAAGAATTTACTTGAAATTTTAACATATGTTTCTCATTATGAACATTTAGACCAAATGACTCATGCATAGCGATTGTATTTCGACTCTGTATTAAAGAGATTCTTCAAGAGCTCTTTAAAAAATATAAAACTATACATGACATCGAAATACCTTTCACTAACGAAAACATATTTTTAATAGATAATGAAGCATTTAGAGCTTTAGCTATACTATACTTAAAAATGGAATGACTATGAATGATGATGAACTTGAAATACACAATTGCAGGTACATTATCTTTAAATGAAGCTGAACAATTTATAAGAAAATTGGCACGTCCAATAGCTGATATATATATATTAACATTGATACAACGAGATATTCAACTTGTTACAAAACATAAACAACAGCTCTCATTTCAACTAAAACTCTTTGTATATCCGAAACTCATCTGTGTCAACAACGAATATGCATACGTACATTCAGATATATGCAAGAATTGTGGATGTTCATAGAAATATCATATGAATGTTACTTATATGATATTACTCGAAGAAGAAAAAATGATTCAGACGCTGGAGTAAACGAAGTTATTGAAAATTTAATACAAATAAAGAAAAAATTCGAAGATAGAATCAATGAAATTACTGCTAAACAAATCCCGAACGATACAGACAATACATTTCTTCTAGTTGGTACTTTATATAAGTTGTCTATCTACGACAATTTATTCCGTGAACTCATTAATAATCTTAAAATAGCTGAACAAAAAGCAGTAAAACGCATGGAAACAAAAGTGAATTCCTTCAAATCGGACTATACTGTTTTTTAAGAAATAGAATTTATTGACAAGAAAAAAAACTGATGTTAATGATTGTCTTGATTGTTATTCTGAAACGAAATTGAATTTGACATCCATGGTACACCGTACAAAGCCATTGTACAGTCGACAGCATAATCCCATCGATTAATATTTATTGTGTTTTTCATCCATGCAACAGTATTTCTCAGTAACGACATCATCTTGCAAAATAACTTTTTTTTTCTTCTGCAAGCACTTTCTCTCGCGTGGAATGAGCAAAAGAAAAAGGAAAAATGAATTTTCCAAGAAAGAAAATCGTTATTTTTTCCGTATTATATATTCAAAAATGTGAATTTTTTATTGAAAACGTCATTTTAACAAAATTTCATTCGATTATTTTTGCATGTTACATTGACAGACGAACCAATATAGTCATTTGATGAAGGCAATGCTATTGTAATATCAGTTGATTGCATATTACCATTCCATGATGATGTACAACCTTCTCCAGATCCTGTTCGATCAACACTCACTTTTAAGTTACCACCTTTATGTGTCGGATGTGAAGCTGTTACAGTAAAACTATCGGCATTTTCACTATATAAATATGCACCTGCACTGGTTATTTCGATATTTAATTCAAATAGAGCACTTTTGCATGAGAATGTTGTCGACATATCTTTCCATAAAACAAATGATGCACGTTTCAAACGAGGCCACATTACTCCATGAAAATCTGCATTTGTCGATTGACAAGAAAAGACTTGTTCTTCATCGTATTGTTTTACAATCGATGGTACAGATTCAACAGATACATTTGGCACAATCATATAATTATAATCAAGTGATGTATAAGGTCCACGACCATGATCAATCCACATTGTTAAAACACGTTCTGTAACTGATTGATTGAACGAGCCAATCGATAGGTAATTGCCTGTTTTCACACCAAGATCAATACCAATCGATGCGTATTGTTGTTGATTTTGTAAAATATACGCAATATTTGTTTGTCCAACGTGTATCCATTGAACATTTGATTTTTGTCCTTGAATATAAGGAAATAAATATTTGCCATCATTGATTGTGATTATTGTCGAATTAAAAAATGCAATTGTAATCTGTCCAATTTTCAGTACACGACTTGCTAATGTTGTCCACGGTGTTGTTGGTGTTGTAACAGCTAGTTGACTGGCAAGAGCAATAATTGCATCATCAAAGAAATGCCACGATCGTTTTGCTGTAAGATTATGTGAAGCCGTATCCATCATTGCTAGACCATATTGTCCATCGCTGACACCGCCAACAAATGATAGACTTTCCCAATGAAATGATCCACCATTACATTTTTCAAGATTGATATCATGTTCAACAGTAATGCCATTGATAGCTTGCCAATCGAGAACTGGAAATATATCATCATAAGGGTAATCATTGCCAACATACAAATTAAGAACACCTTGACCACTATGTTCACCTTTTTGATCTTCGACATTGATACATTCGATAGGTTGTGTTCGAACAGATTGTAATTTAATTGCAGTAAACCAATTGTGACGACGATGAACATGATAATCGGAAGCAAAAAAATGTCGATTACCGACGAGTGTCGATGCATTTGAAAATCCATCGAGACGATCAGCTAGATCATTTAATTGCTGTCGTATATCGCTCGAACTGAGTAATTCAGCATATTTTCGAAGGAATTCCGTACTAAATTGAACAAAATATTCTTTATCCGGTCGAGATACGGCTCGACCGATCGGATGCCAATCCCAATTCTTGCCATTGATCATCCATGCATCACCTTGCGTTAGAAATAGACCGAGTAGATCGATTTGTTGTTGACCTAGTGCATATTGTGTATGCTGAGCAACAACTGAAAATGTATAAATATTCTGTGCCCAATTGAATCCATAGGCACCCGAAAGTAATTGTCGTCCATGAAAATGATACGACCAATCATGTTGTAAGCCAACTGATTGTTCAGATTTTACACTCACATCTTGCCACATACGTGTGAAACCTTGTTCAATACCGGTTATATTATTTGTTGCTAATGAACGATAGATTTGAATTTGAATCATCCAAACTAAATTAGCGCCAACGGTAATTCCACTTGGAATCCACCACGTTGAACGAAATGATATTTCTTTGATTTTTTCAACTTCAAAACTCGTTACATCATCGCCTAACATCAACAATTGTCCGGTTAAATAGAGTGGTACTTGAATTTCATTATCAAACCAATTGGCTGCTTTAAAATCATGTTCTAACCAAGCATTGAGAGCACAATGAACAGCTGTTCGTAGACGAGAATCATTTCGAAGACTTGAACCATTGACTGTCAATGCTTGTACCATCGGTTGTAAACGATATAGATGTACTGTCGCACGCCAATGTGCAAGACGTGTATCATAATAAATAACATCAGGCCAAAAGCAAGTACTATTCAATGTATTCATGAATTCTACGGCAGTTCGAACTGTTTCTGTAATATTTTCTTGTGGTGGCCATAGAACCCAGTTTAAGATACGTTCTCGTATTAATGAAATATCATCGTTACTTGCTGCCGATGTGACAGTGTAATAAGTTAACAAAAAGATAAGTATACTAGAATATTTCATTTATAATCTTTGTATGCCCGGCGGATAGGGTGCACTTGCGTTTTATAGGGATACGTTTTTCTTATCATGTATGTAGTTTACTTTTGTTGTGATTTCAAAGTTTGATGTAAAAGAAAAAAGAAAACTTTTAAATCGTTCGTTTCTTTTTTGATAAAAACATTTATTTAGAAGTTTGAGAATATTATATTTCTTCTTTGGAGGATTTTTTTTTGTAACATGAAAGAACACGAAAAAAAATAACATTTTCGTTTCTTTCCTAAAATATAATTTGCTTCAGCAATAAGAAAGAAAAACAGACAGAACTTTAACAAAGTCATTATGCACAAAACGACATATACTATTGCAAGAAAATTAAAGAATTGAAAAAAGAAGAAGAAAACGACAAAAAAAAACTTTAATTCCTTTCACACGCACGCACATACTCAAACGATTTGTGGAATGTGTTTGGCACTTCAAAATGGCCAAAAAGAAAGAATCATTACCATTAATTGTCAATCGAACAGCATTTAATGGTTCAGGCCGTATTGGATCATTATACGATGGATATCATGATGTGATTTTCGGAACAACACCAACAATTGCAAAACCATCCTACGAAAGAATACTTAATTCAACACAATGTTATCTAAATAAAACAACAAAAAGTTCAAATCTTCTCGAAATTCTTAATATCGATGAACAATTACGTTTAAGTTTATTATTAAATCTTACACAACGAACTGGCCTCGCAGCTATACTCGATCATTCACATGCTATCAATGATTATACACGTATTCTTCGTTATACGCATCTTCATCGTGAAGAACGTTTTGCCGAAGATATAACTCATTTACGTGAATATCTTCCATTGAATATCACCGAACTCAATGCTACTCATATAATTACAAATGTTACGTGGGGTATTGATATCATTGTTGTTCTTCAATTACCATCGAACGATCAAATAGCATCAAATATCGATCAAACTCTTGAGAAATATCAAAAATATCTTAATGGCGAACAAAATGATCTTCGTCGTACGAGAGATGATGTTAATTCACTTGAGAAAATTCTGACGACGAAAATCTATTCAAATCTATCTCATTTAACAACATTAACATCTCTTCATGATCTATTTCATCGAATATCTTGTTTAAAAATCAATAAAACAACTCATCAACCATTGAATTATATTCTCTATCCAATTCAATGTCTCTTTCATTCGAATCTATCATCGAATCATTTTTATATTCCTGTTGATACAATAATTAATTCGAAACTTGAACAATATTTGTACGAATTATTTATTGCAATGAAAAGTTTAGAGATTTGTTTCAATGAAAATATGCAAAATCTATTATGTGGACATTTTAAAGAACGTTTAGCAACTGTTTATAAACGTTGGTCAATTATTCAAAATGAATATTCATATATTGTTGAACAATTTACGAAATTAGTTATTGAAATACGTTCAGGACAAATTCGTATTGCAACAATCGATAAAAAACTTCGTAGTAAAACACAAATTGAAATTAAAACAAGTATACAGAATCTTGCAGCAAATGTTTCCGAATTGAATGCTAAAGCACATTTAATTACTGAATTAGGTTATCAACGTATTCAATATTGTAATGTTATTGAACATAATATCACCAGTTCTGATAATGAAGAAACGATTCGACAGAAATTAATCGTCGATGAAACAAGTGATCGTGTTCTTTGTTCGACTGATCGTTTCAATGAAATGAATCCGAATCTATTTCGTCAATTGAAACGTCATCTCTTGGATGAATACGATAAAAATATTAAAATACGTTTGATCTATGCAGATTTTTCCTATTCAAATTATCCATTGAGAAATATGATGATTTTAACGAATAAAAGAAAAGTCAAACAAAATGAAATTCAATCAACACCTACAACTATTCAACCAACAATTCGATCACAATCGAATATTGAAACATTGAACATTCTTTTGCTCGGAGAAACTGGTGTCGGTAAATCGACATTTATTAATTCGATTATAAACTATCTCACCTATCGAACATTCAATGAAGCTCAAACGAATAAACCGTTAATTGCAATAACAACACGTGAACACATGTGTAAATCGTATATTTATAATCTCAATGGAAAACTTCGTCTACGTTTTATTGATACGCCTGGTTTTGGTGACACGAGAGGCATCGATTATGATCATCGAAATCTACAAGAAATTAGTTATTATATAAAAAAGTATTCGAATCTACATGCCGTTTGTTTCCTATTGAAACCGAATGAAAGTCGATTGAATATATTTTTTCGTTCATGTTTCGGTCAATTATTTCATCTTTTTGGAGAGAATCTTATCAATAATCTTATATTTTGTTTTACGAATAGTCGTTCGACATTTTATACACCGGGAAATACGATGACTCTACTTGAAACAATGCTTGATAATAAAATTGTTTTGAAGAAAACCAATGTCTTCTGTTTTGATAATGAATCATTTATTCAACATGATCGAATTCAATTTACCGACGAAGAATTACGAGCCTATGAACAAAGTTGGAATCAATCCAAACAAGAATCATTTCGTTTAATAAAATATATTCGAAAAAAATTAACACCGTTTTCCATACCCGATGAATCCGAAGCAATTAAACTGACTAAAATCAAACTTGTTTATCTTACTCATCCAATGCTTGAAGTCATGCGATCAATGCTTCGAAATATCATTCTTCGAAAAATGCATTCACTTCAGAATGGCATTGTTTCATGTATTACAATTGATAATGATGAAAATAATCGAGTCAATTATCAACAACTACGAGATCGACCGAAAATGCTCAGTTTTTTACGACATTATACGATTACGAATAATCCATTAGGTCAAAAACAAGATGAATTAATTGATCATCTATCATTGTTCTGTTATTTGAGTGCACAATTGAGTTACTTTCTTATGTATATAGCTAATTATAGAAATGGTGATCCGTTTTTAACCGGATTGTGTCGATTAATTCGAGAAGAAACTATTGTTTGTGACGCAGAAAATCGTAATTATATTAATTTACAATTAGTTGATGGATTAAAAAAACTCACGATTAATTATGAACAATATTTAGAAACTTTAAAATTTAATTCACAACAAACATCTTTGAATGATATCGATGAATGGATTGCATACATTCATGATTATCCATTGATAGCAAATTATGTTATCGATACTAATCGAATACATTTTGCAAATGCAAGTCGAGTATCAACAGTTTGAATATTTAGTTTTAAACTTTCGATTTGTTCACGAATACTTGTAACATAAATAGGGAGATTGTAGAGACGTTCAACTAAATCAAATATATTTTTTGGTTCAATGTTAGTTTGAGATGATGTTTCATCATTCGATGTATTTTGATAATATTTTTGTTCGTTTTCGTATTCTTCGATAAGTTTTTGTAAGCCTTCAATAATTTTTTCATCTCTTCTTCACGAATAAAATAGCGTATATATGCCAGAATATCATCATTGTACGGTGTCAGAGAATTTTGTTTAATAAATTTTGAAAGTTCATCGCAAATTGCAATAATTTGTGATTGTTCATCGCGAAGATCGCTTATATGTTTATCAATGGTGGCTAATGATGAAGTTATATTCGAAGAATTGATTCCAAAAAATATACATACGGTTCATGGATAACCGAACGTGATTATCTTGCCGAGTTTTTGTGGCAATTTTTTCGGCTCTAATAGAACTAAATCGTTAAGATCGTTTTGTTTAAACTTTTCGGCAAGTTGAATATTTTGTTGAATTAATCGTGCAATTTCACCAATCGGTCGAGCTAATTCGCGAATCAATTGTTGAGCTCCTCTTGACTAAATTTCATTCCATTTTTGTACGATGCTAAAAAACAAAATGCTTCATTATCGAATATAAAACTATTTGTCGAATTGAATGGAACATCAATCAGCCATGTTGTTTTTAAATCACCGAGAACATTTCGAATTAGTGTAGCAGAAGAACCAGGTCGATAGAAAGTCGATCTGCCATTCGTAAAAATAAACATTAGATTATCTTTAGCATTGACATGTAAATGCGTTCAATATTAAGTTTGAATAAAATACAAATTCCATTGAGATATTTATACTGACTGATATAACTGAGAATATGATCACAATTTTCTTTATCCTGATCAATACTTCGAACATCACCAATACCTGGTGCATCAATAAAACGTCACTTACAATTACCAATCATAAAGATAAAAATTCGTTACAATTCTCATTTTTATCAAATATACCCATTATAATTTTCTTATCTTCGAATGTCGTAAATATTAATCGCTTCGTGCAGTGTTTCGTATTGTGAATAATTAGCAAAAGCATTGATCAACGTGGATTTACCTACACCTGTTTCACCCATCATTAAAATATTAATATCAGAATAGATCGTAGAATTTGAATTGAGTATTCGCGATTTATCCAAATATCGATTCATTTTTTAAAATTTTCTTACAATTCAAGACGTATTTTATCGTCAAGTTGAAAGGATTGCTTATCTGAGTTAATGCAACGTAAAAACAAGAACACTGTCAAGATTTTTTTTTGTTCTGCAGAAAGAGAGAAACTACCAATATTGTCAAGGTAGGAAGTAACAGAATAGTAAAACATGTGAGGTCGCGCACACTATTATTGAAAAGAAAAACGTAAGACTTCACTTTAAAATTGTCGACTTGATAAGAGCAATGATTACGAATTTTTCAGTATATATAGTAGATTTCTAGTTTGTTTAAAAATTATTTTCGATTATTCATTCATAGAATCGTACACGAAGATCATAGAATGTTTATATCAAAACGAACAGCTATCGATTCGTCTGGACGTATTGGGTATTTTTATGATGCCTGTCGAGATGAAATCGTTTTCCCGTTGGAATCTAGCCTTCAAATACATCCAGAAAAAATACAAGAGACTCGTAAATGTGAATTAATTCATTGTAGACGAGAGAAATATCCCAATTTACTCAAGACGATCGATATTGACGATGCATCAAGATTAGGTTTACTTTTAAATTTAAAGGAAAAGAAAGGTATTGGTAGAGTTCTTGATTATAATCTTGATAAAAACAAATATACCCGAATTCTTCGATATACATACATAAAATCAACACAAAAATTATCCAATGATCCAAGAGATGTTAAGAAATTGATTATGCAACCAAAAAAGGAAAGAAAAGCTACACATTTCATTACTCAAATCGACTTCGGTATTGACGTTGCTGTTATTCTACAATTACCAATCGACGAGAACGATAGAGGAGTTATAGATGATGTACTTAACCACATTCGCGATATATTACTCCATGATGGCGATATTTCATCTCTAACTTCGAAAGATATCGGTATTTTAAATAAAATTCTTAATACAAAAGTATATTCGAATACAAACGAAATATCACAGTATATGTCATTATTAAACGTTTGCAAATATATTCAAAGAAACAAAAACATTTCTGAACACCAACCAATTGTGTACTATCTTCGATCAATCAATTGGCTATATCCTGATTATGCTGCTAAAGATATTAAATTTACTCCTTTAGATGAAAAGTTTTCCAATAATATTGAAGATCATATTATTAGAGCAACTGGTGACATAGATAGATTCACGAAAGATGTGAAAGAAGAGCTCCCAAAATTAACGCGACAAAATCTCAAGAATCACATGACTGAAGCTCAAAAGCAACTCTGTCGTTTGAAGCAGATATTTGGAGAAGAAATACAACAATTGATGAAACTAGTGGTTGAAGTTCGTAGTGGTCATCTTCCGATATCTTCAATAAAAGAAATCATGGACGGGAAAGAGCCAAATACAACAAAATATGCTAGTGAAAATCTACGTTGTTTGATTGAGGATATCAAACGAAAAGGAGATTTTATTAATGGATTAGAAAGCGAAGGTTTTCGCTATATTAATGTTACTGATTATAACATTAGTTCAACAGATAATCGAAGATCTATTGAACGTTTATTAATTACGGACGTAGAGTTCGATCGAATACTTTGCTCAAATGATACGCTATGCAAGGATTATTTACTTCATTTCAATCAATACAAAACTCAAATGATTGAAGAGCGAAAGTACAATCCTCACTTATGTCTTTCATATGCTGATTTTACATATTGCCCTTACAACTTACAATATATATTGAGATTGCCTTTAAGTATTTATGAAACTGAAAATAACTTATCAAGCAAAGCATTCAAACCTCAAATACAATCGACTCAAACACAAACTACAAATAGACAGGATCGTCATGATATATCACAAACAACGTCTTTATCTCACAATCATTCATCTAAGGAAACAGATAATTCTGTCAAAAGACCGGTATCTTTTCCAGATGACACGTCCAAAAGATCCAAGAAATCAGAAACTAAAAGAGAACAACATTCAGAAGACAAAAGTATTAATATTGTTCTTTTCGGTGAAACTGGTGTTGGTAAATCAACTTTCATTAATGCTTTTGCTAATTATTTGAAATTCGACACATTAAAACAAGCTGAAAAAGGTACTCCAATAGTTCTTATTCCTGTTTCTTTTCTTATTACAACTGGTGACAATTTTGATGAACACACTGTCAATTTTGGTAATGCAGATAAATCAAACAATGAAAATTTTGAACATCCTGGTCAATCAGTTACACAACAATGTAGATCATATGAATTTACTGTGAAACAAAAAATACGTATTATTGACACGCCAGGATTCGGTGATACACGCGGTATTGAACAAGATGAGCGAAATATGAAACATATTACAGAATATCTGAAAACACTGAAAAACATCGATATCATATGTTTTCTCCTGAAACCCGATGTAGCTCGTTTAAATATGTTTTTTCGAACATGTATTCTTCAATTATTCTCTCTTTTTGGCTCTAACATTGGCGATCGAATGGTATTTTGTTTCACCAACTCTCGATCGACATTCTATGCACCTGGCAACACTGGTCCATTACTGAGAGAGATGCTTAGTACATTGCCGAATAACACTGTTTCATTTAAGAAAGAAAATGCATTCTGCTTCGATAATGAATCATTTCGTTATTTGGTAGCATTACAAAATGGAATATCATTTAGTGAATTAGACAGAAAAGAATATGAAAAAAGTTGGTCAACATCAGTCGTACAATCGAAACGTTTTATTGATTATATTATGTTGAAAACGCCACAGAAACATAATCAACAGTGAAGATTTCTTTTTTGTCTTTTTCGTTTTTTACCTAGAGAACAATATAAAGAAAGTAAAGCAAACATTTGCTTTAGAACGAACAGGAGTAGTAGGAAGAAAGGGAAAAGATAAGTAAATATAAAGTATTCGCATTCACATTTTCGTACTTCTTTA
>Ga0209922_102453_pt1 | contig 15945 bp, 11 predicted proteins | sample ThiBiot_500_biof_FD_183946 | JGI IMG/M metagenome (GOLD analysis project Ga0209922, IMG submission 183946) | Wastewater bioreactor microbial communities from Cape Town, South Africa - Thiocy_expt_500_biof (SPAdes) | ecosystem: Engineered > Bioreactor > Thiocyanate-remediating > Anaerobic-Aerobic ...
ATTAGAGAGACAGACACACACACAATAAAAAAACGAGAAAGAGAAAGAAAGAGAGAGAGAAGCACGTTTGTTCTCTTAACTTGTTCGCGATTTAGTCAAACATTCTCGACGAACGAATAACCAAATAAAACAACATCGAATCGATTTTTTTCTCTTCTTTTTCCTTCTTCTTCTTGATAAATAAAATAAAATAAAATAAATGATCGGGTTTATGATTTTCAGATTTGCAAATGAGCTCGACACGAATCATTCGTCGTACAGTTGAACATGGCGTTCGTCAAGCGACCGACGGTTCATCGGCTAGTAAAGGCGAAGCATTAGCTTTAATGAAAGAACAACGTGATCATGAAAAACAAGAATTAATTCAATTAAACGATCGATTTGCGAATTATCTCGATCGAGTGAAATATTTAGAACAAACAAATAAACAATTGCAAACAACTTTAGATCAATTACGATCGAAATGGGGTTTAGATTCCGATCGATTTAAAACTCAATTCGAACCACAATTAAATGATTTGAGAGCGTCCATCGATTTGGCTACGGTCGACAAAGCCAAAGCCGAAATTCGATCGAAACGAGCCGAATACGATCTATTGTTCTACAAGAAATTAGCCGACGAAGCCAATCAATGGACACAACAAGATAAATTAAAAATCAATTCATTAGAATCAACAATCGAAGAAAATCAACGAGAATTACAACATCTCCAACGATTGATGCAAGATCTTATGAATGATATTGAAAAATATCGAAATGAAATGAAACATCTCTACGAAGAAATCTCGCGACTTCTCATCGAATTAGATCAAGAAACATTGGCGAGAATTAAAATTGAAAATGAAAAACAAACACTCGAAGAACAAATTCCGTTTCTTTCGGCCATTCACGAACAAGAAATGAACGAATTAAGAAATCTTTCATCGCCCAATATTGGCATCGATCCAACAACATTCTACAAAAACGAATTACAACGAGCTATTAGAGAAATTAGAAACGATTTCGAGAATCTTTCGAAATCACAACGTTCGGAACTCGAAGAATATTATCGAATCAAAACCGATGAAATCGTTCAACAAGCACAAAAACAAAAACAACAACAAAATAATCAATTACAAAACCAAGAAAATTCCAATCAAATTCGAATTTCAATCAATGAAACCAAGAAGGAAATGTTCGATCTTCAACAAAATTACAACGATCATCTTCAACAAATGAGTCAATTAGAATCGAAATTAGAAACACTCAAACGAGAAAATGGAGATCTCATCGACGGACGAGAACGAGAAATCTTAGAACTTCGTTCTCGTCTCAACGATCTCATGGCTGCTTACGATGAAATTGTTTCGAATAAATCATCACTCGAATTCGAAATCAATACTTATCGTCGTTTACTCGAATCCGAAGAAGCACATGTCAAAAAAGTCAAAGATGTTAAAACTTCTTCATCATCAATTACAACAACAACAACAACAACCAACATTTCAAGACACAATCAAGATCTCTATCAACCAACACCACCACCACCACCACCTGTCAGACCAACTATTGTCGATACTAGAATCAATCAAACTGAAATGCAAGCTAAAACGACATTTCAACGATCGGCTAAAGGTCCAATTAATATCGATGAATGTTCACCAGATGGCAAATATATTCAATTAGCTAATACATCGAAAAATAAAGATATTGATCTTACTGGTTGGCGATTACTTCGTAAAGTGGATAATTCACCTGAAATTAGTTATTCACTTCCTTCGAACTTTAAATTAGCTTCAGGTAAATATGTTAAAATTCATGCTCGTGGTCAAGGCAAAGAACGATTACCTTATGATCTTGTTTTGCCAACTCATGATTCGTGGGGTGTTGGTGTTAGTGTTGTTACACGACTTTTAAATGAACAAAATGAAGAAAAAGCCACTCATATTCAAAAAACTGTTTATGCAAATTAATTTTATGAAAAAAATAACTTTTCCTTTTTCTCTTTTCTTCGTCTTTTTATTTAAAATTAACTTTAATCACAAACATTGTCTTCATTTGGAAATAAGAACATTTCGTCTCTCTTTCTCTTTCTCTCTCTCATCTCATCTTTCGCTCTTTTGTTTTTGTCATTCAACGTGTGTTTCTTCTTCTTTTTTTTCTTAAACTGCTTCAATTCAAATAAATTTCAGTTAGATTAACAAGAATCGATTCAATGTTGTTTGTGACAAACAGATCTTTATCATGATTAACATTAGACCAAACACAAGAACATTCTTCTTTTTTCTTTTTCTTCTCTCGTCTTTACAGTTGATTACAACAAATCTATTAGTCGACGACACAAAAAGGAAGCAGAAACAGAAGAAAAAGAACCAACTGGTTTTTGTTCGATTGTTAGATGTTTGTCGATAGTTGTCCGTTTAGACGAGGAGATGTGTCGACAACACTGATTCTTTTCCTTCTTCTTCGACGACGACAATCTCTCTTGCTCGACTACAGAAACGATACTCTTTACAAGAACAAGAAAAAAAGGAAAAAAATATCGTCGTCATCTTCTTCTTTTGCTTGTCGATCAATTGACAAGAAACGAGAAAAAAAAAGAAAAGAAGAAGAAGAAGAAGAAGAAGAAGAAGAGAGAAAGAACGTGGTTCCAAGAATATTCTCTTTTGCTTTTTTGTCTGTTTTGTAAGACAACTAGAAAAAAAAAAGATCTGCATTTGTATTGGTATGTAAAATGTCTTCAAATGTGAATATGAGTTTGTCAAGTGAAATGTCTCGTGATTCGTCGTCATTAAATATTCGATCGATCGAGAAATATGTTTTGTATGGAATTGGCATCAGTGGCATTACAATCAATATTTTGATCATGATTTATTTATTATTAATCACATCGTACAAAATGAAATCGTCGTGTTTTTTCTTTCATCATTGTTTAATTTGTTTGATTTTGTCGATCTTATGTATTCCTTATTCATTGAGTTTGGATAATCATTCAATAAAATGTGAATATTTAGCGAATATTCAAGTGACATGTGTAACTTGTCAATTGTTGAATATTTCTGCGATGGTCGCGAGTGAAGCGTATCGTTTCGAAGATTTAATTCATTCGGAAACGAACAACAAACGTCAACCAACTCAAACAACGACGTATTTCGACAATGAAATCAAAAACGAGAAAAAACAAAGTAAATCAACGATTAGTTGTGGTTGTTTATCATTTGGCATCATTACTATTTGGTTTTCATCGGTGATTCTTCATTTGGGCATAACAATGATTGGCAGTGAAAAGAAATCTTATTATGAATTCAATGAAAAGTATTGTTATTTCATAATTCGTGATATTCGTGGTTATGTATTGACATTGATGTGGATCATTATCACGATCTTTTCATTGATAATAACAATTCGATATATTCGAAAGATTCTCGCTGAAGTATCGAAAGCTCGTCGTTTGAATGAACCATTGTTATCTTTGGCGATCATTGGTCAATCTCATGGTAAATCCATTGCGAACAAAGATCTTTTGATGCAACAAATTCAATGTCGAATTCAATTGAATATTCTTCTGATAGTTTTATTTATCGTATTTTGGTTTCCATTGTTTGTCGTAACTTTAGTCGATATTAAATTTCAGATCAATGATTTAATCGTTCGTTATTTGTTTCTGTTTGCTTGGTTGAATAGTTCGATATCAGCGTTGACTTATTTATTTTTCTTCGATCAATTTTCGTTTTCATTTCGTCGAAAACGTTTGACAACGTACGATTCGTTGACATCGTATTACAATCGAATTGGTGATCGATTTCATGATATTGGCAAAGCTGAACAAATCATCAAAGATACAACGAATTCGCCAACATCGAATCTCAATTCGAATTCGATTTTTGTCAAAGAACTTTCGTCGAACGAACGCGACGATTGTTCATCTTTATCTTCATGTACAAATATAACCAAAACAACATTTCAAAATGGTTTACTTGTTACCAATCCTAAACATTGACTCTTCTTCTTCTTTTCTTTTCGTTTAGCTTTTGTTTTTTGTCGTCACTTTGAATTGTTTTGCTTTTCTTAATCGGTTTGTTTGGCAAAGAAATAATAATAAAATAGAAAAACATTTGTTTGATCTGATGTCACTAGTTGAATCGTTGTTGTTCGTTTTCATTGGTCGAACATAAGAATTGACCTTTGTTGTCGTTTTGTCTTCGCCGGGAAATTTTCATTTTTTGGGAAATTCATTCGATTTGAAGACGAATAGAGAAGAGATGGAAGAACAAGATTTACAACGATTTGTATTCGATCTTTGTCAAGATTTGAATTTAGACAATCAAATTGGCGTTGATTCTCTGTCAAATTATCGTTCATTGTTGAAACATTATCTTCTCGAAGGCAATCAAACACATTGGTTAGCTATTTCATTATTTGTCAATTGTAAAAAAAATCCCAAACAAAATCCAATTTCATTGACACGTTTATTTCGTAATTTAAAAGATTTTCATTTGATTGAATTCTTCGATAAATTGAGTAAATGGGTGAACATGTTGAATTTACCTGCGTATTTACAAAACGACATTTTAAATATCGAACATGAATTTAATATTTCATCGATTATTTTCGATAAATATTTGAATTTATTCGATCAATTATTCGTTTGTTCAAAAGAGAAATTAGTCAATTATCAATTCGTCAATCTTCGCAGTGAATTTCAACTAAATGCAAAATATAAACAGAAGAAAGTCAATTTCGTTTATTTGTATCAATTTGTTTGGACAATTTATTCGCTTCTCAAGACAATTTATCCGTTGACATCGAACGATTTGATGTCGTCATTTCATTTACTTTTATCTTCGAATTTATTCGTTTATCAATTGACAAAACAAGCCAAACTGTTTCATTTACTCAAAGAAGCTCAATCGAGTGACAAGTTAATCAATGAATTCAGTGAAACGAACAATTGTTCGTTGTCAATGTTAAATTGTTTAATCGAAGAACACATAAAAAAAGTTCTGTTTGAACGTATTGATTTAAGTGAAATCGATGAAAATAAATATTTCGAAATCATTCGACAAATCAACAATCAATACGATGAAATTGTTCTCACCAATTGTTTTATTGATCAACGAATTTTCATTGAAAATTCATCGAAATTCGTCGATTTTCTCGATCAATTAAATGAAAATCGAAATCAAAAGTTAATTCAAAATAAAACTCCGTTAACAGCTCAACAACATTTAACTTTCTTCAATTCGAATTCAAGTCAACAACAATATTTAACTCCAATTTCTCAAGCCAATCAATTGATTCAATTGTTAACTTCGATCGTATCGAAAAGTTCGAATCTTCTTCAATATGTTGGTCAACAGACTTACATCGACGATCTCAATCAACGACTCAACGATTACGAACAAATCTATTTACGTGAATTTCAATCGAATGACAACGATTATTCATTTCAATTCAATCGACATCGATTTACATTTGCAACCAAATTATTTTTCGTCACTTTAGAAAACATTTTCTACATTGAAAACAAACGAATTCATTCCAATCCGCATAACAACAACAACAATTCACAAATCTATCAAACATTTCAAAAACTAATCTTAACCAATGAATTTACGAAATCGTTGTTTAGTTTATGTTTTCTCTTGGTTTCATATTGTTATGGTGATGCTAAACATGATCTCAATTGGATTTTGAAATTCTATTCATTGAATGGATATTCTCTTTTGAAAATCATTCAAATCTTTCTCAAAAGTACAAGAGAAATCAATCAATCACGAGTTCTTATCAAATATTTATCAACAATCGAAGAAACAATTCTATCTTCGATGATTTTCGAACGAAATTCGTTATTATGGAATGACATTCAAACCAAAGGCATTTTACCTTATAAAAATCTTTCATCTCAATGTCCATCTTCGCCAAATTCGAATCTAATTCAACATTTCCATCAATCGCCATTGTCTCATCAAATCAAACGACGATTATTCGACAATTCGACAACAACAACAACAACAACATCGGTGACTCGAACTCAATCGGACACAACAGTTGACAACAGTCAAAGACATCCATTGAAAGCAAGTCCTTATATGATGTTCTACAAGAAATTCTATCGACTTGTGTCACAACGAATTCATTTGATTTACATTCGATTATTTGGAAATGAACAAAAACATTTTCTCAATCAAATTTGGAATTTATTTTTGTTTCTATTCGAACATCACATCGAACATTTATTCAAATCTCGACATTTAGATCAAATCATTTTGATTTGTTTCTTCTATTCGTTCAATTCAAAATTAATCGCCAATCACGAATTAACTTGGACGAAACTCATTCAAATCTACAAAACAATGCCCAATGCCAATCTTCACTTGACAAGATCAGTTTTTATTCGAACCATTCAACAAGATAATTCATCATCTCCTCCTCCTCTTCTTCATCATCAATCGACAACCGGCAATGAATCGATTTGTTTGACTCCGTCGAAACCAGCTGGAACAATTCATCAAATCGACGAACAGATTTTCGGAGATATTAAAAGTTTTTACGAAGAAATTTTCTTGAAAATCGATTCGATCGAAGAGAAAATCTCGAATTATTTCGAATCGAATTCGTTGATTCAATTTCCGAATCAATTTCATTTGAACGAAAATCAAGCAAATCATTTATCGATTCATTGTGGTAAAAATCTGTTCATCGATTATTCATCGAAACAAATCGCCAAGAATCTCTTCGACAACGCCGATGCAAACGAAAATCAACGTCAAACAAATCAATCGAATTCATCGAACAATATTCTTTCCTCGTCGATTCAAGTCTCACAAACGAATACCGTTCAAACAACAACAACACGAACATTCGACGGCAAATTTCTCACGACAATTTCAACGTCCTATCAAAATAAAAATCCAACGAATCCATCGAATCAACTCAACAATCAATTTCAATTTGGACAAACATTTAAACGAACTCTGTCCGATCAAATCATTTCCAATTCAAATCAATTGAATAGTCTCACCAAAAAAGTCTTACAAATTGAAAATGATCGACAATTGTCATCAAATCAACAATAAACATTCTCTTTTTTTTTCTTCTTTTATCTGTACAAAAATCACTTGTTTTTCTTTTCTTTTTTTTTGTTATTACTGATTACAAACAAATAAAATTTGACAAGATAAATGTGAATCGATAGAGAGTGGCCTCTGTTGGGCCTCCATACAAACACAAATCTATGAAATTATTATCCTCTATCTCTCTCTCTCTTCTCTCTGTCCTCTCTATCGACGACCATTCATTTGAAATGTGATTTTGTATGTTGAATGTTGAATTTGTCCGATGATGTTTCTAACCCAGCTCACTTTGAAAGTAATGAAACAAGTGCATATCTTATTATGCATTTCAAATCGACTGAGGACAAACGAAATAATCTTTCTTAACAAAGATTCGTCAAATAAAATAAAAAGGAAAATGAGAATTTGAATGAAAATTAAAGAAAATAATAAATAAATGTGTTCTAGAAGTTTTTTTTTCAATAAAATAAAAGCGTTTGAATGAATGAATTTGTATGAAGAGAAATGTAAATGTTTATTCGTGTTGAGTATAGATGTCACTGTTTCAATTGAAATTATTTTGTCGAATTTGAAAATAAATAAAATAAAAATGAAATGAAAAAAGGTTTTAATTGCTTTATAATTGTAAATGAAATAGTGAGAAGGTAATTGCAAAGAATCGATGGAGGTCGAACAAAAGTTCATATGGTTGAAAATAAATAGAAAAGAAAAACATTCGTCTCGTCAGTTAGTTGTTTTGTGTTGGAAGGTTGTTTCAGTTTGAAATTATGTTCAACGTTGAATTCGATTTTTGAAAGAAAACAAGAAAATAAAAAGTGAAGAACGATGTTGTCCCGAATCATTTGTTTATTTGTCTGTGGTAAATTGCAAATCGAAATAAAACTTGTGAAAAAAGAACTTTATTGAGTTTTGTTAATTTAGTCAATGTTGTGTTGAGTCTTCGTTGTCAGAAAGCATGGCCATCGAATTGTATCTACAATTCGACTTGTTCGTTTCGGTCGGTCGAATGTCAATATTCGTCATCACCATCGTTGAATCGTGGTGGAATGTATTGCACAACAATTATCAAGAAAGAGAACTCGCAAATCCTCATTGGAACAATGGATTGTATGTACGATCAAGAGACAACGAAAACTTGTTTCAATCAAAGTCAATGTCTTATGAAATATACTAATGATCAAAAACAATTTCTGCATTGTTGTTGTGATCAACATCTTTGTAATCTCAATTTTAATTTGTAAGTTTTCTTCTTCTTTCGAGTGAAATTGATTTCATTTTCGATTTAGATCTGATCCCGAACCCGTTTCAATGACGTCCAATGATTTGCATGAGAAAAGTAATGAATTGAATGGCAAATGATGAAAGAGAAAGAGAGAATTGTTCGGATTGTGTTTAGATGTTTGCCAAGGTCGAGTTTGTCACCGAACATTTTGGCTGATTTTGGTTGTGTTTGGTTTGATTTTGTCGGTTCTTTTCCTTTTAATTTCTTTTATTTGTCGAAAATATTTTATTGGAAATTTGAAAAAATGTCGTAAAAGTTCTCGTTCACCGGCAACTCACACCAACGGTTCAGTTGCCAATCCAAGTGAAACAAGTCCTTTTCTTATTGAAAATCAATTCGAATTGAATTCGAATTCAATTGAAGTCGGCAATTTATTTAAACGAGGTCGATTCTCTCAATTGGACAAAGGTCTTTACAAAAATCAACAAGTTGCATTGAAAACATTTGCCAACGAGCCCCAATCGACAACTTTATTTGACAATGAAAAGTTCATTTATTCTCTTATTTCAATTCAACACAAAAATATTCTCAAGTAGAATTTCTTTCTGTTTTTTCTCTTTGTGATTTGTCTTTGAATGTTTGTTGTGTGTGTAGATATTTTGGTTTTACTCGAAGTCCCACGATGCGTTTAGTGTTTGAATATTGTTGCAATGGTTCATTGAAAGAATATTTAAATTCGAATATAATTTCGAATGAATCGGAATTGTTAAACATGTTGAAAGAACTGAGTGAAGGTCTTCATTTTCTTCACAAAGATTTTCGAAATGAAAACGAAAACAAACGTGCACCAATCGCACATCGAGATCTAAAATCTGAAAATATTCTTTTCTTTAATTCGAATCGTTTGGTAATTTGTGATTTTGCAATGTCAACTCAAATTCAACAATATCAATACGGATCGAATCATCAACAACAAGTTGGCACACCTCGTTACATGTCGCCTGAAATCCTCGTGAGTACGATTGGATGTGAAGAAGGATCTTTACTTAAATGTGATGTTTACGCTCTTGGAATTATTTTTTGGGAAGTTTTATCTCGATTTGATTTTCAAAGTAAATTCAATTGATTTTAATCGAAAAGAAAGCAAAAGAAAAGAATTTGTTTAGTTTCTCATGTAAATAAATATAAATTGCCGTTCGAAGATCAATTAAAAGAATATAAATTGAATGTAAATAATCCCACAGTCAAAGAAATGAATATAATTATTGATTTATGTCAACCAAATAATCGTCCATTGATCGATTCCAATTGGGATAATGACAAATTGAAGAGTTATTCAGGAATTATTTCAATATTAAACGCATGTTGGAATCAAAATCCTGATCTAAGAATTCAAGCTGGAGTCGTTCTCAATCGAATTAATTCAATTATCAAAGATTTTCATTCGTCGAAATAAATTCTCATTTCTTATTTATCTCTTTTCTTTTCTTTTCTTTTCTTCTTCTTCTTCTTCTTCTTCTTCTTCTTTTTCTTTTTCTTGTTTGTTTTGTTTTCTACATCTTTGTTTTTCTTTTTCTTCTTCTTTGTTTTGGCAAATTAAACAAATTCTTTGAATTGAAGAATTCTTTTTTTTTTAAAAACCAAATAAGAGTTTCGTTTAATTCTAAAAAAAAATCAATGTTTGTATTGTATCGATGTTCGTCAAATAAAGAAAAATCTATTCTTTTTCTAGATTTAAAAAACCAAAACCCCAAATCACAATGCCTGTTCTTGCAACTGAATCCGTTGAAACAACAACAACAACTCAACAACAAAAAGAAGAACAAACATCAGTTCAATTAAAAGATGTTAAAGATGGTAAAATAGAGAGATGAGAAATTGAATTGAAACTATTTTTGAAATAGATTCCGATGAATCGTCGAGTGATGAATCCGACAATGAAAAAGATGAAAACGAAGTAAAACAAAGTCATCCATTAGCTGAAGCAACAGGAATCGATGAAGAATTACAATCGAAACAAAAACAAACCCGTGCCGAAAAGAAAGCTCGAAAAGCCATTGCTAAACTTGGTTTAAAACCAATTCCGGGCATTCTTCGTGTGACAATTAGAAAATCGAAAAATATTCTTTTTGTTATTCAAAAACCAGATGTTTATAAAAGTCCCGCTTCGGACACTTATATCGTTTTTGGTGAAGCGAAGATCGAAGATCTTTCCCAACGAGCTCAAATTGCGGCTGCCAATCAATTTAAAAATCTTAATCAAAATGCAACACAAGCTAATGCCAACAACAACGAACAAAACAATGCGACTGGCAACGAGAAAAACAACGCACAAGCTCAAGTCAATCCAACGATTGAAGAAGAATCTGACGAAGATGAACAAGTCTCTTTCTTTCTCTTTTCAATTTTTAATCTCTTTCTTTGTATTTGTAATTTAGGTCGATGCTGAAGGTGTTGAAGAAAATGATATTCAGCTAGTCATGTCTCAATCGAAAACATCACGTTCCAAAGCTGTCAAAGCTTTGAAGAAATGTAACGGAGACATTGTCAATGCTATTATGGTTCGATATTCTCTTTTCAATCCAATAAAATCTCTTTTTTCTCTCTCGTTGTAGGAATTGACTGCCTAAGGATCATCTTGAACAAAATCAACTATTCTCTCAACAGTAAACAAAAAACAAGAAGAAGAAGTTCAATTTGCCACTCAATCAATGATAACATTCAACATTTCTTTTCGTGTTTTTTTTTCTTCTTTCAAAAGACATTGCCTTCGGGTTTTTTGTTTTTCATTTTTACAATAAAAAAAGAAAAAAAGAAAAAATCCGACCGGAGTGGAACAAATAAATAAATTTCTATGAATTCATTGTAATTTGTTGAAAAGACTAGACACGAAACAAATAGACAAATGTGTCACTTGATTTGCAAGTCTTCTTCTTGTTCTTGTTGTTTGACCAAAATTGATTTGAAAGACAAGACAAGACGTGTGTTAGTTACTTTGATTGATTACGAGAGACACGTTTACATTCGATAGACATAGTTTTACGGGCGATTGATCATTAATCAACAAGTTCGATCGTTTCTTTTGGTTGTTCAATCTGTCACCATATTTGTCTTCTTTCCTTTCCTTTTCGTTTAACGTTGAGAATTGACGACGATGATGATGATGATGACAACGATTACACAAGATCTTTGAGTGCCATTTGATCGTTTCTTTTGCTTCTTTTATTTCGAATATCTGACGCACTTATTTCATTGACAAGCGAACGAACAAAAAAAAGAAAACGATATTCAACGATTTGTTCCATTGAAAAGAACAAAACGATCAAGTAACATTCTTCACTCGCAATCGAGTTCGAAAATAATTCAATTCAATTATTTATTTCAAACCAAAAAAGAAAAGAAAAGAAAAGAAAAAAGAAACGAAAAGAAAGAAGTTTATTGATGATAATATTGAAAATGAGGATAAAATGTTGTTGAAACGACTTGTCCCGTTGTGGGATCATGTTGAACATTGATTAATGTTTGATACGGATAATACGAATGGATTTCTTTTGGATAGATTCGAGTCTTTGGAATTGTCGATTGAACATTGACTTTCTCATTGGTTTTATTCAAATAAATCAAATGACTTGACAAAGATTTTCTTTCTTCATCACGACAAAATCGTTTTCCAACAAAATCAGCTAACGAATAAATAACAAACATTAAAACAATAAAAATAAATATAACCAACAATAAATAGATCGGAGACGATTTTAATTCAGATTTTAATACCAAATTTGTTCTTTCTCTCGTTGTTTGATCAGATGTTGATAATTTGACTATGATGGGACTCAATTCTTCATCTTCTTCTTCTTCTTGTTGTTGAGTTTGATTCGAATTGAGAGTAAGACAAGAATATTGAACGTAAATGAATTGTCCATGTAATCCATTGGGATGTGCACAAGATGAATAGATTTTGAAACAAGTTTTATCAATGAAACAGAATTGTTTGTGATGACAATTGGAATGATAATATTTGGTTAATCGACGTGAACACGATGTTTTCGTTTGACAACAAGAAGATCCAATTGAACAATCGACATTCGAATTGTAAAAGATTTCAATTCGATTCAACTGAATGATTTCATTCGACGAACACGAAATAAACAATTGATCGTTGCCAGTCGTCGAGCAACACGTCGAGATTTCGAACGAATTCGATCGTTGTTGTTCGAGTTCATTTGAGTAAATCAAGTCAACCCGAGAGAAAATAACAAGACAAACGTAGAAAACAATTCGTTTCGTCATTGTTCAGTTCGCCGATTCATCGAACAAATAAATCTTTTTTATTTGATTTATTTTCAAATGCACAAATTCAGATTTGAATCTAAAGAAGAAGAAGAAGAAGAAGAAGAGAATATTTCGTTCGTTTTTTTTTTATTTCAACACTTTAGTGTTTAATCAAACAAAATCATTGACAAATTCAAATCGATTGAACTGGTTTCTTTATTTATTTTATTCTGGGAGAAGAAAAGAAAAGAAAAGAAAAGGTTCGTTTATTTAGAAAATAAAACTCGAAAAAGCGAAGCAAAAGAGTTAAGTTAGATAATGAAAAGAAACGAAGTAAATGTTTGTTGGCTCGTGTCTTTCTTCTCTGTGCTCATTGGTGTCGAGTTGAGAACGAGAACGTTGTATAACAAGGCAAAAGAAGCCCCACTGTGTGTTTCGTTCTCTTCTCTTCTCTTCTTTCTCATTGATATTCTTTCAAACGAGAATAAAGACACACCAAACTATTTAACGACATATCAATACAAAGAAATACTTTCATTTTTCATTTATGATTAATTTGTTTTGTTTCGCTGGTTGATTCAAACCGAAGAAGAAGAAGAAGAAGAGAAATAACCTTTCACAAATCGTCTTTATTTGTCTTAACGCATAAAAAGATGTGTCGATCGTATCTTAAAATGTTGTTTTACTTGAATGTCAACGAGAGAAAGGATTGAAACAAATCAATTTATTTTCAAATCAACACAAAATGATTAGACTGGTGATTGAATATGAGAAAAAAAACATTTGTTTTTCTCTTTTGTAAATTGTTGTGATGAATGTTTGAGTAAAGGAGGCGAATAATTAGTTAAATATCGATGTTCTCGATGGAATTTATCGCTTTTCTTCGGCGAAATAAATGTCGATAAATTCGAATTGAAATCATATTTGGTTGTCGATGCTTTTTTCATAAATGCATATTTTGTTGAAACATTGAGTTTATCAATAAAATCTTGTTGAAAGATTGGATTCGATGAGGTTGGCGATGGATTTTCACTGATAAGTAAACGTGGATATTGATTCGATTGATATTTGTAAGTAAAATCTTGAAAATGTTTGTAATAGAATGGCGTTGGTTGAAATGTGGATCGAATCGATCGAGTTAAATCGTTGAAATATTGTTCATCGGTGGGAATCGATGGAGTTCGAGCATTTTGTTTGAGTTGAATTTGTTGATTTTGAACGAGTTGAAGAAGTTGTTGATCATCGAATTGATTCGAATTGGGAAGAAACGATCGAATGGCCAACGAAGATAAACGTTGTCGAACGAAATCTTTCGAAACAAATTCAGGAGACAAATTCGAACGAATCTCATTTTCAATACAATCTGAACAAAGATCTGGTCCAAGTAATTGACAAGTTTCACGTTGAATCGGTTCGATTCGTGTTGAATAAGCACGTTGACAACGTTGATCAACAGGTGTCGAAGGAGGACGAGCAATTAAATCACTTTTCAACAACGACAAACTGTCCGACGACGGACGACGACTTCGTTTCGATGAGTCATAACTTGTTGAATTGAATTCCGACAACGACGAACAATTTGGATTCAAAGTTGACAAAGATTTCAATGAACTCGCAGATTTTATATCCAACGAATTCGAACGATTGTTTTCGTTGGATTTCTATAGATGAATTTATTCGTTCAATAAAACACAAAAGAATAAGAAAAAAAAACCTTTTTTTTATGTGAAGCCGATTGAAGAGAAATAGTTGGAATACGTTGTTGATTGTGGAGTTGAACCTTTGACAATTCGAATAGTTTGTTTTGAAGATGAAGATGAAGTTCGATTGGCAGCCGAAGCTTTGAGTCGTTGTAAATACCATCGTGCATTGATTTTACCTGATGAAGTTTGTCCTTTCGGAATATCAGATTGCACCATGATGTTGTTCTTTCAAATCAAATGATCGATCGTTTTTCTTTCTTTTTCTTTTTAACAGTTGTAATGTTCGTTTTCTTTTCTTTGAGAAAAAAAATAACATTTTTCTCGCGTTTTGTTTCTTTTGAAGAAAGAAGAAGTTACATTTGTCTTAACAACGTTTTTCTTTTTTTTCTTTTCAAACAATTTTTATCACGAAAGAAAAAAAAACAAATTCTCGTTCGTTTTCACTTTGATTTTCGATAACACAAAGTTAATTTTGATGATTTAAAAATTGTTCGTGTTTTTATTTGTCTTCTCTCGCACCGAAATAATCGATCGACAAATAAAAAAAGCCGAGAAAGAGATTGTCAAGTGCTTTTCTTTGCAATTGAACTGTTCAATGAATCGTTATGAATAAATTCAATAAAGTTAATTTCTTCTTTCGTTTGCATTGAATTCGATTTGCATTATTTAACAAATGGTGAACTGAGTTTATTACAAAAATGAAATCTTCGCTGTTCCACAACGTGTCGAATGAAAAGATTCGATGTGAATCAAATAATTGAATTTATATTTTCGAATTGTATTGGAAATGATTGTTTCGAGATGAAGTTCGTCTCGTTCGAAGAAACAACCGATTTCAATGTATTTCAATCGATTGATTACTTGAGTGATTTGAAATAATTGAATGAGAGTATCGATCAATGAAATAGGTCGATGTTTGTGTAAACATCGTCCGTCGACAAACGATCGAATTGGACCTTCGTCATCACTCGATGTTGTTCGTAATTTCAATTCATGTAAATTCATAAAACAAGACAAAATCTTCGAAAGACAATGTTGTTGAAAACAATAGACAGTCAACGATTTCATTTTCTCGAAATCGAATTGATCGAATTGATCGCAGAGAAGATTTAACAACGATTGACCAATGATTAATTCAGTTAAATTAGGAAAAAAACGAAGAAACGATGGTTGACATCGACAATTGTAATCAAAGATCAATGTTTCAACGGATTTAATTTCATAATTGTTGAGTTGAGACAATCGTAGTGAAAGAGTTTCATCACGAGATGAAAACAATCGAATTGATTTTAAACATTGAAAAGATGTTTGTAAAAGTCGAAATAATTTCAATGTCATCGAACAATTCAAATCCAGATGTTTGATTGAATTCAATCCGAGTTGTTCTTCAAATTCTAAATTGAAATTGGTTTCAATCGATTCAAGAAAATATTGATCAACACATTGATCGAGTCGACTAAATTGAAATGGTAAAGTAAAATAATAGAACATATCTTCAAGTTTATTCAAATAACAACCAAAATCATATTTAAAACAATTAAATTCTTCGATTGATTTCATTTGATTTCCACCGTAACCAGTGGCGCAATCAAGGGGGAGGCAAATGGGCAATTGCCCATTTCATTTAGAAGTTTGCCCATTGAAATTTTTATAAGTAACTTTTTGCCCACTGAAACTTCTTTTTCTCTGAACC
>Ga0209922_102464_pt1 | contig 15893 bp, 18 predicted proteins | sample ThiBiot_500_biof_FD_183946 | JGI IMG/M metagenome (GOLD analysis project Ga0209922, IMG submission 183946) | Wastewater bioreactor microbial communities from Cape Town, South Africa - Thiocy_expt_500_biof (SPAdes) | ecosystem: Engineered > Bioreactor > Thiocyanate-remediating > Anaerobic-Aerobic ...
ATCAGGTCGGTGAGCATGGGGCCCGTGCCGCGGTAGGGCACGTGCACCATGAAGGTGCCGCTGACCATCTTGAGGTACTCGAACGCCAGGTGCCCCGCGCTGCCGTTGCCCGCGCTGCCGTAGTTGAGCTGGCCGGGCTTGGCCTTCACGTAGGCGATGAAGTCCTTGAGGTTCTTCACCGGCAGGTCGGGGTGCACCACGTAGAGGCTGGGCACCTTGGACAGCAGCGTGATGGGCGCGAAGTCGCGGTTGGCGTCGTAGGGCAGCCTGGGGAAGATGAAGGGGTTGACGGCCAGCGTGCCGATGTGGCCCAGGATCAGCGTGTGCTCGTCGGTGCTGTTCGCCACTTCCTGCATGGCGATGTTGCCGGCCGCGCCGGGCTTGTTGTCCACGAACATGTTCTGGCCGATGGTCTTGGAGATCTCGGCCGCCGCGGCGCGGGCCACGATCTCCGAGCTGCCGCCGGGCGCGAACGGTACCACCAGGCGCAGCGGCTTGGTGGGCCAGGCGGCCTGTGCGCGCGCCTGGGGCAGCCACAGCGCGGTGGCGGCGGCCGCGCCGCCCGCGAGCATCTGGCGGCGGTTGAGGGAGGTCGTCGGGGAATAGGGCATGTGCGTGTCTCCTGTGGGTGGGGCCCGGCGCCGGTCGCCCGGGCACGCCGCGGATGGTGCACGGGGCAACCTATCAATTGCCTTTCAGGCGCGATGCAGGCGGCCGCAGATAATCCGCGCCATGCGCATCCTGTTGGCCGAAGACGAGCGGCCCCTGGGCGAGTGGCTGGCCAAGGCCCTCGAACAGGGCGGCTGCCGCGTGGACTGGTGCGACGACGGCCGCCTGGTGGAGCGCGCGCTGGCCGGGCGCGACTACGACGCGCTGGTGCTCGACCTGGGCCTGCCCGGGCGCGACGGCGGCACCATCCTGCGCCGGCTGCGCGCGCGCGACGAGCGCATCCCCGTGCTGGTGCTGACCGCGCGCGACACGCTGGGCGAGCGGGTGCGCAGCCTCAACGAGGGCGCGGACGACTTCCTGGCCAAGCCCTTCGAGCTGGCCGAGCTGGAGGCGCGCCTGACCGCCCTGGTGCGCCGCGCGCGCGGCAGCGAGCACCCGCGCCTGGCCTGCGGCCCGCTGCAGTTCGACACGGTGACGCGCCAGTTCACGCTCTCGGCCGAGCCGCTGCAGCTGTCGCCGCGCGAGCACGCGCTGCTCAAGGCGCTGGTGCAGCGCAGCGGCGAGCCGCTCACGCGCCAGCAGGCCATGGACCGCGTGTTCGGCGACGACGAGGACGTGCAGCCCTCGGTGATCGACGTGCTGCTGCACCGCCTGCGCAAGCGCCTGGAGGACAGCGGCGTGCGCATCCACACCTACCGGGGGCTCGGCTATGTCCTGGAACTGGATACGCCAGGCCAGCACTAGGCAGCGCCTGCTCGCGCTGCTGCTGCCGGCCATGACGCTCATGGCCGCCGTGGGCCTGTGGTTCACGCGCGAGGACGCCATCGCCTCCACCAACGCGGCCTACGACCGCTCGCTGCTCGGCGCCATCAGGGCGCTGGACCTCAACGTGTCCACCGCCTCGGGCGGCCTCGCGGTGGAGCTGCCCTACCGCCTGTTCGAGTTCTTCCAGCTCACCGCCAAGGGCAGCGTGTACTTCCGCGTGGCAACGGCCGACGGGCTGGTGGAGCTGGGCAACCCCGACCTGCCCGCGCCCCCCGCGGCACTGCAGCCGGGCCGCCCGGTGTTCTACGACGCGAGCTATTTCGGCGAGAACGTGCGCGTGGGCGCGTTCATGCGCGCGCTCGACGATGCGCCCGAGGGCAGCGACAGCCGCTACCTCGTGATCCAGGTGGCCGAGGGCACGGCCTCGCGCGAGCAGTTCACCGCCGGCTTCGTGCGCCGCGCCGCGCTGCGCGACGGGGCGCTGCTGGCCGTGCTGCTGGCCAGCGTGGTGGCCGTGCTGGGCGTGGCGCTGCGGCCCATCACGCGGCTGGCCGCGCAGACCCGCTCGCGCGCGCCCGACGACCTGCGCCCCATCGAAACCGACGGCCTGCCGCGCGACATCCAGCCCCTGGTGGCCGCCGTGAACCAGCAGATGGAGCGCACGCGCCAGCTCATGGACGAGCGCCAGAGCTTCGTGGACGACGCCTCGCACCAGCTGCGCACGCCCCTGGCCACGCTGCGCGCGCAGCTCGACTACGCCCTGCGCGAGCCCGACGCCGGGCGCCAGCGGCTCGCGCTGCAGGCGCTGTCGGCGGCGCTGTCCGGCGCCATCCGCGCCGCCAACCAGCTGCTGGCGCTGGCGCGCAGCGACACGGCCCAGGCGCTGCTGGAGCCCGTGGACCTGGCGCGGCTCGCGCGCGACGTGGCCGTGGAGCTGCTGCCCCTGGCGCGCACGCGCGGCGTGGACCTGGGCGTGGAGGGCGACGCCGGCCAGACCTGGGCCCGGGGCGACCGCGAGCTGCTGCGCCAGGCGCTGCTCAACATCACCCACAACGCCATCGAGCACGGGCGCGAGCACGGCGTGGTGACCCTGACGGCCGGCGCCGACGCGCAGGGCTGGCAGCTGCGCGTGGTGGACGACGGGCCCGGCATGCCGCCCGAGCTGGCGGGCCGGGCGGGCCAGCGCTTCGCCAAGGGGCGCGAGAGCCGCGGCTCGGGCCTGGGCCTGGCCATCGCGCGCTCGGTCATCGGGCGCCACGGCGGCGCGCTGCGCCTGGAGGCGGCGCCGCTCGGGCAGGGCGCCTGCGTCACTTTGTGGTGGCCGCGCGCATGAGGGCCGGGCTGCTGCTTAGGGTGCTGCTGCCCTGGCTGCTGCTGGCCTGCGGCGCCGCGGCGCAGACGGGCCCGCGCTGCATCGCGCCGGCCAAGCCCGGCGGCGGGTTCGACCTGACCTGCCAGGCGCTGGGCCGGCTGCTGCACGCCTCGGGCCAGCTCGCGCAGCCGCTGCCCACGGTCTACCAGCCCGGCGGCATCGGCGCGCTGGCGTTCAAGAGCAGCGTCACCCGGCGGCCGGGCGACGGCGGGGCGCTGGTGGCGTTCTCGTCGGGCTCGCTGCTCAACCTGGCGCAGGGGCGCTTCGGCCCCTACGACGAGCGCAGCGTGCGCTGGCTGGCCGGCATGGGCATGGACTACGGCGTGATCGCCGTGCGCCAGGACGCGCCCTACCGCACGCTGCCCGCGCTGGTGGAGGCGCTGCGCGCCCAGCCCGCCCGCGTGGTGTTCGGCGCGGGCGGCTCCATCGGCAGCCAGGACTGGATGAAGGCCGCGCTGCTCGCGCGCGCGGCCGGCGTGGGCCACAAGGCCATGCGCTTCGTGGCCTTCGAGGGCGGCGGCGAGGCGCTGGCGGCCCTGGTGGGCGACCACGTGCAGGTGGTGCCCGGCGACGCGGCCGAGGTGGCGCGGCAGATCGACCAGGGCGCGCCCATCCGCATCCTGGCGGTGCTCGCGCCCGATCGCCTGCCGGGCCGCTGGGCGCGCACGCCCACGGCGCGCGAGCAGGGGCTGGACATCGAATGGCCCATCCTGCGCGGCGTGTACCTGGGGCCCGGCGTGAGCGAGCAGGACTTCCGCCACTGGGCGGGCATGCTGGAGCGCGCCATGGCGCACCCCGCGGCGGCGCAGGAGCTGGAGCGCTTCGGCCTGCAGCCCGTGGCGCTCACGGGCGCGGCGCTGGACGCCGCCGTGCGCAGCCAGATGGACGCCTACCGGCGCCTGGCGCGCGACTTCGGCGTGATGCGCTGACTTATTTGAGCGCCCGCCCCTCGGCGTCCAGCACCTTCACGGCGATCGGTATGCCCTGGCCCACGCTCTGCGTGACGGTGCAGAACGACTCGAACTGGCCCAGCACCCGATCCAGGTGCTCCAGCCGCTGCGCCGGCACGCCCAGGTGCAGCGTGGCGGTCATCTGCAGGATGCGCAGGCGGCCCTCGGGGTTGCGGCCCACCTCGGCCTGCACGGTGGCGCGCAGCGGCTCGGGCTGCTGCTTGAACTTGCGCAGCGCGAACAGCAGCGAGTCGCTCAGGCAGTTGCCCACGGCCGCGCACAGCAGGTGCACGGGCGAGGGGCCCTGGCCTCCGCCCAGCGGCGCGGGCTCGTCGGAGACCAGCGGCGGCACGCTGGCGCCGAAGCGGTTCTCGTAGCGGTAGTCGGCGATCTGGGCCAGCTCCACGGTCACAAGTTCGTTGTTCATGCGTTTTCCTTCTCAATGGCATTTGCCAGCCGCAGCGCCACGGCCCCGACGCTGCCGCCGTTGGTCACCTGGGTATAGCCCTGCGCGCGCAGCCACTGCGCGGCCATTTCCGAGCGCGCGCCCGAGACGCAGCACAGCACTATCGGCGCGTCGCGCTCGGGCAGTATGTCGCAGGCCACGTCCGGCAGCATGTTCAGGGGCAGGTTGACGGAGCCCGCCACGTGGCCGGCGGCGAATTCGCCGGGCGAGCGGACGTCCACCACGATGGGGCGCGAGGAGGGCAGGGTCATGGGAAATCTGCGGGCGGGTTTGCTCTTGAATGAATAGCTGCCAGCGCTTGACTGGCAAGCGCTGGGGCCTGTTTTTGCCTGAAACTCAGCAGCCGGGCTGCACGCCCAGCTTGCGCAGGATGCTCTCCATCAGGCACCACTTGGTGAACCCGCTTTGCAGCAGGTTGGCGCCCACGAAGGCGGTGAAGGCCAGCCACCAGGGGCTCACGAAGATCGGGCTACCGGGCACGCCCAGGGCGAGCGAGAGCAGCACGAAGGTGCCGGCGACGATGCGCACGATTTGCCAAGAGGTCATTTGAAAGCTCCTTGAGGAATAGAGACCGTAAAAACTAAGAACTAAGCGGCGCTGCGGCAGCGCGGGCAGGCCAGGGCCGCCAGCGGCCACACGAACAGGGCCGCCAGCACGCCCAGGCCCAGGGCGATGGCCAGCAGGTTGGCCCAGTCCACCCAGTAGTCCATGTTGGACAGCGACGACTGCGTGAGCGGCGGCACGGCCGCCACCAGCACCGCCGCCACGATGGCGCCCAGCAGCAGGGCGGGGCGCAGCGCGCGCAGGCCCAGGCGCCCGCGCGCGGCCACCAGCAGGGCGATCCACACGAGCAGCGCGAGCAGCAGCACGGGCCAGATGCCCAGCGCGATTTCGTAGACGATGTTCAGGACCAGCCAGATTTCGTACATGGTGTGTCTCCTCGGGGTGTGGGTGGTTCAGACGCGGCCCTTGAGCACCGCCATGTAGGCGGGCTTGAGCATGCGCACCTTCATGAGCCAGGCGAAGTAGCTCTCCTGCAGCGGCTCGATCATGGGCAGCGACGGGATGAGCCTGCCCTCGTAGTCGAACTCGATGAGCATGGCCGAGCCCTCGCGCACGATCATGGGGCAGGAGGTGTAGCCGTCGAACTTCTGGCCCGGCTCGCGCCCGGCGACCACGTCCACGATGTGCTGCGCGACCAGGGGCGCGCTCTTCTTCACCGTGGCGGCGGTCTTGCCGCGCGGCGTGCCGTTGATGTCGCCCAGGCCGAACACGTTCCTGTAGCGGCGGTGCTGCAGCGTGTCCTTGTCCACCTCCAGCCAGCCGCCGGCGGCCATGGGGCCGTCCTTCCAGGCGAGGTCGGAGTTCTTCACCGCGTCGGGCGCGCGCATGGGCGGCACCACGTGGATGAAGTCGTAGGGCACCTCGGTCGCCTCGCCCTCGGGGCTGGTGAAGGTGGCGCGGCGCGCGCCGACGTCGATGGCCTTGAGCTTCTGCGTGAACTGCACGCCCACGCCCAGCGCCTGCCAGCGTTCGAGCACGTTGTCGTTCACCGCCGAACACGTTCTGCAGCGCCGAGTAGAACGTGACCCTGGAGTTCTGCAGCGTGCCCGCCTGGGCCAGCCGGTCGCGCACCATGAAGGTCATCTTGAGCGGCGCTCCCGCGCACTTGAGCGGCGTGGCGGGCAGCGTGAGCACGGCCTCGCCGCCCTTGGCGCGGAATTGGTCCATGGCCGCCCAGGTGGCCACGGCGGCGTCCGAGCTGGGGTAGACGCTCGCCAGGCCGTTGCTGCCGATGGCCTTGAGGTCCATGCCCTCGATCTGCGCCCAGTCCTGGTGCGTGCCCGTGGCCACCACGAGGTAGTCGTAGGCGATGCGCCTGCCGCCCGTGGTGACCAGGGCGTTGGCCGCGGGGTCGAACTCGGCCACCATCTCCTTGACCCATCCGACGCCCGCGGGCTGCAGGTCGGCGTTGCGGTCGATCACCTTGCCCACGGGCCACACGCCGGTGGCCACCAGGGTGAAGCCGGGCTGGTAGTTGTGCACCTCCTTGGCGTCCACGATGGTGATGCGCGCGCCGTCCAGCATGGCGTGCAGCCTGTGCGCGATGGCGATGCCCGCCAGGCCGCTGCCTGCGATGACGATGTGCGCCTTGGTGGCCAGCCGGGCCGCCCGGGCGGGGCCCGGCTGCAGGCCCATGCCCAGGGCCGCGCCCGTGCCGGCGGCCGCGGCCAGCCAGGTGCGCCGCGATGCCACGGCACGCCGTGGTCGTGAAGATTCCATCTTTGTCATGCTTGCCTCCTGTAGGCCCGGTCGGGCGTTGTCATCGATTCGGATGTTCGTCAGCCGCGGTACTGGCGCAGGTAGCGCGACTCGAAGGCGCGCTTGGCCCAGTGCATCGCCCGCGACGACGGCAGCATCAGGTGGCGCTGCGGCGTGCGCCAGACCAGGGTGCCCCGGTCCAGCGCGTCGATGATGCAGGCCAGCTCCGCCTTGAAGCCCGCCCTGGGCGTGCGCCCGGCCAGCGCATCGACGAGGTTGGCCGCCGCCGCGCGCGCCTGCAGGTCGGCCATGTGCGCCTGCTTGGGCATCCATTCGGGCCCGGGGAAGCTGCCCGAGTCGCCGACCACGTAGGCGTGCTCCCAGCCTTCGATGCGGCATTGCGCGTCGGCCCGCAGCAGGCCGCCGGGCGAGCGCGGCAGCTCGGTGGCGTCGAACCAGGCGTTGCCCGTCATGCCGGGCATGAAGAGGATCAGGTCGGCCGCGATCTCGCCGCCTTCGGTGACGACCTTATCGGCGTCGAAGCGCACCATCTTGTGGCCCAGGTGGGTGCGTATGCCGCGCCGCGCCATCTCGGCCAGCAGCTGCTGCACCGTTCTGGCGCCCAGGCGCGCGCCGGGCTCCTTGCTGGGGTTGAAGAAGACGAGCTCGAAGCGCCCGCGCCGGCCCTCGCGGCGCAGCTGCGTGTCGATGCCGAAGAGGAACTCGAACATCGGCCCGCCGCGCACGGCCTGGGGCTCGTTGGGGTTGGCGGCGAAGCCCACGGCGATGGTGCCGCCCTCCATGGCGCGCAGGCGGTCGCGGATCCGCTCGGCGGCGGCAATGCCCTCGCAGGGGGTGATGGCGTGCTCTATGCCCGGCAGCTTCTTGATGAAGCGCCCGCCGGTGGCGATCACCAGGGCGTCGTTGCGCAGTTCGCCGGCGCTGGTCAGCACCGTGCGGCCGCCGTCCTGCAGGCCGGTCGCGTCGGCCGCCACGTGGCGCACGCGCATGCGCTCGAAGAAGGGCGCGAGCGGCACGACGAGCTGCTCGCGCGTGCGCAGGCCGCTGGGTATCCAGATGATGCCGGGCAGGTAGTGCAGCTCGGCGCGCGGCGAGACCAGCGTGATCTCGGCGCCGGCGTCGCGCCGGCGCAGTTCGCGCACGGTGGCCAGCGCCCCGAAGCCGGCGCCCAGGACCGTGATGCGGGCGGTGGTGGCGGTCATTGCGTTTCTCCTCGTTCAGCCTGCGCCAGCCAGCGCAGCACATGGGCAGCGCCCTGGTGGCCCGGGCCTTCGTCGAGCTGCACCACGCCGTCCCAGGCCAGTTCCTCGCGCAGCAGGCCGGCGAAGTCGGCGCGCAGCTGCTGCGCGGTGTAGAGCATGTCCGCGTCCCTGGGGCCGCCGCTGGCGTAGGCGAGCTGCTGCGGCGTGAATGCCTCCAGGAGCAGCCAGCCGCCCGGGCGCAGCGCGGCGGCCAGGCGGCGGTGCGCGCCGGCGCGGATGGCGGGGGGCAGGTGCACGTAGGTCAGCACCACGGCGTCGAAGCCGGCGGGCCCGGGCGCCCACTGCGCCAGGTCGGCCAGTTCGGTGCGCAGCGGCACGCCCTGCTGCCGCGCCAGCGCCCGGGCCTTGGCCAGCCCCACGGCCGAGCCGTCGACGGACAGCACCTCGTGCCCCTGGGCGGCCAGCCACACGCCGTTGCGCCCCTCGCCATCGCCGGGCACCAGCACGCGGCCGCCGGGGCGCAGGCGCGCGGCCTGCTCGCGCACGAAGGCGTTGGGGGCGGTGCCGTACTTGTAGCCCGGAATGTCGAAAGCCTGGTCCCAGAATGTCATTGGAATCGCCTGAAACGTAGATGGATGAAGCGCGAGCAGCTATTCATAAGAGAGCGTCCGGTGCCATGCCTCAGGGCGTGCGGGCCAGCACCTGGCCGGCCTGGCGCAGCGCGGCCTCGTCGAGCTGGCCGGCCAGCTGCGCCAGCTGCAGCCGGTGCAGCAGCAGGGCGCTGCGCGCCTGGGCCAGCGCCAGGCGCGTGGCGGCGGTGTCGTTGTCGGCGTGCAGCACGTCGAGCAGGGTGCGGTGGCCCACCTCGTAGCCGGTGCGCGTGGCGTCCTGGCGCGCCTGGGACGCGGCCAGCGCCTCCTGCAGCGCCTGCACGCGAAGGGCCCCGGTCTGCAGGCCCAGCCAGGCGGCATGCACCTGGCGGCCGACCTGCTCGCGCGTGGCGTCCAGCTGCGCCTGGGCCTGGTTCCACTGCGCCAGGCTTTCCTCTTCCTTGGCCGAGCGGTAGCCGCCGGTGTACAGCGGCACGGTGAGCTGCACGCCCAGCATGGCGCGCGTTTCCTTGTTGCGCGCGCCGCCGCCGAAGTCGCCGCTGCCCGAGAGGCGGTCCTGCGCGGCCTGGGCGACCAGCTCCACCCGGGCGCTGGCGGCGGCGCGGTATCTGTCGGCCTCGGCGCGGGCGACGTCGGCGGCGAGCTGCTGCAGGCGTATGCCGGGGTTGCCGGCGTCGGCCTGTTCCTGCCAGACAGTCAGCGCCTGCGCGGGGTCTGTCCAGGCGGCTGCGGGCAGGCGCGCGTCCAGGCCGGCCGCGGGCAGGCCGGTGGCGTCGGCGAGCTGGCGGCGCTTGACGTCCAGGTCGGCCTGCGCGGCCAGGCGCCGGGCCTGCAGGCTCGCGTGCTGCGCGCGCGCCTCGTGCACGGCGGTGATGGGGGCGGCGCCCATGTCGAAGCGGTCCTGCGCCTCGGTTGCGGCTTTCTGCACGGCGTCGAGCTGGCCGTCGAGCACGCGCAGCGCCTCCTGCGCCACGGCCAGGTCGAGGTAGCGCCGGGCGGTGCGCAGCATGGCGTCCTGCTGCGCGGCGCGCCACTGCCAGTCGCCCATGTCGGCCTGCAGCGCGAGCTGCTGCTGCTGGGCGCGGCGCTCGGGGTGGTACAGCGGCTGGCTGGCCTGCAGCGCGATGCGCGTGGCCGTGCCGCCGTGCACCGAGGTGCCGAAGTCCACGCCGTTGCTCTGCCCCATGCCGGGCGCGGAGAACCGGGCGCCGCGCATCTCGGTGTCGCTGCTGGCCACGCCGGCCGATGCCGTCATGGCCACGCCGGGGCGCCACAGTGCGGCGGCCTGGTCGCGCCGGGGCTGGGCCGCGCCGTGGGCGGCGCGCGCCACGGCCAGCTCGCGGTCGTGCTGCCAGGCGGCCTGCCAGGCCTCGGTCAGGTCGGTGGCATGGGCGGCGGGGGCGATGCACAGGCCCAGGGCAAGATACAAGCCAAAACGGGCTCTGGCGCCCACGCGCCAAGCGCTATTAGCTATTTTTTTGATAGTCATCATTGCGCCGCTCCCTGGCCGCGCACCCGGTCCACGTGGTGGCGGTAGGCCATGAAATACAGGATGGGGATGACCACCAGCGTGAGCACGGTGGAGACGGCGATGCCGAAGATCAGCGAGATCGCCAGGCCGTTGAAGATCGGGTCGTCCAGGATGAAGAACGCCCCGAGCATGGCCGCCAGGCCCGTGAGCATGATGGGCTGGGCGCGCGTGATGGCCGACTGCACGATGGCCTGCCTGAACTCCATGCCGGCCTGCACCTGCAGGCGTATGAAGTCCACCAGCAGGATGGAGTTGCGCACGATGATGCCGGCCAGGGCGATCATGCCGATCATGCTGGTGGCCGTGTACTGCGCGCCCAGGATGGCGTGGCCGGGCATCACGCCGATGATGGTCAGCGGTATCGGCGCCATGATGATCAGCGGCGTGAGGTACGAGCCGAAGTGCGCGACGACCAGCAGGTAGATCAGGATCAGCCCCACGCCGTAGGCCGCGCCCATGTCGCGGAAGGTCTCGTAGGTGATCTGCCATTCGCCGTCCCACTTGAGGCCGTAGCCGCGGTAGGGGTCGGCGGGCTGGCGGATGAAATATTCCTCGATCCGGCCGCCGTCGGGCGCCGTGATGTCCGCGATCGCCGCACGCGCGGCGAACATGCCGTAGAGCGGGCTGTCCACCTTGCCCGCCATGTCGGCGACCACCAGGTTCACCGGCAGCAGGTCCTTGTGGTAGACGGGCTGCTCGCGCAGGGTGTCGGTGACGGTGACCAGCTCGCGCACCGGCACCGTGCCCCCCTGGCTGGTGCGCACAGGCAGCTGCAGCAGCGTATCCAGGCTGCCCTGCTGCTCGGCGGGCAGTTGCAGCAGCACGGGCGTGGGGTACTTGCTGGCGTCGCGCAGCCAGGTGACGTTTTCGCCCGCCAGGCCCGCGTGCAGGGCGGAGACGATGGAGGCCTGCGGCACGCCCATCAGCGCGGCCTTGCGCCGGTCCACCAGCAGCAGCTTGCGCGGCGCGTCGGCGATGGCGCTGTCGTCCAGGTCCACGATGCCATCGGTCTTGTGCAGCACCGCGCGCACGGCCTGCGCCACCTGGCGCCGGCCCTCGGCGTCGGGGCCGTAGATCTCGGCGACTATTGGGGCGAGCACGGGCGGGCCGGGCGGCACCTCCACCACCTTCACGTTCGCGCCCAGCCTGCGGCCGATGTCCTGCAGGGCAGGGCGCACGCGCATGGCGATCGCGTGGCTCTGGTCCTTGCGCTCGTGCTTGTCCAGCAGGTTGACCTGCAGGTCGCCCACCTCGCCGCCGCTCCTCAGGTCGTACTGGCGCACCAGGCCGTTGAAGTTGATGGGGCCGGCCGTGCCCGCGTAGGCCTGGTAATCGGTCACCTCGGGCACGGTGGCCAGCATGGCGCCCAGCTCGTGCAGCACGGCGGCGGTCCTCTCGGGCGGCGTGCCCGCGGGCATGTCCACGATGACCTGGAACTCGCTCTTGTTGTCGAACGGCAGCATCTTGAGCTGCACCCAGCCCAGCACGGGCAGCACCAGCGAGATGGCGATCAGCCCCGCCACGGCCAGGCCCAGCAGGCCGCGGTTGCGCCGGCCGTGCCGGTCGTCCAGCAGCGGGCGGAAGATGCGCGTGAACACCGGCGCCAGCCAGGCGGCCAGGCCCGTGTGCGCCTGCGCCTGGCCGCCGCCATGGCCCTTCATCCACAGCCGCGCCAGCCAGGGCGTGACGGTGAAGGCCACGGCCAGCGACAGCAGCATGCCCATGCTGGCGTTGATGGGGATGGGCGCCATGTACGGCCCCATGAGCCCGCTGACGAAGGCCATGGGCAGCAGCGCCGCGATCACGGTGAAGGTGGCCAGGATGGTCGGCCCGCCGACCTCGTCCACCGCGCCGGGGATGAGCTGCGGCAACGTCTTTTCGGGGTGCAGCGCCTGGTGGCGGTGGATGTTCTCGACCACCACGATGGCGTCGTCCACCAGGATGCCGATGGAGAAGATCAGCGCGAACAGCGACACGCGGTTGAGCGTGAAGCCCCAGGCCCAGGAGGCGAACAGCGTGGCCGTCAGCGTCAGGCCCACGGCCACGCCGACGATCAGCGCCTCGCGCCGGCCCAGCGCGATGAACACCAGCGCGACCACGGAGGCGGTGGCGAACAGCAGCTTCTGGATGAGCTTTTGCGCCTTGTCGTTGGCCGTGGCGCCGTAGTCGCGCGTCTCGGCCACCTGCACGTCGTCGGGGATGACGGTGCCGCGCAGCTCGGCCGTGCGCTGCATCACCGCGCGCGCCACGTCGATCGCGTTGGCGCCCGCCTTCTTGGTGACCGCCAGCGTCACCGCCGGGTATTCGCTGGCCTTGCCGTCCTTGACCTGCGCATGCCAGACGTAGCGGGTCGCGGGCAGCGGGCCGTCCTCCACCCGGGCCACGTCCTTGAGGAACACCGGCTTGCCGCCGCGGCTGCCGACGACGATGTCGGCCACCTCCCGCGCATGCGCGAGGAAGGGCCCGGCCTCGATGGACACCGACCGGTCGCCCGCCAGCAGCTCGCCCACGGGCAGCCCCTGGTTGGCCGACTGCAGGGCCTGGCGCAGCTCGTCCACGGTCACGCCGCTGCCGGCCATGCGTGCAGCGTCCAGCTCCACGCGCACGGCGCGGCCGGGGCCGCCCACCGTCGCCACGGTGCGCGTGCCGGGCACGCGCATCAGCTCGGCCTCCATGCTGTGCGCCACGCGCTCCAGCGCGAAGGCGCCCGTGTCCTGGTCGTGGCTGTACAGCGTCAGCGTGACCACGGGCACGTCGTCGATGCCCTTGGGGCGGATGATGGGCTCCATCGCGCCCAGCCCGCGCGGCAGCCAGTCGGCATTGCTGCGCAGCGTGTCGTGCAGGCGCACCAGGGCGTCGCTCCTGTGCACGCCCACCTTGAACTGCACCGTGAGCACCGCCACGCCGGGGCGCGAGACCGAGGTCACGTGCTCCACGCCCAGCATCTGCGACAGCACCTGCTCGGCCGGCGTGGCGATCATCTGCTCCACGTCCGCCACCGGCGCGCCGGGGAAGGGCACGATCACGTTGGCCATGGTCACGTCGATCTGCGGCTCCTCCTCGCGCGGCGTGACCAGCACGGCGAACAGGCCCAGCAGCAGCGCCAGCAGCGCCAGCAGCGGCGTGATCTGCGCAGCCTGGAAGGCCTGGGCGATGCGGCCCGAGATGCCCAGGGAATGCTTGTGCTCGTCCATGTCAGTTTTCCATGGCGCTGTGCGCCACCCGCAACCTATGAAACTGGCGCGCCCCATGTGCGGGCCGCCGCGCAAGGGCCGCCCCGCCGCGCTGGCGGCGTCCCCCTGCCCGCGGCGCGCAGCGCTGCGAGAGCGGGGGGAAGGCCCGCAGGGCCTCAGGGGGGTGTCGTTTCATTTCAGCGCACCTTGGCCGCGGCCTGGGGTTCGAGCGCCACCTGGTCGCCCGCGCGCAGCCCGCTCAGGACCTCCACCATCTCGCCCTGGGGCGGCCCCAGGCGCACCTGGCGCAGCTGCGGCTGCCCGTTGCCGCCGCGCACGTACACGCCCGTCATCTCGGCGCGGCGCACCACCGCCTTGGCGGGCACCAGCACGCGCCCGCCGGCGTCCGCCGCGCCACCCTGCCACCACAGGCGCGCGAACGAGCCGGGCAGGGCGCCCGGCAGGTCCGCTGGCAGCTGCACGCGCACCGGCACGGTGTGGCTCAGCGGGTCTGCCGTGGGCAGCACCTGGATCTGCGCGGCGCCAACGTCCATGCGCCTGGCCGCAAGGCCGGGAATCTCCACCTGCACGCCGCCGCCGGAGCGCAGGCGCTGCGCCTGCTCCTCGGCGAGGGACGCCGTCACGCGAAGCAGCGCAGGGTCGTACACCGACACCAATGGCCTGCCCGGCATGGCCATGTCGCCCAGCGCCACGGGCACGCTGGCCACCACGCCGGCATAGGGCGCCTTGAGCACGTGCAGGCCCGACTGGGTCGCCGCCACGCCGGCCTGCGCCTGCAGCGCCTGCACCTGCGCCTGGGCCGCGCGCCATTGCGCCTCGGCGGCATCGAGCGCCGCCTGGCTGATGTAGCGCTTGGCGAACAACTGCTTCTGGCGCTCGTACTCCTTGCCCGCGACCTGCAGGTTCGCCTGCGCCGCCGCCACCTGCGCCTGGCTGGCCGCCGCCCCCTGGCTGGCCATGCGCGCGTCGATGCGCAGCAGCTCCTGGCCCGCCCGCACCCGGTCGCCCGCCTTGACGTGCAGGGCGACGATGGCCCCCGCCACCTGCGCCGACAGCACGGTGTCGCGCACGGCCTCCACCCTGGCGTCGCTGCTCAGCCAGCCGGCCTGGGTCGGCTGGACCGCGTGGTAGGCCAGCGGGGCGGGCTCGGCGGCCTGCACGGACGGCAGCCCCGAGAGAGCGGCAAGCACGGGAAGCAGCCAAAGGCGGTGGCGCATGGAATCCTCTCCTGCAAGGTTTTGTTAATTATTTAATCAATCAGCTAATTAGTCAATAATGTATCATGACAGGCAAGCACCGAATACTTGGAGCACGTGATGAAGGAATTGCCCCCTGAAGCCCTGGAGCAGGTCGCCGCCTATTTCCAGGTGCTGGCCGAGCCCACGCGCCTGCGCATCCTCAACCTGCTGCGCCGGGGCGAACACAACGTGGGCGAGCTGGCCCAGGCCTGTGGCTACACGGCGGCCAACATTTCCCGGCACCTGTCGCTGATGACCAAGCAGGGCATCGTCGCCCGCGAGGGGCGCGGCACCAGCGTCTACTACCGCCTCACGGACGAATCGGTCGATGCCCTGTGCGACCTGGTCTGCGGCAACATCGCGCGGCGGCTGGAACAGGCCTCGGAGACGAACAGCGCGTTCCGGGCGCGGCTGTGAGGCGGGAAGGGAGCAGCACCGCGGGCGGGCCGGGCAGGTCCTCCAGCTCCATCAGAGGAGTGCGAAAGATGCGCGGCATGGCAATTGCATCACATAAGCAATACACTGGCGCAATGAAAACCGCGACCATCCCTCCGGTGCGAATCGATCCTTCCTTTCGCAAAGAAATCGAGCAATCCCTTGAAGGAGGCGAGAGCCTGGCGTCACTGGTGGAGACCGCCGTGCGCAACGAGGTAGCGCGGCGTCGGATTCAGTCGGAGTTCGTGCGCCGAGGCATTGCATCCATCCAAAGGACGGTTGCTGCTGGCGACGGTATCCCCGCACAAGCCGTGATTGCCAAGCTGGAGTCGAAGCTGGCTGCTGCTCGCAGTGGCAAGCAGGCATGAGCTACGAGGTTATCTTCAGCCCCGAAGCCGTTGAAGACCTGGAAAGATTGTTCGACCACGTGCTGGAACGTGAGTTGAACAGTCCCACTGGAGACCTGGATATTCCAGCACGCGCGATAGAAGCGATCAAGCAGGCGTGCCAGCTCCTCGCCCATAGTCCGTTCAGCTGCCGAAAGACGGGGGATAGCGCATTCGTGCGCGAACTCATTATTTCTTTCGGTGGATCGGGCTACGTTGCGATGTTTGAGATCCGTGACTCCGAACAGGTCATCGTCGGTGCCATACGGCATCAACTCGAAAGCGATTACCACTGAGGAAACTCAGTGCGACATCAAGTTGAGTCAAGCTGTGGCGTATCACCGGTTTCCGAGGCAGGAAAAGGGCGGGCATGCTGAATTACCAGGTCAGCTATGGCCTTCACATTCCCAAGGTGGATGGCTGGCCCTGCAGGCACCCGTTCAGGAACATCGCTCGCCGTCGCGATGATCCCCGGCCAGCCGCTTCCAAGCGGTGCCGTTTGTTGCGACTCCCGCCATACTTCCAGCTTTGGATAAACCCCGTTTTTGAACCCTTCAATCAGCACGATATCGCACGCTTGAAGCCGGGAAAGCAAGTACTCCAGGGAAGGGGGAGCCTCCGCCCTGAGTTCATGCATCAGCGCCCACCGGGCATTGCCCAGCAACATCACTTCGCCACACCCTGCTTCTCGCAAACGATAGGAGTCCTTGCCACGACGGTCTATTTCGATGTCCTTGTGGCTGTGCTTAATCAACGATACGGTCAAACCACGCGAGCGAAGCTCGGGGATA
>Ga0209922_102467_pt1 | contig 15886 bp, 10 predicted proteins | sample ThiBiot_500_biof_FD_183946 | JGI IMG/M metagenome (GOLD analysis project Ga0209922, IMG submission 183946) | Wastewater bioreactor microbial communities from Cape Town, South Africa - Thiocy_expt_500_biof (SPAdes) | ecosystem: Engineered > Bioreactor > Thiocyanate-remediating > Anaerobic-Aerobic ...
GACGCCGATGTTGAAGAGCACGCGCGGGTTCTTCGAGAGGTCGTACGCCGCCTTGAAGCTGGTACGCGCACCGTCCCAGTTCTCGCGCTTCGCGAGCGCGACACCGGCATCCCAGTGCCCGCGTGCTTCGAGAGGGAGCGAGTCGCGGATCGACTTGTTCGCCTGCGCCCATGCCGTCCGCGGCATCGCGGTCAGGACGGGAGGGACGACGAGCGTGATGGAGACGGCGAGAGCGATTCTTCGGGCCGAGCGCATCATGTTCGGATCTCGGCGTCAGGCTAATTCAATACGGCCCCCCGTGGGGCCGCGTTTGTAGGAGATCACGAAGGATCCGACCAATCGCCACCTGACATCGACGACGGGCCGAAGGCATCCGCGTTCAGTGTTTTTTGAGCTTGGTGTCGAGACCGAAGTCGTCCGTCGGGTCCGCCGGCTGGGTCGGAGCAGGCTTCTGTCGCGGAGGCTTCGCGGATGGCACGACGCCGGCGCTCGGCGTGACGGCGACCGACGCCGAGACGGCCGCCGTGGCCGAAACGACCGGAGCAGCCGAGGCCGAGACGGCCAACGCGACCGGAGCAGCCGAGTCGGCCAACGCGACCGGCGTGGCCGAGACCGGCACCGACACCGACACCGACGGGACGACGACGCTGGCGGGCGGCGGCGGCTCCGGCTTCGTCGCGGTCTGGCCGCCCTGCGAAACGAAGAAGCCCACGCCTCCCGCGATGCCGAGCAATGCGACGACCGGCAACGCATAGACGAGCGGCGAGCGGGAAGGCGGCGCGACGCCCTGCTCGACCGCCGTCGCGTCCCGAGCGGCGCCGAGGTCGGTCTGGACACCCGTGATCGGCTTCTCGGGCCGGTGGCTCGGGGGCCTCGAAGCATGGGGGGGATCGAGCTCGAGCTGCGTTCGAACGAGGGCCTCGTCCGGACGCGCACGCATCGCGAAGAGCTCCGGGACCGCCGCGACGTGCCCAGGCGGCGCGCTCTTTCCGTCGACCCTGAGCACCTCGGTCTTCACCTGGACGGGCCTGGGTGCGTCGGCCAGGATCTCGGTGACCGGCGAGCCCTTCTGAACGTCCGTCGACGGCCGGTTCGCCATCACGTCCGTGTGCCCTCGCTGGAGCTGCGAGAACGCAGCCATCGATGTGGGCAGCCCTTCCATCGGGATGATCGATTCCTTCGTCGGCGGCTTGAACCCGCGCATGCGCTCGACGAGCGCCAGCGACTTCTCGCTCGCGAAGGGGACGAGCGCCTCGGCCAGCTCGAGCGCCGTCGCATGGCGATCGCCGACCTCGCGCGCGAGCGCCTTGTGGACGACCGCCGCAAGCGCGTCGGACAGATCGGCACGCATCTGCTGGATCGGCGGCGGATCCGCGGTGAAGAGCTGGAAGAGGATCTCGGTGAACTCGCCGCTCTCGGAGAAGAACGGCGTCCGCCCCGATAGGAGCTCGTAGAGGATGACGCCGACGGAGTAGAGATCCGATCGCGTGTCGACGTCGCGCGGGCTCCGAGCCTGCTCCGGCGACATGTAGAGCGGCGTCCCGAGCGCCGAGTTCGTCTGCGTGAGCGACGAGCTGCCCGGCTGCACGACCTTGCTGATGCCGAAGTCGAGGATCTTCACGAAGTCGTCTTCGCCGTCGTGGGTCACCACGAAGCAGTTCGAAGGCTTCATGTCGCGATGGATGATCCCGATCGCGTGCGCGGCCTGCAGACCGCGGAGGATCTGGACGACGAAGTGGACCGCCCGCTCGACCGGGAGTCCCGACGGCCCGTCGCGGGCGAGCAGATCCGCGAGGTCGAGCCCGTAGAGGCACTCCATCAGGAGGTAGGGCGTGCCGTTCGGCAGGAGCCCGACGTCCGTGACGGGCAAGACGTGGTCGCTCTTGATCGCCTTGCTCGCGCGCCCCTCGTTGACGAAGCGCTCGACCGCACCGGGGAAGCTCATGAACTGCGGGTTCATGAACTTGAGCGCGAGCGTGCCGCCGAGGACGACGTGCGTCGCGCGCGCGACCGCCCCCATGCCGCCCTCCCCCAGCATCTTCTCGATCTTGTACTTGCCGTCGACGATGTCGCCGGCAGCGGGGTACGGACTGGGCACGACCAAATCGCTCATTGTCCAAACCCGAGAATAGGAGGGCTGCCCCCTGGAAGCCAGGCCGCCATGTGTGCCGGCGGTCGTCCCGACGGGCGACTGATCGCGCTGTCATGGTCCCCGCGGGCACGCTATGTAACGCGATCGATGTCCGACGCTCCCCGAAGCCCCAACCTCGCCTCGCGGCCCCCCGCGCCGCACCTCGAACGGCTCGATTCGATGAACGCCAAGGCGCTCGTCGGCGGCGGCCCCGAGCGGATCAAGAAGCAGCACGAGTCGGGAAAGCTCACCGCGCGCGAGCGGATCGACCTCCTCCTCGATCCGGGCTCGTTCGTCGAGCTCGACCGTTTCGTCACCCATCGCTGCACCGAGTTCGGAATGCAGGACCAGAAGGTCCTCGGCGACGGCGTCGTCACCGGCTGGGGTCTCGTCGACGGCCGCAAGACGTTCGTCTTCGCGCAGGACTTCACCGTCTTCGGCGGCTCGCTCTCCGGAGCCTACGCCCAGAAGATCTGCAAGGTGATGGACCTCGCGATGAAGGTCGGCGCGCCCGTGGTCGGGCTCAACGACTCCGGCGGCGCGCGGATCCAGGAAGGCGTCGAGTCGCTCGCCGGCTACGCGGACATCTTCCTCCGCAACACGCTCGCGAGCGGAGTCGTCCCGCAGATCAGCTGCATCATGGGCCCGTGCGCCGGCGGCGCCGTCTACTCCCCGTCGATCACGGACTTCATCCTGATGGTCGAGGGCACGAGCTACATGTTCATCACCGGGCCCGACGTCATCAAGACGGTGACGCATGAGGAGGTCACGAAGGAAGACCTCGGCGGCGCCCACACGCACGCGAGCAAGAGCGGCGTCTGCCACCTCACGGCGCCGGACGACCGCACGAGCATCGCGCAGGCGCGCGAGCTGCTCTCGTTCATGCCCTCCAACAACCAGGAGGACCCGCCGTACAAGGCGTCGTCGGACCCGCCGCTCCGCGAGGTGCCCGAGCTCGACACGATGATCCCGCTCGAGTCGAACAAGCCCTACGACGTGAAGGACGTCATCCGGGCGGTCGTCGACGACGGGCACCTCTTCGAGATCGCCGAGTCCTTCGCGTCGAACATCGTCGTCGGCTTCGCCCGCATCGGCGGCCGCTCCGTGGGCGTCGTCGCCAACCAGCCGGCGGTCCTCGCGGGCGTGCTCGACATCGACGCCTCGATGAAGGCCGCGCGCTTCGTCCGCTTCTGCGACTGCTTCAACATCCCGCTCGTCACCTTCGTCGACGTGCCGGGCTTCCTCCCGGGCACGGACCAGGAGTACGGCGGCATCATCAAGCACGGCGCCAAGCTCCTCTTCGCGTTCGCCGAGGCGACGGTGCCGAAGGTCACGGTCATCCTGCGCAAGGCCTACGGCGGCGCGTACGGTCATGGGCCCCGACGGCGCGGTCAACATCGTCTACCGCCACGAGATCGCGAAGGCCGCCGATCCGGCGAAGGCACGCGCGGAGTTCATCGCCGACTACCGCGAGAAGTTCGCCAACCCGTACAAGGCCGCCGAGCTCGGCTTCATCGACGAGGTCATCTATCCCCGCACTCTTCGCGCGCGCCTTCACCGCTCGCTCGAGATGCTGAAGGACAAGAAGGACTCGAACCCGCCGAAGAAGCACTCGAACATCCCCCTCTGACTCGTGATTCGCCCTTTCGGGCGAATCGGTGCGCCACAGCGAAGCGGGCCGAGAGCAATCGCTCCCGGCCCGCTTTTCCGATCGCCGTTGGCGGTCGATCAGCGCTGCTGCTGCTTCTTGTTCTTGGCGCTCGTGGTGGTGGTCGTCGGTGTCGCCTTCTTCTTCGTGCTCGCCGCGGCCTTGCTCGTGCCGCCTGCCTTGGCGAGCACCAGCTCGAGCGTCTCGCCGCGCGCGCGGACGATGTAGTTCGGAACGCCGTCCTTGAACGAGACGGTGAGCTCGGCGCCGTCGGTGTCGTTCGTGATGTGCACGCCCTCGAGGCGCGTGTCCTTCGAGGCGAGCGAGCCCGCCGGAGCGAGCACCTTGCGGTTCGGCGTCACGACCGTGAAGCCGGTCGGCTGCGTCGCGCCGAGGATCCCCTCGACGGGGCCGTCCATCTTGATCTTGATGATCGTCGGGTGCGAGCCGACCGGACCGTTCGTGAACGGCGTCGGCTTGCCCGGCCTCGCAGCGATCGGCGTCGGGCCACCGTTGCCCATCGCGGCCGCAGCAGCGGCGAGCGGATCGGCGGGCGGCGGAACCGGCGCTGCCGGGAGAGCCATCGGGTCCGGCGCGCTCGGGGCCGCGGCCGCGACCGGATCGGCCGGCGGGGCGCTCGCGAGCTGCGGGGCCGGTGCGGGCTTGCGGAGCGCGATGAAGACGAGGACCGTCGCGATGCCGATCGACGCCGCGATCGCGGCCCGCTTCTTCGTGATCTCGAGGCGCGGCTTCGGCGCGGTCACGGCTTCCGCGGTCCGCTCGTCGGCGACGCTCCCGCGGACGACCTTGCGACCGGAGGTGTGGAGACCACCGCCGGGCGCCGGCGCCGTCGTGCGACGGACCGGGATCTCGACGTCGTTGCCCGTGCTGTTGCCGCGGCGAGCTCGCGCGGCGAGGAGCGCTGCCGCCACCTTGGCGCGCTTCGCCAACGACGTGATCGCCGGCGTGATCTTCGCCGCGTTGCGCGTGAAGGCGCTCTTCAGCTTGTTCGACTCCTCGTCGATGCCCGCCTCTTCCGGTCGGCTCGCCTCGTCGATCGCCGCCTGGGCCTCCGCCATCATCGGGGGCTCCACCGCGACCTCGTCTTCGTGCTGGTCCTCGTGCGCCGAGGCCGCTTCCATCTGCGGCGGATCGTGCGGCGTGTGCTCGCCCGGATCGTCGATCGGAACCTCGATCGGCGCGAGCGATGCTGCGCGTGCGTCCTCATCGTCGTATCGGAGCGAGACGACGAGCTGCGGGATCCGCGAGCCTTCGCCCAGCTCCACCTCGACGCGATCGATCATCGCGGGACGGCGATTGCCCGTCGCCGCATCTTCGAGCTCGAGCGGCCTGCCCATCTGGAGGAAGCCGAGCTCGCTGTACGCGGTCACGCCCGACGCCATCTGATCCTTGATCCGCGCGCGCATCGGCGAAGCGAGGCCCTCGATGTGGAGCCGCACCTTGCGGCCCTGGTCCGGCTGGCGCTGACCGTCCTGCGACGTCCCGAGGATCTGCTGGAGCGCGGCGGCGCTCGCACCGTCGAGGTTCGTGAAGCGAATGCCGAACTCGCCTCCGTCGCCCATGTCGTCCTTCCAGAGGACCTCTCCGGCGGCCACGACGGACATCCCCGGCCCTCCCTCGAAGCGGCACATCACCGGCTGGCCGACCTCGGGGAGGTATGCCGTACGGAGCGACATGCCTTCCTCGGACAGGTTGACCGCCTGCGCCTCGAACGATGGGCCGAGCGCGCCCCCAACCTCGACCATCGCATCGAACGGCATGCGCGCCGTTCCCGGCGCTCGGCGATCATGTGTATTGCTCATCGAATTCCTCCGGACCTCAATCCGAATAAGAAGGAACGGAGCATCGGGCCAACTTTCGGACGCGCGTCGATCACCTGCTCCGATCGAGACGCGTGGTCGCAAGACGAGCGAGAGTGCACGGCGCTCCACGCTTCGCCAGGCGCGAGGAGATCCGCCGGCCGTCCACCACCCGACCCGCCGGGAAGGTCAGTGACACGCGTGCGTTCGCGCCCTCCCGACGGGGACGTCGACGCGCTGCGAGCACCGAGCCGGCCGCCCGCTCCCGCGTGGATGGCTCGAACGCGCATTTCGAAGTTGTCCGCGTGATCCTTCGCCCTTGCACGACCGTATGGTTCTGCGCACGTGATCTCCAATAGTTAGCATCTGGCACAGAACCCGCATAAAGAGTGGTCAGCGCTGCGGCGAGGCTTCCCCCCCCCCGAGCCCGCCGCGGCGTTTTTTATTTTCCCGCTCGGATCCCAGCGCGGTCGATCCGGAGCGAAGGACGCGAGTGCGGGTCTTCGGCCAGCGCGCCGGCGCTCGGAGAGGCTCCCGGCAAGCGTCCGTGCGCAAACGGCACCCCGCATTTCATCGGGGATTCATCTCGCGTCCGGAGCGGCTTCATCCGGTCGTGGATCCCTGTGTGCCGGAATGCTCGCGTCCGGAATGCTCGCGCTATGCTCTGCCCCGGCACCATTGTCCCGGATCCTGCTCATCGACGACGACGCTTCCCTCCTCGACGCGCTGTCGATCGCGTTCGAGGACGCAGGCCACGAGGTCCTCACAGCCCCCGACGGCATGCGTGGGCTCGAACGCGTGCAGGCCGATCGGCCGGACGCGGTCGTGAGCGACGTCAACATGCCTGGCCTCGACGGAATGTCGCTCTGCCGGCGGCTCCGCGAAGCCGGCGATGGCGTGCCGCTCGTCCTGCTCACGTCGCGCGACAACGAGATCGACGAAGCGGTCGGCCTCGAGCTCGGCGCCGACGACTATGTCGCGAAGCCGTTCAGCACGCGCGTCCTCCTCGCGCGCATCGCGGCGCTCCTGCGCCGCGAGACTCGGCGCAGGTCGGCAGACGCCGAACGTCCAGTCGCGCGCGGCGCGCTCGAGCTGTTCCCCGAGCGCCTCGAGGTCCGCTATGCGAAGGCGCCCATCGTGGTCACGGTCACCGAGTTCCGGCTGCTCGAGGCGCTCGCGAGCCGTGCTGGGATCGTCCTCTCGCGCGATCGCTTGCTCGAGATCGTGCGCGGGGACGACTCGGTCGTCGCCGAGCGCATCATCGACACGTACGTGCGCCGCCTCCGCAGGAAGCTCGAGGCGGTCGACGCAGCGTTCGATCGGATCGAGACGGTGATCGGCGCGGGCTATCGCTGGAAGGACGATTGAGCTGGCGACTCAAGCTCGGCGCCTGGTCCTTCAGCGGCCGCTGGGGCGCGGTCGAAGGGAGCCGCCACGCCCTCCCTCCCAAGCCGCCGGCGCGCCTTTCCCATCTGCGCCCCTCGCTCCGCACGAACGCGCTGCTGATGGCGCTCGCGATGCTCGTGCTCCCGCAGCTCATCGTCGTCGGATGGAGCCTCATGGAGCGCGATATCGGCGGCAAGCTCCAGTGGGAGACGAAGACCTCCGCGGACGAGGCCGCCGAGGCGATCGCGAACACTGCCGAGACGGACTCCGCCGACATGGAGGCTCGCCTCGACGAGATCGCAGCGCGCCGGGGGACCCGCATCCGCGTCGTGCGCGACGACGGCGCGACGCGGTTCGATCTCGACGCCGATCGCGGCACCGACCTCGTGCATCAGATCGGCACGCTCTTCTTCGGTCCCGACGGAGCACCGACGCTGCGCGAGTTCGACGAGACGCTCGGCCCCGTCACGAAGCGCCCCGAGGTCGTGAAGGTGACCGGCTGGGCGACCACGCTCCTGGAGGAGAGCAGCCACGCCTACCCCTTCGCGATCGCGCGAAAGCCCGACGAGAGCTCCGCCGCTCCCGTCTCGACCGCGTTTCGTTCGGGGCCGCCCCCGCCGAACGAGCCGACCGTCGTCACCGGCTGCCGGGTCTCTCCCGCCGGCAAGCTCCTCGTGTGCCATGCAGCACGGGCGGTGACGCTCGACGGCCGCCCCCATGTCGTCTACGCGCAGGAATCGTCTCGGCGGGCGGTGCGTGCGCTCTACGACCTCCGGTATCACCTCGCGCGGCTCTCGATCGTGATGCTGCCGTTCGCGCTCGTCTTCTCCTGGTGGATGGGACGGCGCATGGTGCGACCGATCGAGTGGCTCCGCGAGCGCGTGCTCGAGAAGGCGAAGAGCGCGAACCCGCGCGCCGACATCGACCTCAGCGGCGGCGACGAGGTCCGCGATCTCGCCGAGGCGTTCAACGATCTGCTCGGCGCGCTCGACCAGCGTCGCCGCGCCAACGAGGCGTTCGTCGCCGACCTCGTCCACGAGTTCAAGAACCCCGTCGCCGCCATCCGCGCATGCGCCGAATCGCTCGCCTCCGGCGGCGCCGACGAGAAGCGCGCCGCACGGCTCGCGAAGATCCTCTCGGACTCGAGCGGACGCCTCGACGCGCTAGTCTCGCAGTTCCTCGAGCTCGCCCGAGCCGAGGCCGGCATGCCGAACGAGGCGCGCGCGGACGTCGATCTCGGCGCGCTGGCGAACGGCGTCGCAACGGCGGCGAGCGACTCGTTCGAGGACGTCACATTCGTCGTCGAGGCCGATCCCGATACGATCGTCGTCGGCGTAGCGCCTCGGCTCGACTCGCTCGTCCGCAACCTCGTCGACAACGCAGCCTCGTTCGCCGGCAAGGGCGGCTCGGTGCGGATCGTGGTCCGTCGCGAGCCCGCCGCGGCCGCGGGCAGCGAGATCGTCGCGCTCGAGATCTCCGACACCGGCCCCGGGATCGCCGCGGAGGATCTGCCTCGTGTGTTCGATCGCTTCTTCACCACGCGCGCCCTCGCGCGGCCCGACATCGATCGCCCGGGCCCGAAGCGACACGGAAGCGGCCTCGGCCTCGCGCTCGTGAAGGCCGTCGCGGAGGCGCACGGCGGCGAGGTCTCGGCCCTTGGGACACGAGCGCCTGGTGAGGGCGCGACGTTCCGCGTGACACTGCCGGCGCGCACCTGACGTCGTTCACCGCTCGTTCCGATCCGCCGTAAAAACAGCCCTGTACGCGTGCTCAGTCGAGGCTCGGGGGGGTATGACATTCGAGTCGTGCGCGGACGTCGGATGCCGTGGATCTTGTATTCGCGAAGCTACAATCGACGACGTTTCGTCGACATTTGGCTCGGCGCGCACCTTGCTTCGGAGGAGCCCGACCCCATGGACCGCGACGAGCTCCTTCGGCTTCTTCTTCCCTTGTGGGGCGTCGCGTTCGTGGCCGGCTTCCTCATCGCCTGCCGCTGAACCGAGCCGCGGGGCCGCTCGAGAGCGGCCGGCAGGTCGAGCGATGCAGCGCGGGCTAGCGCGAGCCGCGGCCTTTGCGCGTCGTTCGTGGGAGTGAGGTCGTGCTGGTCGCCACGAGGTCCCAGCCGTCGCGCTCGCCCGCACGGAGCCGCGCGACGCCGGCGTAGGCGATCATCGCCGCGTTGTCGGTGCAGCTCGCGAGCTCGGGCAGGACGGCGCGAATGCCGTGCTCTCCAGCAAGCTTCGTCGTCCGCTCGCGGAGCTCGCTGTTCGCCGCGACGCCACCGCCGAGGACCACCGTCTTCACGCCCTCCGCACGCGCCGCCGCGATCAGCTTCTTGGCGAGCACGCCGGTGACGGCCGCCTGGAAGGACGCGCAGAGGTCGGCGATCTCTTGCTCGCTCTTGCGTGGGCGATCGCGCACGAGCGCTGCCACCTGCGTCTTGATCCCGGAGAAGCTCATCTCGAACGATCGCGCATGCGCCATCGGCAGCGTCAGCGGGACCGCCTCGGGGTTGCCCTGCTTCGCGAGGCGATCGATGACGGGCCCGCCCGGGTATCCGAGGCCGAGCAGCTTCGCCACCTTGTCGAACGCTTCACCCGCGGCGTCGTCGCGCGTGGCGCCGAGCTCGCGCACGTCCGACGCTCGCATGCCGTCGACGCGATAGATCGCCGTGTGGCCCCCCGATGCCAGGAGCGCGACGAACGGCAGCTCGGGCGGCTCGGGTGAGGTCTCCTTGCGACGGAGGTAGACGGCCAGCAGGTGACCGACGAGGTGATCGACCCCGACGAGCGGAACGCCGGTTGCCCACGCGAGCCCCTTCGCTGCCTGGACGCCGACGAGGAGCGCGCCGACGAGGCCGGGCCGGTTCGTCACCGCGATGCCGTCGAGATCGGAGAGCGTGAGCCCAGCTCGGGCAAGCGCCTCGTCGACCACGGGGTTGAGGTTCCTCAGATGATCGCGCGAGGCGAGCTCGGGAATGACGCCGCCGTACGGCGCATGGAGGTCGATCTGGCTCTGCACGACGTCGGAGAGCACACGACCGGTGTCGTCGACGACGGCAGCTCCCGTCTCGTCACACGAGGACTCGATTCCTAGAACGCGCACGGTCCGAGCTGCCGATCGAGGTTGAAGACGCCGAAGAGAGCCCGCGAGCTGCCGGGGGGCGGTGGCCCGGCGTCGGTCTGCGGCGCGCCGCGAATCAAGCGCACCTCGATGTGATCGGTCTGCATGAGCGAAATGACGGCCAGCACGTCCTCGGTCTCAGCCTCGCCGGCGTCGCCCGACCGGGGCGAGACGGCATAGACGAGATTTTGAACGCGGCCATCGCCGAAGTTGAGGGTGGAGAGTGGGTCGTGCCAGATCTGCGGGATCGGACGGAGCGGTGCCGCCTGGAAGCGACCGTCGGATGTGGTGAGGGTGCCCGGAGCGTCCTGGAGGCGATCCGTGTCGAGCGTAAGGCAGAGCTGTGTGTCCTCCCCGATTCCGGATCGAACGAAGCTCCCCTTCACGACGCTGCCCTGGAAGCGATCGCCTCGGGTCGAGAAGCGCGAAGCATCACGGCAGCCGGCGACCGCGAGCATGCTCACGAGCACGACGGCGGCACCGGCGATGATTCGCACGGGCGGCATCCTAGAGCACCAATCAGCTTGCTCCCGTCGTCTTTCCGCCGATTTCCGTCGCATCGCTTCGTCGCTCCTCCTCCGGATACTTCAGTATCCGTCGTCGTCGCTCCTAGCGCTGCTCGGAACTCGGCGGAAATACTCGGTCCGCAAGCTGATCGGTGCCCTAGCGCGCAGCGCGCCGGCCGTCAGTGGAGCGCGATGACACCCATCGCGCGAAGACGCTCGACGAGCTCGAGCGCATCGGCTTCGGGCATCGCGCAGACGTCGAGGATCTCCTCCATCGACTGAATGCCGTCGATGTGCCCGAGGATGAACGCGGCGCGCGGATCCATCGGCAGCTTCGCGATCTCCTTCGGTCCTACGAGGAGACGGGGGACTTGCCGCGAGGTCATCGCAGCGAGGCGGGAGCTGTCGGCCGATGCTTCGACGATGGCCGTGTGCGCTTCGCTGCCGTCCTCGTCGCTGTCGTCGTCGCTGACGACGGGAATGAGGCCGCCGTAGGGATCGCCGCCCAGCATCGCGTCGATCTCGGAGGCGACCTCCGAGGCGAGCGCGAGCGCAGCGTCGGCGTTCCCTTGCGCATAGAGCTCACGCATCGCGGCGACGCGATCGTCACGAGAGGCGACCCCCGAGGCCGATGGCGCATTGCGCCGCGCGGAAGGCGACGACTCTTCGATGAACCCGACACGGGTGGCGCTCTCCGAGTCGATGATGTCCCGGGAGAGCGAGAGCGCATCGGCGACGACCTCGGCCTTCGCGATCCGCGTCTCTTCCTCCGCGAGCTTCACCGCCTCGAGGCTCTCGCGCGTGGGCGTCTCCCGCAGGGGCGGATACGAGTACCGGCCGGGCGACTGCGGCTCCCCGGACTGAGGCTGGGAAGGCTCGGTCGACGCTTCGGTCGACGCGCTCTCGTCCGCGAGCACGGCGCCGATCGATGCGAGATCGAGCTCTCCGAAGCTCGGCGTGTGCCGCCTGTGCGTGGCAGGGCTCGGTCCCGCCTCTTCGACGAGGTCGAGATCGATACTTCCGAAGTTCGGGAGCGAGCTGCCCATGGGCCCAGTTCTTGAACTAGTACGATTGCGCGTCGCCACATCCTCATCGAGGTGACAGGAGGGTTGCATCGCCCTCGTGCTCTTGTGAGTGCCGACGTGCGAAGGGTGAAGTCGACCCTAGTTCTACCCGGCAAATTGCCGTGGGGATCGCGCTTGGGCCGTCCTGGACGGAACGGAGACGTCGGTGGCTCGAGGCGCGGGACGGGCCCTTTCGCCCGCTCGCTCTCCTTCAGCGCGCGCTTCGAATCTTCGCCGCAGTCTCGCGGACACGCGGCTCGGCATCGTGCTCCGCCATGTGGGCCGCGAGCTGGCTCGCCTCGCTCTTGTCGTAGCTCGCGAGCGCGACGAGCGCGGCCTCGCGAACGAGCGCGTAGGGCTCCTTCGTCGCGGCCTCCGTGAGGTGCCGCGTCGCATCCACGCTTGCACCCGCCGCGCCGAGACGGCCGAGCGCCTGGGCGGCAAGCACGCGCATCGCCCAGCTCTCGTGGCCTCGCATCACCTTCGCGACCGCCTGTGCGGTCTTCTGATCGGCGTGGCGGCCAAGCGATGCGAGCGCCACCCGCTGGACGCTCTCGCTCGAGTCGGTGACGGCCTGCGCGATCGCCGTCCCCGCCGCGTCCGACTTCGAACGCGCCAGCAGCACGATCGCCTTCGTCCGCATGGTGGGGTCCGGATGCCGCGAGAGCGCGACGATGCTCGGCTCGAGCGCGGTCGCGATCTCGCTGATCTTGGCGCGCGCCGCAGCGAGCTCGGGGCCATCCTCGGACGCGGAGAGGAACGGCTCGAAGGCGCCTTCGCTTGCGCTCATCGCATCCAACACGGCCCGAGCCCGCTCCGTCGAGGTCGCGAGCGCTCCCTTCGCCGCACGCTCCAACGTCGGGGCGAAGAGCACGAGCGTCGCCGCGCGGTCCTTCACTGTGAGGCTCCGCGGTACGAGCTGGTCGAGCGTCGTCTCGGCGTCGACGTCTTCATCGGGCGCCGGCAGCGCGTCGGGATGCGCGTCCGCCCCAGCCTTCGTGGCGAGGAGGACGAGCGCTGCGGTCGCCGCCTGGCGGAGCGTATCGGACGAGCGACGTGCGCGCGCGCCCTCGCCGTCACCGGCGAACACGGCGTCGGCGATCGCGTTCAGGGCCGCCTTCCCACCGACCGGCTCGGTCCGCTCCTTGTGCGCAGCGCCCATTCGCGCGAGCGCGAGGATCGCCATCTGCCGGGGTAGAGCGTCGGTGCCCTCGGCGATCGTGACGAGAGACGTCGCCTCCGACTCGGCGCCGAGCTCGCCGAGCGCGTATGCGGCGGCGGCGCGGGCCGACGTCCCTGCCTCGAGCGATTTCGCCGTCTGCGCGACGAGCGCGACGCTGGACTTGTCCTTCAGCGCGCCGAGCCCGAGCACCGCGAACGCGCGCATGTCGGGCGTCCCGCTCTGCACGACCTTCCGCAGGAGCGGGATCGCGCGTTTGTCGCCGAGCTTCGCGACCGCCCAGCTCGCGGCGCGCGCGACCGAGTCCGACGCCATGGCCTCGCCGCCTCCGCCCTCGCTCTTCGGGAAGAGGAGCGCCTCGTACTTCGGCAGCAGCGCCGCGTCGCGGAGGGCACCACAGGCGAGCATCGCGCGCGTGCGCAGCGGACCTTCGGCTTGACCGGTCGCGAACGCGAAGAGCGCCGCCGACGCGTTCTTGTTCTGCACGTAGCCGAGCACGTCGATCGCGACGCGCTGCTGCCCGGCATCGCCGTCGGCGAGCGCGTCGAGCAGCGGCTTCACCGCGCGGCCGCCGACGCGCTGGAGCGCTACTCGGGCCTCTTCCGCGTCCTTGCCGCTACCGTGCTTCACGCGCTGGACGAGCGCGAAGGTGAGGTTGCCGTAGATCTCGACGAGGAGCCGCCGGTAGACCTTCTTCTGCGGATTGCCGATCGCGAGCGGCAAGAGCTCCTGCTCGAGCGACTCGAGCGTGCCTTTGCCGAGGTTGATCTGCATCGAGAGGCGCGCCGCGCGTGAGACGAGCTCCTCGTCGGGAGCGCCGCGGATGACGCGACGAAAGAGGCGGTCGGCCTCGTCGCCCTGGCCCTTCGTGAGGAGCAGATCGGCGAGCTCGAGGTACACGATGAAGAGGCGGTCGTTCTTCGCGATCGCCGCGCGAAACTCGACGATCGCGCGCTCGACGTCCTGCTTCTGGCGATACATCTCGCCGAGGCGGCGATGACCTTCGGCGTCGTCGGGGTTCAGCTCGACGGCGCGCGCGGCGTACTTGATCGCGTCGTCGTCGCGATAGAGCTGCAAGGCGTACTGCGCCATGCGCTGATAGAGCTGACGGGCGCTCTTCGGATCGACCGCGACGAGCTTCTCGAGCACCGCGATCGCGTCCTGGGTCTTGTTCTGCTGGACGAGCACGCGCTCGAGCGCGAGGTAGCTGTCAGCGTCGCCCGGCGCCGCGGCGACGACCTTGCGCAGCGTCGCCTCCGCGTCGGCCAGCTTGCGAAGGTGGAGCTGCACCTCGGCGAGCATGCGTCCGGCCTCGACGTCGGGCGGCGCCTTCGCGAATTTCGCCTGGAGCGGCGCGATCTGCGCATCGAGGACACGCTCGAAGCCCCAGAGCGTGACGATGCGCGAGCGGGCCTCGCGTGCGAGGATCTTGTCGCCGCTCGCCTTGGCCTTCTCTGCAAGCTCCGTCCAGATGACGCGCGCATCCCGGAAGCTCTTCGATCGCTCCAGCGCGCCGGCGAGCTGCTTCTTGTAGCCGAGCGTCTGCGGCTCGAGCTGCACCGCTTCGCGGAACGAAGCGAGCGCGTCCTGGAGCATGTCGTGCTCCAGATAGACCTCGCCGAGCGCGGCGAGCGCGCGAGCACGCGGCGTGACGGTGGTGAGGATGCGCCGCCAGGTCTGCACCGCGAGCTGCGTGTTGCCGTCCTGGAAGTGACGGTCGCCGAGGTCGACGAGGTGACCGGGATCGTTCGTGCCGATGCTCGAGAGGCGCGTGAGCACCTTCATCGACTTCTCGTTCTCGCCGATGCGTCCATAGAAGTCCGCGACGCGCGAGAGCACCTCTTCGTCGTTCTGACCGCGGGCCTCGAGCTCGGTGAGCAGCTTGAGCGCGCGCGTGCGATCGCCGCGCTGCATGAGCGCCTCGCACTGATCGAACACGAACTGCGGGTTGTTCGGAGCCGCGCGGATGAGCGCTTCGTACTCGGCGATCGCCTTGTCGAGCTCGCCCTGCGATTGCAGGACGCGGATCATCTTGAGGCGAAGGTCGATGTGGCGCGGGTTGACGGCGAGCGCCTTGGAGTAGGCCTGGAGCGCCTTCGCGCTGTCGCCGGTCTCCTCGTAGAGCGCACCGAGGATCGCGAGGCGCTGGAAGTCCGACGGGCGCTCGTCCTCGATCTGCTTGATGAGCACCGGGAGCTGCTGATCGGCGCGGTAGATCTCGGTGATCGTCTCGTAGATCTCGGCGCGGACGGCGGCTTCCTGGCCGGCCGCCTGGAGCGCCCGCTTCAGCGTGGCGAGCGCGTCTGCGTTCTTGTGCGCCTTCGCCTGCGCCTTGCCGAGGTCCTTCAGCGCGGGCGCGAGCGCGCGGTTGTCGCCGGTGGCGGCGCTCACGAGCTCTTTGAACTCGGACTCGGAGCGCTCGTACTCGGCGCGCAGGAACAGCTCTCGCCCGAGCTCGCCCTTCACGAAGAGGCTCTGCGGCTGCATCTTCACGAGCTCACGGTGGAAGCTCTTCGCGCCGGCCCAGTCCTTCGCATCGAGCGCGAGCGTCATCAGCGTGCGGACGGTCTGCTCCTTGTCCGCGGCGACGGTCTGGAGAGCGAGCGCCTGCTCGTAGTGCTTGCGCGCGGTGGCGACGTCGCCGCGGTCCTGGAGGAGGCGCGCGAGCGCGAGGAGCGCGACGGGATCGTTGTTCTTCAGCGCGATCGCCTTCTCGTACGTCGTGATCGCGTCTTCGGCGCGGCCGTCGATCTTGTGGATGCCGGCGAGCGTGACGGTCGCCGCGTACTGCTCGGCGCCGCTCTGCGCGGCGCGCGCCTCGAAGTCCTTCACGAGCTCGGCGAGGTTGCCGTCCTTGTCGCGATAGAGCTGCGCGAGACGCTGGAGCGGGAATGGAGACCCCGGCTGCGCGAGGACGATCTTCGTGTAGCGATCGATGAGGACCGTCTGCGTCTGGCCGACATCGGGGTTGCCCGTGGGCCGTCCGCCGGGCCGCGCCGCGGCACCGCCGCCTGCCGGAGGCCGGGCT
>Ga0209922_102471_pt1 | contig 15867 bp, 12 predicted proteins | sample ThiBiot_500_biof_FD_183946 | JGI IMG/M metagenome (GOLD analysis project Ga0209922, IMG submission 183946) | Wastewater bioreactor microbial communities from Cape Town, South Africa - Thiocy_expt_500_biof (SPAdes) | ecosystem: Engineered > Bioreactor > Thiocyanate-remediating > Anaerobic-Aerobic ...
CAGTCTTGAAGGGCGTCGGGAAGCAGTCTTTGCTGCTGCGGTTCATAGGGCAGGTAGCTCACGGGCATGCGCCAAATCTATCAAGCCTTCGCGCACTCGTCACGCCTTCTGCCGCGCACGCTCCTAGCCTGCAATGAGCTTCTGAACCAGCTCCGCCGTGGTCGAGGCCGCGTACTTGCGCATCAGCCGTGCCCGGTGCAGCTCGACCGTGCGGTGGCTGATGCCGAGTGCCTTGCCGATTTCCTTCGAGGTCAGTCCGCGCATCACCTGTGCGGCCACTTCGCGTTCGCGTGGCGTCAGTTCGGCCTTCACCGCGCGGCGCGAGCCCAAATCTTCGAAGGTCCAGATGCCGGCTTCGTGCGGCGCCGCGCGGTTCAGCGCGTGGCCCGTCACGTGGCACCAGAAGGTCTCGCCGGCAATGGAGCCGTGCAGGCCGCCCAGCCGCTTCATCATGCGGTTGTCGGCGTAGTGCCCGCTGGCGTTCAGGAATGGCTCCATGCGCTTGCCGATGCGCTCGAACTCGGCCACGCTGGGGTACAGGATGCTGAACGAATGCCCGACCAGTGCGGAGGGCGTTGCGCCAAAAATCTCGCACACGCGCACATTGCAGGCCACGATGGTGCGGTTGCTCGAAACCACCATGCCGACGGGCGCGTGTTCAAAGGCCAGCCGGTAATCGATCTCGGGCATCGGGTGTCACCATTACGAAATACTACGTATGCGGGTAGGTAGTATCGTTCAAGGCTTTCCCACCCACTCTCCATTCATCCATCAAGGAGCCCGAGTGAACAAGATTTATCCCTCCGCGGACGCGGCACTCAAGGGGGTCGTCGCAGACGGGCAGATGCTCGCGGTCGGCGGCTTCGGCCTGTGCGGCATTCCTGAAGCGCTGATCGACGCGCTGAAGGATTCCGGCGTGCAGAACCTCACCGTCGTTTCCAACAACGCGGGCGTCGACGGCTTCGGCCTCGGCAAGCTGCTCGAGACGCGCCAGATCAAGAAAATGATCGCGTCCTACGTCGGCGAGAACAAGGAGTTCGAGCGCCAGTACCTCGCGGGCGAACTGGCCCTCGAATTCACGCCCCAGGGCACGCTGGCCGAGAAGCTGCGCGCCGGCGGCGCGGGCATCCCGGCCTTCTTCACCAAGACCGGCGTCGGCACGCAAGTGGCCGAGGGCAAGGAACTGCGCGAGTTCGGCGGCGAGACCTACGTCATGGAACATTCGCTGGTGCCCGACGTGGCGCTGGTGAAGGCCGACGTGGCCGACAAGTCGGGCAACCTGCGTTTCCGCCTGACGGCGCGCAACTTCAACCCGGCCGCGGCCATGGCCGGCAAGATCTGCATCGTCGAGGTCGAGAAGATCGTGGAAGTGGGCGAACTGGCCCCCGACGACATCCACCTGCCGGGCATCTACGTGCACCGCATCGTGCTCAACGCCAACCCCGAGAAGCGCATCGAGAAGCGCACCGTGAGCGCCGCCGCGCCGGTGGACGCAGCGGCCGCCAAGGTCGAGGCCCAGACCGTCATCGCGCAGGCGGCAGCCGGCAGCGAAGTGCCCGTGCCCACCGTGCCCGCCAACAAGAAAGAAGGAGCCTGAGATGCCCTGGACCCAAGACCAGATGGCGGCCCGTGCCGCCCAAGAACTCGAGGACGGCTTCTACGTCAACCTCGGCATCGGCATCCCTACGCTCGTGGCCAACCACACCGGCACCAAGGAAGTGTGGCTGCAGAGCGAGAACGGCATGCTCGGCATCGGCCCGTTCCCGACCGAAGAGAACGTCGACGCCGACCTGATCAACGCCGGCAAGCAGACCGTGACCACGCTGCCCGGCTCGGCCATCTTCGGCAGCCATGACAGCTTCGCGATGATCCGCGGCGGCAAGATCAACCTGTCGATCCTGGGCGCCATGCAGGTCAGCACCAAGGGCGATCTGGCCAACTGGATGATCCCCGGCAAGATGGTCAAGGGCATGGGCGGCGCGATGGACCTCGTGGCCGGCGTGAAGCGCGTGATCGTGCTGATGGAACATGTCGCCAAGAAGAAGGACGGCACCGAGGACCTGAAGATCCTCGAGAAGTGCACCCTGCCGCTGACCGGCGTGGGCGTGGTCGACCGCATCATCACCGACCTGGCCGTGATGGACGTGGTGCCCGAAGGCCTGAAGGTCGTCGAGCTGGCGCCGGGCGTCACCTTCGACGCGCTGCAGGCCAAGACGGGCGCCAAGCTGATCCAGTAAGGCGACTGGCGCAACGACGACAAGGGCAGGGCAGCGAAAGCGGGCCCTGCCTTTTTGCATTGGAGAACCGAAATGAATGCGAGCGAAGCTCTGGCCGGCATCTGGCGGCACGCGGGCCTGCCCGAGGAAGCCTTGTCTTTTGCGCGGCTCACCGGCGCCGATCCGGTGCTGCCGTCGTCCTTCGCGGTCGGCACCGCGGCGCAGAGCACCGTCGCGGCGGCGGCGCTGGCCGCCTGCGAGCTGGGGCACCTGCGCGGCACCGGGCGGCAGCAGGTCGGTGTCGACATGCTGCACGCGGCGCTGGAATGCATCGGCTGGTTCAGCCTCGACGGACAGGTACCGGATCAATGGGATGCGTTCTCGGGGCTCTATCGCTGCGTCGACGGATGGGTGCGCGTGCATGCGAATTTCGCGCATCACCGCGACGGCGCGCTGCGGCTGATGAAGCTCGATCCGGCAACGGCCACGCGCGCTGATGCCGAGGCCGTCATGGCCACTTGGCGCGCCCGCGAGTTCGAGGACGCGGCTGCCGCAGCAGGGCTGGTCGCGACGGCACTGCGGCGCTTCGACGAGTGGGACGCCACGCCGCAAGGGCAGGCTGTCGCGGCGCAGCCCCTTTTCACCATCGAGCGCATCGGCGACGCGCCGCCGCTCGTGCTGGCGCCGCTGCGCGAAGACCAGCGGCCGCTGTCTGGCCTGCGCGTGCTCGACCTGACGCGCGTGCTGGCCGGTCCGGTGGGCGGACGCGCGCTCGCGGCCTACGGCGCCGACGTGATGCTCGTGAATTCACCGCAGTTGCCGAACATCGCCGCGATCGCCGATACCAGCCGCGGCAAGCTGTCGGCGCATGCCGACCTGCGGACCGAAGAAGGCCGGGCGGCGCTTCAACGGCTGGTTGCCGATGCGCATGTATTCGTTCAGGGCTATCGGCCGGGCGGGATCGAGTCCCTGGGCTTCGGACCGGCGGCGTTGGCAGAGCAGCGACCGGGCATCGTGTGCGTGTCGCTGAGCGCTTACGGCACGCAGGGGCCATGGGCGAGCCGGCGGGGTTTCGATTCGCTGGTGCAGACCGCGATGGGGTTCAACCACGCCGAAGGCGAGGCCGCCGGGGACGGCAAGCCGAAGCCGCTGCCCATGCAGATCCTCGACGAGGCGACCGGTTACCTGATCGCTTTCGGCGCCGCCGCGGCGCTGTGGCGGCAGCAGCGCGAAGGCGGCAGCTGGCATGTGCGGGTGTCGCTGGCGCAGACGGGGCATTGGCTGCGCGGCCTGGGGCGTGTGCCAGGAGGGCTTTCCATCGCCAAGCCCAGCCTTGCGCCCTACATCGAGACCACCGCCTCGGGCTTCGGCGAACTGGCGGCGTTGCGCCATAGCGCGATGCTTCAGCGAACGCCCGCCGCGTGGCCGCGTCCCTCGATGCCACCGGGCAGCCATGTGGCGCTCTGGCCGGCTGTCATGGAATGAGTGCGAAACTGGGTGCATGGCCTATCTCGATATCGACAACCTTCAATCCGTTTTCCTCGACGATGACGCACTCGGCGCGCGTCATCTGCATCGTCAGCCCTGCGGCTTGCTGAACATCACGAGCGGCCGGATCGTGGCGTGTGACCCCCTGGTGCAGCCCGAGCGCGAAGCGTTCGTGCGCGGCGTGAACCGGCGTGGCGCGTTCCCCGTCGAGGTGCTGCACGACAAGGGCCGCCATGCGCTGGCGGTGCTCTGGCTGAGCGAACGCGCTGGGCACCGGGTGTCCGATCTGCGTTGGGAACCGGCGCTTCTCGAAGGGCAATCGCTGGAGGGGCTCGGAGACGACGAGTTTTTCGGCTACCCCGTCGATGCCGGCGTGGGCTGCTTCATGGATGCCGATGCCGCAAAGGCCATGGCCGAGCGCGAGGCGCGCGAATCCGAAAAGTCTGCCCATTTCAACTACTACGACGACGTGCTCGCGGAGGAACTGGGCTCGGCCGACATCGCCGACCATTACCCGCAGGGGGCCGGCACTGCGAACAACATCCTGATCTTCAGCTCGGGCTGGGGCGACGGCAGCTACCCGAGTTTCTGGGCGCTCGATGCGGCCGGCGAGCCCGTGGCGTTGGTGACCGACTTCATGACGATGACCGGCGGCGATGCGCGCGACGAGAACGACAAGCGCGGCGATGCCTACAAGGCCAGCCTGTCGCCGGAGAAGCTGGCGGCCCTCGACGCGCTGGGCGCGGCGGCCGTGGCAGGCGACTCGTCTCTCGTCCGGTCGTTGCTCGACGAAGGGCTCGCAGGCGCCAACGAGATCATTCCGTCGCTGGGCGAAACCGCCATCACCAGCACCATCCGCACGAACCAGCTCGAAGCGTTGCGCGTGCTGCTGGGCTCGATGCCATCGCTGCCGATGCCGCCGCTGTTCTATACCGGGGACGAGGAAGAAAGCTACCTTGTCTACGCGCGCCGGCTCAAGAAACCGCGCGTGCCGGGGCTGATGGAACTGCTCGAAAACTCCGAAGCCGCCGCCGCAACTGCCGCCGAACCGGCTGCGGGCAAGAGCCTCTGGAAGCGCCTGTTCTCCTGAGCCGTCAGGCGCCCAGCGCGGCGCGGACCTTGTCGCCCAGTCCACGCAGTCGCTCCACGGGTTCGTTGGAGAAGACGAAGCGCAGGTACTGCGCGCCATGCGTCTCGCCCCAGCCCTGCATCGCCGTGGCGCAGACGCGCGACTTCAACAGCCGCTCGGACAGCGTTTGCCCGTCGATGCCGAAGTCGCTGGTGCGCAGCAGCAGCGACCAGCCGCCGGCCGGAACGCCGACCGGCAGGCCCTTCAACTCGTCGAGCACCGTGTCGCGCCGGCGCTCCAGTTCGCTCACATAGGGCGCGAGCGTGCGTGGCGATTGCTCCAGCGCCGTCGCCACCGCATCCTGTGCGATGCCCACCGGCACCACCACGTTCGCGAGCGACACGGCCACGAGGTCGGGCATGTAGCTCTCGGGCGCGACGGTCCAGCCCACGCGCCAGCCGATCATGCGCAGTTCCTTGGCCGACGAACCGACGGTGATGGTGCGCTCGGCCATGCCCGGCAGGCCGGCGGGGTGGATCACCTTGCGGCCGTCGTAGAGCAGCCGTTCCATGGCCGTGTCGAGGATCAGCGTCAGGTCGTGCCGCACGCACAGGGCGGCGATTGCGCGCCAGTCTTCCTCGTCGAAGTAGCCACCGGTGGGCATCGAGGGCGACATCAGCAGCATCGCTCGTACGCGCGGGCCAACGGCGGCCTTAAGGGCGTCGCGGTCCAGCTTCCATTCGCCACCGGGGGTGAAGCGGAAGGGCACGTACTTCGGTGTGCCGCCGGCGAGGCGGATGCGGTTGAGCAGCCCGGCGTACGTCGGGTCGGTCACCAGCACCTCGTCGCCGACCTCGACGGTGGCCAGCAGCGCATTCAGGATGCCGGAGAGCCCGCCGGCCGAGATCACGCAGTTGCGCGCGCCGCTGTACGCCACGCCCGACAGCGCCGACACATGCCGCGCCGCCACGTCGCGCAACCGCGACTGGCCGACGAAAGGCAGGTAGCTGTTGTCCGCATCCTCGGAAGCCGCGCGCACGGTGCGCGCGACGGCCTCGGGGTCGGGCGGGATGTCGACGTCCAGGTTCTCCAGGCGCAGGAACGGCGGCCCGTCGGCGTCGTCGGCGATGGCGCCCATGCGGTCCACGCCGATGCCGGCGATGTGGGTCAGGCGGGCGGGGCGATGGCGTGGCATTCCGGTCTCCTCGTTGCTCGTGGCGGGGAGCGCCAGCATGGCACGAAACCTGTCGTCAGCCCACCGAGGCGGCCGGGCTGTCGAGAAGCAGTTGGTCGCGGTGCGCCTCGGCGGTCTGCCACAGGAATTCCCAAGTCGCCTGCATCCGCACCAGGTGCTTGGTCTCCGCCGGCATCGACATCCAGAAGGTCCGCGTGAAGTTCGCCTGCCCGGGCAGTACGGGTTGCAGCGCGCTGTCTTTCTCGGCGATGAAGGCGGGCAGCACCGCGATGCCCGCGCTGGCCGCCACCGCGCTGTGCTGCGCGAGCACACTGGTGCTGCGCAGTGCGAAGCTGTCGGGGCGGTGGAGTTCGTCGAGGTATTGCAACTCCTTGCTGAACAGCAGGTCGTCCACGTAGCTGATGAAGGTGTGGCCGCGCAGGTCTTCGCGCGTCTTGATCGGCTTGTGCGCCGAGAGATATTGCTTCGATGCGTAGAGCCGCAGCGTGTAGTCGGTGAGCTTGGTGACGACCACCGGGCCGCGCGCGGGCCGTTCGAGCGAGATGACGATGTCGGCCTCGCGCCGCGACAGGTGCACCAGCCGCGGCATGGCCAGCAGGTCGATGGTCAGGCGCGGGTGCTGCACCGCGAACAGCGCGAGCCGCGGCGCCAGCACCACGGTGCCGAAGCCCTCGGTCGCGCCGATGCGCACCAGCCCCGACAGGCCTTCCTGCGAGGCCGGCGCGGTGCTTTCCACCGCCTGGAAGGCGCTCTCCATCGCCTCGACCTGCGGCTGCAGCCGCCGGCCCGCCTCGGTGAGCCGGTGGCCGCCTGCCTCACGCGAGAAAAGCGGGGCGCCGACTTCCTTTTCGAGCGCCTGGATGCGGCGCGCCACGGTGGTGTGGTCGACCTCGAGCCGGCGCGCTGCGCTCATGAGCGTGCCCGAGCGCGCGAGCTCCAGGAAATAGCGAAGGTTGTCCCAGTCCATGTGCTTGCCTGCCCTCCGGTTGCGGCTCTGCAAATTTGCAAAGCCGTGGCGCATATTTGTCTATTGTCATGGCAAATCTGCAAAGCTAGGATGTCGCTCTGCACCGGCCGGGCCGGCACCGAATTCACAGGATCACAGGAGACAAAACCCCCATGGACGCCACCACCACCCCGTCGACCCAGGTCGCCACCGTCAAGCTGCTGATCGGCGGCAAGCTGGTCGAATCGAAGACCACCGAATGGCGCGACGTCGTCAACCCGGCCACGCAGCAGGTGCTGGCCCGCGTGCCCTTCGCGACCCCGGCCGAGCTGGACGCCGCAGTGGCCTCCGCCAAGGAAGCCTTCAAGACGTGGCGCAAGACGCCCATCGGCACCCGTGCCCGCATCTTCCTGAAGCTGCAGCAACTCATTCGCGAGAACATGGGCGAGTTGGCCGCCATCCTCACCGCCGAGCAGGGCAAGACGCTGCCGGACGCCGAGGGCGACGTGTTCCGCGGGCTCGAAGTGGTCGAGCATGCGTCGAACATCGGCAACCTGCAGCTCGGCGAACTGGCCAACAACGTGGCCAACGGTGTCGACACCTACACGCTGCTGCAGCCGCTGGGCGTGTGCGCCGGCATCACGCCGTTCAACTTCCCGGCCATGATCCCGCTGTGGATGTTCCCGATGGCGATCGTCACCGGCAACACCTTCGTGCTGAAGCCCTCCGAGCAGGACCCTATGGTCACCATGCGCCTGTGCGAACTGGCGCTCGAAGCCGGCATTCCGCCCGGCGTGCTGAACGTGGTGCATGGCGGCGAAGCCATCGTCAACGGCATCTGCGACCACAAGGACATCAAGGCGATCAGCTTCGTCGGCTCGACCAAGGTCGGCACGCACGTCTACAACCGCGCCACGCTGGCCGGCAAGCGCGCGCAATGCATGATGGGCGCGAAGAACCACGCCATCGTCATGCCCGACGCCAACAAGGAGCAGACGCTCAACGCGCTGGCCGGCGCGAGCTTCGGCGCTGCCGGTCAGCGCTGCATGGCGGTGTCGGTGGCGGTGCTGGTGGGCGAGGCGCGCAACTGGGTGCCCGAACTCATCGAAAAGGCGAAGACGCTGAAGATCGGCGCGGGCACCGAGAAGGGCGTGGACGTGGGACCGCTGGTCTCGTGCGCCGCCTACGACCGCGTGAATGGGCTGATCGAACGCGGCGAGGCCGATGGCGCCAAGCTGGTGCTCGACGGCCGCAAGCCCACCGTGCCCGGCTACGAGAAGGGCAACTTCGTCGGCCCGACGATCTTCACCGGCGTGAAGCCCGGCATGACCATCTACGAGCAGGAAGTGTTCGGCCCGGTGCTGTGCATCGCCGACGCCGAGACCATCGACGAGGCCATCGACCTGATCAACAGCAACCCGAACGGCAACGGCACGGCGATCTTCACGCAGTCGGGCGCCGCGGCGCGCCGCTTCCAGGAAGACATCGACGTGGGCCAGGTCGGCATCAACGTGCCGATCCCGGTGCCGGTGCCGATGTTCTCGTTCACCGGTTCGCGCGCTTCCAAGCTCGGCGACCTGGGCCCGTACGGCAAGCAGGTCATCATGTTCTACACGCAGACCAAGACGGTGACTGCGCGCTGGTTCGACGACAGCACCGTCTCGCACGGCGTCAACACCACGATCAGTCTTAAATGAGGCACGGGCTTCGTGTCGCGGCCTGGGGCGCGGTGGCGGCGGTTGCGTTGATTGCCGGTGCGGCTCAAGCGGCCGGCTATGACGAGCCGCTCGACTGCAATCCCAACGGAAACCAGCAGCAGATGAACGACTGCGCGGTGCGCGACTTTCGCGCGGCCGATGCCGCGCTCAACATCCGGTATGGCGAGGTGATGAAGACGCTTTCGCCCCAGATGCGCGTCGCGCTGCGCAACGAGCAGCGGGTGTGGCTCAAGGGGCGCGACCCCGGTTGCAAGCGTGCTTCGAGGGCGAACGAAGGCGGTTCAATCTGGCCGCTGGTGTTCAACTCATGCCTGGAGAAATCGACCCGAAAACGGACCGCCGAACTGGACCGCTGGAAGGGGCGCGAACAATGAACTTCGAACTGTCTGAAGAACAGAACGCCTTTGCGCAGACCGCGCGCGACTTTGCGCAGGCCGAGTTCGCGCCGCATGCGGCGCAGTGGGACGCGGAAGCCTTCTTCCCGAAAGAGGCCATTGCCAAGGCTGGCGAGCTGGGCTTCTGCGGCCTGTATGCACCCGAGCGCATCGGCGGCCTGGGCCTGCCGCGGCTCGATTCCGCGCTGGTGTTTGAGGAGATGGCCGCGGTCGATCCGTCGACCACGGCCTTCATCACGATCCACAACATGGCGACGTGGATGCTCGGCACCTGGGCGACCGACGCGGTGGCGCAGCAATGGGGCGAAGAGCTGACGAGCGGGCGCAAGCTCGCGTCGTATTGCCTCACCGAACCGGGCGCCGGCTCGGACGCCGGCTCGCTGAAGACGCGCGCGGAGTTGCAGGGCGCCGAATATGTCATCAACGGCGGCAAGGCTTTCATTTCGGGCGCCGGCTCGACCGACGTGCTGGTGCTGATGGCCCGCACGGGCGGCGCAGGCGCGAGCGGCATCTCTGCCTTTGCGGTGCCGGCCGACGCGCCGGGCATCAGCTACGGCAAGAAGGAGCACAAGATGGGCTGGAACAGCCAGCCCACGCGCACCATCAACTTCGACAACGTGCGCATTCCGGCGCAGAACCTGCTGGGCAAGGAGGGCGAGGGCTTTCGCATTGCCATGAAGGGGCTGGACGGCGGGCGCATCAACATCGCGACCTGCTCGGTGGGCGCGGCGCAGGGCGCGCTCGACGCGGCGCGGCGCTATCTGCACGAGCGCCAGCAGTTCGGCAAGCCGCTCGCGAGCTTCCAGGCACTCCAGTTCAAGCTGGCCGACATGGCGACGGAACTGGTCGCCGCGCGGCAGATGGTGCGGCTGGCGGCATCGAAGCTCGACGCGGGGCATGCCGACGCGAGCACCTATTGCGCGATGGCAAAGCGCTTCGCGACCGATGCGGGATTCAACGTCTGCAACGACGCGCTGCAACTGCACGGCGGCTACGGCTATTTGAGCGAATTCCCGCTGGAGCGCCTGGTGCGCGACGCGCGAGTGCACCAGATCCTCGAAGGCACGAACGAGATCATGCGCGTGATCGTTGCGCGAAAATTGCTGGAGGGCGACAGCGATATCCGCTGAGCGCGCAACATCCAGGACCTGAAAAAACAATGACCGACAACGTAGTTCTCTTCGACGAAATCAAGACCGCCGGCGGCCAGCGCTTTGCCGTGGCCACGCTCAATGCGCCGGCGTCGCTCAATGCGCTGTCCGTGGACATGGTGCGCCTGCTGACGCCCAAGCTGCGCGAATGGGCACAGGACGCCGGAGTCGTCGGCGTGCTGCTGCAGGCGGCGGGCGAAAAGGCCTTCTGCGCCGGCGGCGATCTGCGCCAGCTCTATCAGACGCTGCTGGACTGCGGCCCCGCGCGCAACACCTACGCCGAGGACTTCTTCCGCGAGGAGTACGAGCTCGACTACCTGATCCACACCTTCCCCAAGCCCTTCCTGTGCTGGGGCCACGGCATCGTGATGGGCGGTGGCGTCGGCCTGCTGGCGGGCGCGTCGCACCGGGTGATGACGCTGCAAAGCCGCATTGCCATGCCAGAGATCAACATCGGCCTCTACCCCGACGTGGGCGGCAGCTGGTTCCTGCGCCGCACGCCGGGCCGCACGGGGTTGTTCCTGGCGCTCACCGCCGCGAACATCAACGCTGCCGACACCATCTTCTGCGGACTGGCCGACGTGCTGGTGCCGCAGGAACGCAAGGGCGATGTGATCGAGGCAATCGCTTCGACCCAGTGGGCTGGCGAGGGCAAGGCCGACCGCGCGACGCTGTCGCGCATTCTTGCCAAGGCGGGCGAGGGCGCGGAAATGCCCGCATCGAAGGTGCGTGAGCACTACGACACCATCAACGCGCTGATGGCAGGTGAAGACTTGCTCGACATTGCGAAGCGCCTGCGCGAACTGCAGAGCGACGATGCCTGGCTGCAGACTGCCGCCAAGACTTTCACCAAGGGCGCGCCCAGCTCGGCGGCCCTGAGCTTCGAGCTGTGGCAGCGCGTACACCGCATGTCGCTGGCCGAGGTGTTCCGGCTCGAGTATTGGGCGTCGCTGGGCTTTTGCGCGAACAAGGATTTTGCGGAGGGCATCCGTGCCGTGCTGGTCGACAAGGACCGCAATCCGCGCTGGAACCCGGCCACGCTCGAAGAAATCACCCCTGCATTCGTCGAAGACCACCTGCGCCCGCGCGGCGAGATGCCGGCCGAGCTGGCATCGCTGGTCTGAGCCGATTCAGATCCATCTATATATAGAACAACGGAGACAAGACATATGAAGATCGCATTCATCGGCCTCGGAAACATGGGCGGCCCGATGGCCATGAACCTCCTCAAAGCCGGCCACACGCTCAGCGCTTTCGATCTCTCGGCGGAAGCCTGCAAGAAGTTCGGCGCTGAAGGGCTGCCGATTGCCAAGTCCGCGGCGGAGACGGTAGCTGATGCGGAAGTCGTCATCAGCATGCTGCCGGCCAGTGCGCATGTCGAAGGCCTGTTCCTTGGCGGCGCAGGCAAGCCCGGGCTGCTCGAGAGCATCAAGGCTGGCACGCTGGTGATCGACAGCAGCACCATTGCTGCTGCGACATCGCGCAAGGTGGCGGAAGCCGCGGCAGCCAAGGGCGTCGCGATGATCGATGCACCGGTGTCAGGCGGCACGGGCGGGGCGATTGCCGGGACGCTGACTTTCATGGTCGGCGGCGAGACCAAGGATCTGGAGCGCGCGCGCCCAGTGCTCGAGAAGATGGGCGCAAACATCTTTCATGCAGGCGCGGCCGGGGCGGGGCAGACGGCCAAGATCTGCAACAACATGCTGCTTGGCATCCTGATGATCGGTACTTCGGAAGCGCTCGCGCTGGGCGTGGCCAACGGGCTTGATCCGAAGGTGCTGTCCGAGATCATGCGCCGCAGCTCTGGCGGCAATTGGGCGCTGGAAAAGTACAACCCTATGCCGGGGGTGATGGAGACTTCGCCTGCTTCGAAGAACTACGCGGGTGGTTTCGGTACGGATTTGATGCTCAAGGACCTGGGGCTGGCCCAGGAGAATGCGGCGGCTGTGCGAGCGGCCACGCCGCTGGGCGGTCTGGCGCGCAGCTTGTATGCGGCGCACAGCCTGGCGGGCCACGGCGCACTGGATTTCTCGAGCGTGCTCAAGTTAGTTCAGAAATCGTGAAATTTCGATGTATGATCGAAGGCTCGGCAGGCGGCTGGTGCTCTCAGGGGTTCAGCAGGTAGGTTGAGAAAAAACTTCCTTCGAAGTTGACGCTGAGTTAAAAACCGGTGCATAATCGAAGGCTTCGCTGAAAACGATTCGGCGGCTGGTGATGAAAGTCGCTGACTGCTGGAAAGTTTGAAGAAGGCGAAAAAAGTTTGACGATACTTAAAAAATCGTGTTAGACTACAAGGCTTCGCTGATCGCAGCAAGCAAGACGAAGCAGGCGATAAGTTGCTTCGGTGATCGTTAAAAATTTACAGCCGATAAGCGTGGGCGTTTGAAGGTAATTGCGTAAGTTCTTCGGAACAAGTCGCAAGACTTAAAAACGCTCATGAGAATAGAAGTGAAGTTCACTTCAATTTCTTTTTTTATGAGTTTTGCCTGGTCGCGAGATCAGGCGCAAATCAAGATCGAACTATAGAGTTTGATCCTGGCTCAGATTGAACGCTGGCGGCATGCCTTACACATGCAAGTCGAACGGCAGCGCGGGAGCAATCCTGGCGGCGAGTGGCGAACGGGTGAGTAATACATCGGAACGTGCCCAATCGTGGGGGATAACGCAGCGAAAGCTGTGCTAATACCGCATACGATCTACGGATGAAAGCAGGGGATCGCAAGACCTTGCGCGAATGGAGCGGCCGATGGCAGATTAGGTAGTTGGTGAGGTAAAGGCTCACCAAGCCTTCGATCTGTAGCTGGTCTGAGAGGACGACCAGCCACACTGGGACTGAGACACGGCCCAGACTCCTACGGGAGGCAGCAGTGGGGAATTTTGGACAATGGGCGAAAGCCTGATCCAGCCATGCCGCGTGCAGGATGAAGGCCTTCGGGTTGTAAACTGCTTTTGTACGGAACGAAACGGCCTTTTCTAATAAAGAGGGCTAATGACGGTACCGTAAGAATAAGCACCGGCTAACTACGTGCCAGCAGCCGCGGTAATACGTAGGGTGCAAGCGTTAATCGGAATTACTGGGCGTAAAGCGTGCGCAGGCGGTTATGTAAGACAGTTGTGAAATCCCCGGGCTCAACCTGGGAACTGCATCTGTGACTGCATAGCTAGAGTACGGTAGAGGGGGATGGAATTCCGCGTGTAGCAGTGAAATGCGTAGATATGCGGAGGAACACCGATGGCGAAGGCAATCCCCTGGACCTGTACTGACGCTCATGCACGAAAGCGTGGGGAGCAAACAGGATTAGATACCCTGGTAGTCCACGCCCTAAACGATGTCAACTGGTTGTTGGGTCTTCACTGACTCAGTAACGAAGCTAACGCGTGAAGTTGACCGCCTGGGGAGTACGGCCGCAAGGTTGAAACTCAAAGGAATTGACGGGGACCCGCACAAGCGGTGGATGATGTGGTTTAATTCGATGCAACGCGAAAAACCTTACCCACCTTTGACATGTACGGAATTCGCCAGAGATGGCTTAGTGCTCGAAAGAGAGCCGTAACACAGGTGCTGCATGGCTGTCGTCAGCTCGTGTCGTGAGATGTTGGGTTAAGTCCCGCAACGAGCGCAACCCTTGTCATTAGTTGCTACATTCAGTTGGGCACTCTAATGAGACTGCCGGTGACAAACCGGAGGAAGGTGGGGATGACGTCAAGTCCTCATGGCCCTTATAGGTGGGGCTACACACGTCATACAATGGCTGGTACAAAGGGTTGCCAACCCGCGAGGGGGAGCTAATCCCATAAAACCAGTCGTAGTCCGGATCGCAGTCTGCAACTCGACTGCGTGAAGTCGGAATCGCTAGTAATCGTGGATCAGAATGTCACGGTGAATACGTTCCCGGGTCTTGTACACACCGCCCGTCACACCATGGGAGCGGGTTCTGCCAGAAGTAGTTAGCTTAACCGCAAGGAGGGCGATTACCACGGCAGGGTTCGTGACTGGGGTGAAGTCGTAACAAGGTAGCCGTATCGGAAGGTGCGGCTGGATCACCTCCTTTCTGGAAACAAGCAATTTAATTTAAACGCCCACACTTATCGGTTGTTGGAAGAAGTCGGTTGTCTTCGTTGTTGAAGATGATTGGCGAATGGGTCTGTAGCTCAGCTGGTTAGAGCACCGTCTTGATAAGGCGGGGGTCGTTGGTTCGAGCCCAACTAGACCCACCAAATCTTCCTGTGACGCGTTTGGAACATTAGTGTTCACGGGGGATTAGCTCAGCTGGGAGAGCACCTGCTTTGCAAGCAGGGGGTCGTCGGTTCGATCCCGTCATCCTCCACCAATAATTCGGTACTTACTCAACACCAAAGCGGCTTTGTGCGCGAGCATGAGGCTTCTTTGTTGTTGATCAGGATCTCTTGATCAATCGGCTGTTCTTTAAAAATTCATAGAGTCGAATCAGCGCTGCTGATGGAAACTGCACATTCGTAAAGGTTTAGTGCAGACCGTGCCATCAGCAGCATAGAATTTTTGATTGCGTCAAAAGAAACTTCAATTTCGAGTCAAATCGAATTGAATGTACGGCATAACGCGTCAGGTGAAAGACCTGACATATTCCTTGAGATGATTTTGTGCTTCGCAAGAAGCGTCAAAGTTATAGGGTCAAGTGAATAAGAGCACGTGGTGGATGCCTTGGCAATGATAGGCGACGAAGGACGTGATAGCCTGCGATAAGCTTCGGGGAGCTGGCAAATTAGCTTTGATCCGGAGATTTCCGAATGGGGAAACCCACCGAAAGGTATCGCATGATGAATACATAGTCATGCGAGGCGAACCGGGTGAACTGAAACATCTCAGTAGCTCGAGGAAAAGACATCAACCGAGATTCCGAAAGTAGTGGCGAGCGAAATCGGAGAAGCCTGTTAGTGATAGCACAAGACATAACGGAACAGCTTGGAAAGGCTGGCCATAGCGGGTGATAGCCCCGTACGTGAAATGACCTGTGTGGTACTGAGCTAACGACAAGTAGGGCGGGACACGAGAAATCCTGTCTGAATATGGGGGGACCATCCTCCAAGGCTAAATACTCATCATTGACCGATAGTGAACTAGTACCGTGAGGGAAAGGCGAAAAGAACCCCGGGAGGGGAGTGAAATAGATCCTGAAACCGCGTGCTTACAAAAAGTAGGAGCCCGCAAGGGTGACTGCGTACCTTTTGTATAATGGGTCAGCGACTTACATTCAGTGGCAAGGTTAACCGAATAGGGAAGCCGTAGAGAAATCGAGTCCGAATAGGGCGATCAGTCGCTGGGTGTAGACCCGAAACCAAGTGATCTATCCATGGCCAGGATGAAGGTGCCGTAACAGGTACTGGAGGTCCGAACCGACTAGTGTTGCAAAACTAGCGGATGAGCTGTGGATAGGGGTGAAAGGCTAAACAAACTTGGAAATAGCTGGTTCTCTCCGAAAACTATTTAGGTAGTGCCTCAAGTATTACCTGCGGGGGTAGAGCACTGTTTTGGCTAGGGGGTCATGGCGACTTACCAAACCAAGGCAAACTCCGAATACTGCAGAGTACAGCTTGGGAGACAGAGCACCGGGTGCTAACGTCCGGACTCAAGAGGGAAACAACCCAGACCGCCAGCTAAGGTCCCTAAAATTGGCTAAGTGGGAAACGAAGTGGGAAGGCTAAAACAGTC
>Ga0209922_102472_pt1 | contig 15857 bp, 13 predicted proteins | sample ThiBiot_500_biof_FD_183946 | JGI IMG/M metagenome (GOLD analysis project Ga0209922, IMG submission 183946) | Wastewater bioreactor microbial communities from Cape Town, South Africa - Thiocy_expt_500_biof (SPAdes) | ecosystem: Engineered > Bioreactor > Thiocyanate-remediating > Anaerobic-Aerobic ...
ATTGATGAATGTACCACATGCTATTTTGCTACATTTTTTGAAAATACACGAATAACTTTATCATAATCAACAATTGGTTGGAACTAAAACTTTTTAGTGTAAATACGATTTTTCAGCGTAATTACGCGTATTTACGATTTTTCCATCGTAATTACGCATAATTACGTCGCAGTTTTCCGTAGTTACGGGTCACAGTGTGATCGTAGCTACGGCGTAATTACGTCACAATTTGACCGTAATAGAAGACATGGGCAATACAGACGCTGATTTACAAGCAGTGATAAGTAAAAAAACATGACTATCGAAGTCAATTTCGATATGAAAGTGAAATAACCGAACCAGGTTATTATCAAGTCTATCTTGACACGCATCGAGCCAAAATTGAACTGACAACAACCGAACAAGTCGGTATTCATCGATAGTAGCTATGCTTTACCACCATCGCCAGATAGTTGCAAACATAGTCAAGTGAATATCGATCCAAATACGAATGAAATCATTGGTTCGATTCATTTCAAAGATTTTCCATTGAGTGCTTTCAGAGGTGTAACAACATATTTTGTTTTTACTGTCGACAATTCGACAGATTTTGGTGTTTGGACGAATGGTACTCTTTCATATCGACAAACAAATACAAATGAATGTTCATCAGGTGCATACATCATTCTTTCATCGAATCAAGAACAACAAACAACAACAACAGTTTATGTTGGTATTAGTTTTGTTTCCATTGAACAAGCTCATATGAATTTACAAAGTACAAACAAAACTGCAATCATTCGATACACTTCGTGATCTTGTTCAACAGAAATGGCTTAATGAACTTTCGAGATTTACAGTGAATTCATCATGGAATCCAAATGCAGAAAATTAAATTCTACACATCACTCGTTCATTCAATGTCAAGTCCAACCATATGGGATGAATCGAACGGTGTTTATCTTGGTTTCGATAATCAGATTCATACGAAACCTGATTATATGAATCATATTTATACTGATCTTTCGATTTGGGGCATATTTCGAACGCAATTTCCATTTATTATCCTTCATGATTCAAAACGTGCGAATGATATTATTCATTCGATTTTGTTAATTGTTCAACAAGGTAATTATCTACCAATGTGGCCATTAGCTAATGGACACACAGGTTGTATGATTGGTTCACAGGCTGATATTATGATAAGTGATTTGATTATGAAACATGCGACAATGATTCCTATTTGAATCTAATACAAGTTATCGAAGCTCTACAAACTGTTTCGAATATGAAGCAAATACATGATAGTCGTTTTGATCATCCAACATATATTAAATATCGTTATGTACCATATGATCTGCATCATTATTCAGCATCGTTAACATTGAGCTATGCGTATGATGATTGGGCTATTGCAAATGTGATGTCATATGTAGGTTTGAAAGACGAAGCTCAAGAATATTATAATCGATTGAAATGGTATGAAAATATTTTTGATACAAAAACGAAATTTTTCTGTCCAAAAAATTCGACTGGTGAACTTCTTTGTCCTGAAACGAATCCTGAACATTTGATTCCATTTGATTATCGATATACAGAAGATGATGCATGGCAATATCGGTTTTTTGTTCCATATGATACGCCACGATTAATTGAAATGTTTGGTGGACCAGAGAGTTTTGCTGAACGACTCGATAAATTCTTTGTCGAAAGTCAAAATTGGCCAACAACAACAATACCAAATGCTTACTATTGGGCAGGAAATGAACATGATCTCTTCTGTGTTTGGCAATTTCATTATGGGAATCGATATCGATCGGATTTAACTCAACGACTTTCGAGATGGTTCCTTGAAGATGCATATACAATTTAACCTGATTGACTACGATGCTATGTCAGTGTGATGTATATTTACTAGCCTTGGTTTCTATCCATTATCTGGTTCATCGACATATTCAGTTGGTAGTCCCATTTATGATCATGCTATACTATTCGTAGAAATAATGGTCAATGTGCATTGAAAATCATTGTGCATAATAATTCACCGAATAATATCTATGTCGAACGTGTACTATTGAATAATCAAACTTTATCTACATTTCCTTTTCTTGATCATATTCGTGATTTTCAATGTTCAAGTGATGATTCATTTGTACAGCTTGAATTTTTTATGTCCTCATCATTTTGAAAATCAAAATAAATTATCAAACTCCTTCAGATCTTATTAGTATTCGTTTAATCATACAAATGATTCTTTTTCCACATCTAATCAGTTCTCATAGTTGAGTTCATTCTTTCTAATACCTCTGTCAAAACGCTTCTATCAGCAGCTACTACTATTTGTTACCACTCTTCCATTAAATGATTTATAGAAAGTGTGGTAGCATAGTTCCTACGGACCAAAAAGAGCATATCATATATAATTATTTATTTTAAATGCACGATTCATTATGTAGGAAAAGTCAATTTTCGGTGTCAAAACTGAACCAATCTACAGTTACGATTGATTGTCTTGACATTGACACAAAACTTGTTATTCTACAATGATATTGATACATGATTATCAAGAAAGCACCCATACGAAAACCTCAATACTCTTATATTATTGAATCTTTTCGACGAGAATCACTTTCATATGTTATGCCAACTTTCAAAAAAATCTTTCGACTATTTCATCTCATCCAACATCACCTAACAACAGAATATTTATCATAAATCTTCTCTTCACCTCTTTTACTCAATTGAAAACAAATCTTTCGACTATTTCATCTCATCCAACATCATCTAATAACAGAATATTTATCATCACTCTTCTCTTCACCTCTTTTGCTCAATTCAAAACAAATCTTTCGACTATTTCATCTCATCCAACATCACCTAACGACAGAATATTTATCATAAATCTTCTCTTCACCTCTTTTGCTCAATTCAAAACAAATCTTTCGACTATTTCATCTCATCCAACATCACCTAACAACAGAATATTTATCATTACGCTTCTCTTCACCTCTTTTGCTCAATTCAAAACAAATCTTTCGACTATTTCATCTCATCCAGCATCACCTAATGACAGAATATTTATCAAAAATCTTCTCTTCACCTCTTTTGCTCAATTCAAAACAAATCTTTCGACTATTTCATCTCATCCATCATCACCTAACGACAGAATATTTATCATAAATCTTCTCTTCACCTCTTTTGCTCAATTCAAAACAAATCTTTCGACTATTTCATCTCATCCAACATCACCTAACAACAGAATATTTATCACGAATCTTCTCTTCACCTCTTTTACTCAATTGAAAACAAATCTTTCGACTATTTCATCTCATCCAACATCACCTAACAACAGAATATTTATCATCACTCTTCTCTTCACCTCTTTTGCTCAATTCAAAACAAATCTTTCAACTATTTCATCTCATTCGACATCACCTAATAACAGAAAATGTATGACCATTCTTCTCGTCGGATGCTTTACTCACTTCATAGCAGATAATAGGATATTGTCAGAGTCGATTGTCGTGAAGTCATTGAATAAGAATTAGAGCAGGTTGCATCATTTTATTCATCGTTTATATGATGTAAGTGAAAGGGTTACTATTACACAAAGTTTCGGGGCCTACATATTCTATACATAGCGATAATCATTGTTTTGCTCTATTGTAGTGTGATGAGCACGATTATGAACAGATTGTTATGTTGAATGAAGATATAATGAAGTATTGAAATGGTATAGAGCAAAAACCAATTCATGTATTTCGATTGTTTGGTTTGACGCTCTCAATTGCAGAGTATGTTTTAGGCTGATATCGGAGTAGAACTCCTTTAACGCAGTCGATGTTCATTTATATTCAGTAGTGAATGATAACTCAGTCATTGTAGAGTTTAACAGAGAAAGTGTATATTATACGAATGAATTGTTTAGTAATGAGATATTCGAAATGCTTGTTAATTGGAAATGGATTTGATATTTAGTACATTATAATAGTTGGTGATATAATAATTGGTAAAATATAATAATTTTATTTTTCATTTGCATTTCTTTAGAAATGTGTACTATTAGAATTTCAAATTATAAACAAGAATCATATAGGATAATTAATGAACATGAGTCAAAGTCGATTCACATTTATTGTCAGTGTAATGCACACGTCATTGACTTATCATAATGAAAAAAGTATATTACCAGTAATGAATTGATTTTTTTCCGTAAAGAATTTCGTCTGTTTTGACAAGAACATTCGATAAGCATTAAAAGAGAATTTACTAGTTGGAAATGAAGAGGATATTGGACAGTATTTATCACGATTATTAATTCGTTGGTAAATAACAGTACCATGAAAATTAAATATCAAATATTCTATTGAGCTATTGTTTATCTCGTAACAAGTGAACTGGAGAAAGGATTAGTTCGTTTTTTTTCTTTGTAGATTGTATAAAGAAGTTCGAAATCGAATTGGAGAATAGAGATCAAAGGAAAATAAAATATTCAGTCGCCAGAGGTTCTATTCAGATTTCTTTTTGTTTAATATAAAAAATATGTTATTTGACACAAATTTGTACGTCAAATGAAAAATAACTCTCTATTTACCAAATGATGCGTTCGGTTATTAGATGAGTACTGTCAGTAAGTAAAATTACTTATATAGTGAAGCATATTCCTATTGAAATCGGTTGCTGATCATCATCGATAGGTTCCCATATTGTTGTGTTTTGTTGGCATTATCTCTAAGAGTGATGAACTAATTGTAAATCACCTTGAATATGATTTTTTTTAACGACAGAGGCCACACGATCGTTCATTTATTTAGTGTAGTTTACAACGATGTATCACAGTAAGTAAAAAGGAAAATGATCAACATTCCATTTGTATTAGTATAACATTTGGCACAAAAATCATCTCCAAGAATGTTACGTGATTAATATTAAAGATGTTGACTAACCTGTTTCGTGTCAACCAACAAGAAAATAAACAATTTGTGCATACGGTTATTTCAATAAGATAGTCAATCATAAATCTAACTAGGTTATTCTCATGTAACTGTAAATAACGTAAATATCGGCTTGTTCTGACGTCCGTTCGTATGTGTTCAATAATCTCAACTGGTTGCGAAGGAAATGTGTTATTTGTAATCAAGTCGATTCCGATGATAAGTTATATGAATGGTCATAGCAACGAAACTGCTCATCTATTGTGGAATATTTTGATAAAAGAACTGATTATGAAAACTACCATGGTAATAACGTAACATATAAACATGATTTATCAAGTTTTTTATCAGAATAAACTGATGATTGTTCTAAATGAAAATATAATAAACTGGAAGTCCATCAAGTAAATTTACCTTGAGTTTGAGTAATAGTGATTGATAATTTTTTAATATAGATTGTCGATAAATCTTCTTTGATTTGAATATGTGCCGGTTGATTAATTTGTTTCTTAAGGTCCTCTAATTGTGTTTGTAATTTGTTCAACATTGTTTCATGAAAATCCTTCTTTTTCATAATCTTTTGCATATCCTCAGTGAATGTATTTAATTTAACTTCAATCGTTTGAGTATGACCACGAATAGATTGTTGTAGAAGTTGCCGTTGTTCATTAGCAGTTTGTCGAATTTTATCAATTGACATATTCTCCCATTGATTAATTTCATTGATTAATCGATGATTATTTGTCTTATTTTTGTAATCATTTAAAGTCTCGATAAATTGATTTCTTTGGTCTTCCACTTTATGAAATTCTAGTTTAAGTGATTCACGATGTTCAACTAAGTCGTCAAAACAAAAATATCTCGAGCAACCAGAGCAGGCGTACGTAATTTTTTCTTCATTGCATACAGAACATTTTGTTGTAGCACTTGATGTAGCCATACTTTTAACGGTTACGTGGAAAAAAAATTGCGAGCAACGTTTGTGAAAGAAAAATGAAAATGATAACGCGTTTGTTTAAGTGATATCACATAAACTTATCTTTATGTCAATAGAAGGTTCGAGAACGAAAGAAAAAAAAACATTTATCTATATGCTTTTAAGTATGAGAAGTCGAGTTAGTTAGTTTAACAACACTAATTCGATCAGTGATATCGAATTCAACTTGATTGTTATTCATTTGAAGATCGATAACAGTCAGTTGACAATCATTACCAAACTCGTAGAGTGTTGCATTAGAAATATTGTAGATATTATGAAGTATAGTCAAGAGAACTTGTTGTGCCGGTGGATTTAAATCGGTATTATTATTAAAATCCCAGCTGGGTAATTCGAGCCACATCATTAAATAAAAATCACCATTACGTTTTTGAAAAAGTATTTCTCGACTATCGTTGAGTTGATGATCGAGTGCATAATCCAATGTTGAGGGTGTAAAATCTGCACCTTTATCACCGAATATCGAAATTAAATTTTTCACTCCTTGATAAATCGGTTTTTCTGACAAATCATTACGTAATAAACCAAAAGCTCCTTCACGACCAGCTTGACCTTGATTAACCAGTTCGTATTTATATGTACGTAAAATTCCACGTCGAAAAAATTCAGCAAACATACGAGTTGTATATTTACATTCAGCTATTTCCGAGATACCACCACTTGGAAGATCATTATTATAACCAGATTCGGTAGCTTGAATCGGTTTAAAAGATGGTGATTGAAATCTAGCGAGCCAATTGAAAGCCCAGGTTATACTACCGTAACCATTACTTCCCCAACCGTTATTACCTGGCCAACGATTTGCTTGATACAAATGTAGATTAACATAATCAATAAACGAATCGGAATTGCCAACAGCTTCATAGGATTCGACTTTAGTTAAAGATGGACCAATTACTGGTAAATTTTTCAATAATTCATCAGCTTTGACTTTGGCATAAAGAGTTGAGCTATAATTTTTGATATTTCCTATCCAATCAGTATCAGGACCATGTGAAATATCGTATTCATTCGGTGCTTCGATAGATATCGTTACGTTTAAAGCTTGAGTTTTAATTTCATTTAATTCTGCATCGATTTGTGTTGGATCTAATGGTGCTGGATATCCACCAGATCGACGTCCTGTCAACATATTCATTCGAATACCTAAACTTTCAAACAGATCATTTGATCGATTATAAGTTGCAGCATTAGCTCCGTCTCGTATGTAACGAATACCAACATCACCTAATTTCTGTTTGAGCCCAGTATAATTATATCTATATACATTCGGATACGCCCAATGTGTATTCACACCTATACTTTCGACAAATGAATCAGCAGCCACAGCTTGCACTATATCAGCTCGAACCAGAATGGCAGAGCCATGTAGAAAAAAGATTAAACTTGTTATTATCAAACGCAGCATTTTTTTTTTATAGTTAAAATTAACTTTTACATGGGTTATTTATATCAGTAAATTAAGAACATTTAAAAGTCAATAGTTCGACCTTGAAATCGATGTGAAAGCACAAATATGCTGAATGACGAACAGATAAAAAGGATATGCATTATTACCTATACATATTCATGCAACTCAATGACGTTCTCTTTTTTCCTGACGCATGAAAAGGGCGTATTCTTATTTGTTTGCACTTTATAAATGAGATAGTTAGTATATCGATTTTAACATGCAAACGAATCGACAATCATTCGGTCAATTTTTGTCTTATCAAATCAAACCAATTCCAATAAAATTAGACCAAAACGAATCATATAAAAAAACTCAACATGATCCAATAGTAAACAGTATCGATTATCTAGCTGGTCTTTTTACAAATTACTGTCTACCATACAGATTATCACCAGTCATTCTTGCCCTGCCTGGTCTTCTATTGAATACAATTCTATTTCTCTCAACTTATACATCAATACGATTAGAACGATATCATTATGTGTTATGGTTGATTAGTCGATATCTCACATATTTCTTTGATATGATCGATGGTAAACAAGCACGACGAAATAAATCTCAATCACTTGCTCGACATTATTGGGATCATTGGTGTGATACAATGAATATAGCGATGTCGACTATGACTCTCATTCGAATCTATCCAGAAGATTTCAAATATCGAATACCATCGACAGTATTAGTATCAATGACACCAATGGGATTTTATGTTAATTTTTTTCGATATTATTGTACTGGTCAATTAATTGAACCGTATACTTTACATCTTTGGCATTATGTATATGTTTTATGTTTATCCGCGCCTGTTATTGTTTTTGATACAGAAATTCCAATGAATATCGATTTTCAAGTTATGTTAGCAACTTTGTCTGCTGTGTATACGATTGTTTATATTATGGAATTCATAGAATACATAATCTCGATTAGTAGATCACCTTTATTTTCTATTAAATTGTTTCTGATGATTTTTTTGCCAACGTTCATATGGATTTCTGTTTATGTAATTGTGATTATCAATCAAACTACGATTGATTGTCCTACAGAACAAATTATTTTTCGATGTTTTGCGATCTTTATCTTAAGTAACCATGCTATCAATGTTCATTATCAACAATTAATCAACGAATCTGCGCATTTCCTAACAATTGACTCTTTCATATTTATATTCTCATTATTCGTATTAACAATTAATGACTGTCATTGTCGTTTGATTTTATTAAGCATATTATTGACCTTTCTTCTATCGGCTTATTTTATTCGACTGATAGTTAGATTACGAACATTTATTGACAAACATCCTGATATGGGTTTTCCTTTATTGATTGTCACAAAGGATAATATGAAAAATATTGATAATATAACGAATGGAAATAAATAAAAGTCTAAACTTTAAGAAGATAAGTTAATTATCGGCGAGCTTGTCGTCGCCATTGCATAATTGATTCTTTGAATGTTTTTCTGTAAAGCTTTGAAGGCAAAACAAATACAACAAAGATAAGCATTGGTGGAGTAAAAGAAATGAAATATGCACAAAGATATAGCCAAGGATTTTCGGATGGATCAACACATCCTGATACTAAAGAGATAATTAAACGCGGTGTAACTAATAGAAGCAGGATAATAGGACTGATTAGCAAGTGTTTGTGCTCATTCATTTGTTTAACGACATGTTCTTTCAGAGTTTGATTTCGTTGTGTTACTGATCGTTGCCGAGCTGTACCAAATATAATAAATAAAGCGGAACAAAGATTCGCAAGAAATGGAACGACAAGATGAATAAATAAAGTAATGGTATTGTAGGTTTGGATAAAAAGAATTTTATTATTTTATTTTGCTCGAGTAATCCTTATATCGAACGTAAGACTCTAATCGTACAAGAACAAGTTGATCAAACATTACGAGATTATAATTTAATCGAAAAAGGATTCACAGTTCGAATTGAAGGTGTCGGTTGTTCATTCAGAACTGGCTGCTCTAATTACAGAAAAATGGAAAGCTGCAGTTGCAGATATGGAAAAACCAAAGCGTGATATCAAAGATTTGTTATTTCAAACACGTAATAAAAATTAAGGTATCTATATAGTTTTATTAAAATGCAATTCGATCAGTTACATGCATTATCATACTGTTGTACGATAGCTTTCAACTCGGAATCAATAGGATATATATGTAGTTCATCAGTTCCATCTGGAAAATGAGTGTGCGATTGTTCAATCACGAGAGCTTTACTAATAGGAAAATTAAATGGATAACAATTGATGTTATTAGTATAATAGTTTCCATCGGTGATATTTCCTATGTTACAGAAGTTAACTAATGAACAATTAGCAGGATAGCTACTGACAGCGAAATATTTTGCATCACTATTGATGACGTTTTGCACAGCTTTCAAACCATTTCGTATATTCATATGCATAATGGCATCTCGTACGATGATTAAATCGAAAGATTGACCTCGAATAATACAAAAATATATTAATTCGATTAAAAATTAGAAACTTACCACGCACAGTAGATGTTCTATTGTAGAAGGAGAAAGTAGGTATTGGACATTTAACAAGATCCCAATACGCAAAGATTTTATTTGCATGTTCTGCATACCACACTTTATTTTGTTCAATAATACTTGTCACAATATCACCACCGAAATAAAGCTTAGATAATGTGTTCATCTCCCGAATAGCAAATTGCCAGAATGTATCACCACATGGCACATCAGCAACAGATGTTATTTCATATTCTATTAAAAACTTGCGCAAATGTTGAATCCAATTAAAAGCTCCGTGAATTGTCGAGCCAGGACCGGAACGAGATATACCGCCCCAAGTATTATTACCGAATATATGATCAAATATTTTTTGTCGTTCATCATCCGATAAGCATTGTGTGTCCAACGTTCGAACTGAGAAAATCACTGAAGAATCTGTCGATTTTTGATACGCCGTAATACAAACGAAATTGATAAAAACGAAGATACTAAACCATTTTATAATCTGCTTCCATCTCGCGTATGTGTTCATTATTTTTGTCAAAAACAAATCTAGAAATAGAGTGTTATTTCAGTGTTGTGAGTGAATTATTCATGCATAAAATCAAATGACACGTGTATCATCAAACAAATTTAATGTTCTACCAATCGAATCAAACGACGCTTTTATGCAAATGTAATTTTCATGTTTGTTATTGTAACATATGGCGATAATTTCTCAGAGCAATATATTTTATTTAGTATATTGTCGGTACATTTTTTTAGTTAATGGCCATGATAAGACGTTGTATATAAAAAAAACGAAAGAAAAGAATCAGATGAAACCAATAGAATGTCTTTTCTTTGTGAATTACAAAATTGCTCGCAGTCGAATCTACGACGTACGACTACGCGTGTTACGAATTTAATAGGGCAAATCTTTTTTGAATCAAAATCTAACGATGGAACATTTGAAGTTTGCGGTTGTTCGCCAGAGGTCAATCCCATTTTCATGGAAATCTACAATTCACTCGATACAAAACTGCATCATGTTATTGAAAGTATTTATATTGGTTCACAACATTCAGCAACTAATTTAACACGACTCAATGAACATAAAATCACTCATATACTCAATGTAGCTGCTGAAGTTAAAAATGCGTTTCCTGAACAATACAAATATTTCAATATCAAATTATTCGATCGACCTCGAACGAATATTCGTCAAGTGTTTTCGCATACGAATGAATTTATACAACAGGCCATCGCCGAGAATGGACGTATTTTAGTTCATTGTGATTTTGGGATTTCACGTAGTTCAACTATTATATTGGCTTATCTATTAGGAGTACATCGAATGCCGTATGAAGCTGCATTTGATTTATTAAAAGCAGCACGTCCATTTATTAAAATTCATGTTGAATTTATTCAACAATTAAAAGAATATTCGACAGAAATCTTGACATGTTAAAGGTGTCATTTACATCGTGCTATTGAATCTTTGAATGTTTTTCTGTAAAGCTTTGAAGGCAAAACAAATACAACAAAGATAAGCATTGGTGGAGTAAAAGAAATGAAATATGCACAAAGGTATAGCCAAGGATTTTCGGATGGATCAACACATCCTGATACTAAGGAGATGATTAAACGCGGCGTAGCTAATAGAAGCAAGACAATAGGACTTATTAGCAAGTGTTTGTGCTCATTCATTTGTTTAACGACATGTTCTTTCAGAGTTTGATTTCGTTGTGTTACTGATCGTTGCCGAGCTGTACCGAATATAATGAATAAAGCAGAACAAAGATTTGCAAGAAATGGAACGATGAGATGAATAAATAAAGTAATGGTATTGTAAGTTTGAACAGAACGAGAATATCGAATAACACATAGTACATGATCTTCAATTTTCATGGTATTGTTTATTAATTCATAGTTTGTAGCTGTATATTTAAACAAATCATGATATATTGGTTCATGAATAATACTACCCATGATACAAATAGGTAAGATCAGAATAATCCATCGAGCTGCATGTCTACTCTTTTTCTGATTAAAATTAACTCCTTTTGATACATTCACAGTTCGTTCAATAGCAACACAAGCATTTAACCAACCATCTAAGTATAAACAAAGTTTTAGAGCAGGACCAATGAATACACAATCTATTCGAAGAATTGATGAACGAATAATTGAATATAATTGAATTAGAACAGCAAACCAAAATTTGATTGTAAACATAGTAACTGTTAGGAGAGATGTAATTGAAGATGCTAACAAGTATATTCCACAACCCACCTTTCTTAATTCTTTATTTCGAAATGTTATTAAAGAGAAGATACCATTGATTAAACCAATGATAAACATAATCATGGTGATAGCAGCAGCTACTTGTACCAAAGCTGATTGCTGTCGAAATGATATATTCGATTGAATCTTATTACGTAAAATATCGTTGATAGTCAAACCAATACCTTTTGTATACAAATTACATTGATCACCAACAACACAGCTGCTATGTTTCTTGTCTATTCGATTGAGAGTGAGATTGTCTGGACCAGTAACAAGCAATGTAAAAGATCCTTTTATATTTGGATGAAATGTTGTTACCACTAAAATATATACTGTATTCATTTCGAGATGACTTCCAAGTAGAAATCGATATTGGCCACAGGTGAAGTTGCTTTGTGTGAGTAAATTTTGATTTGGATATGATGGATCGAAATTGTTTTTATAAATGTATCCATATAGTAAAATACTTGTGTTAGCATCGAATGTATAAGAACCACTTTGTTGTACATTTACTTCAATGGTTTCATAGTGATAATTTCCTTTTGCACATACTCGTGGATAAACTTGATTTTGTTTTGTCAATTCTGATGAATATGTTGTTTGAAGACTGATTCGATTGAAAGTAACTCCGTTTGGGCCAGATGCCAATATCGCAAAATAACCTCTCTGCTTCTGTGCAGCTGTAGTTACAACTAATATGTACGTAACACTCGATTGCAACTCAGTAATGATTTTAAAATCAGCTGCAAGACAACCTCGACTAGTATAGTAGAGTAATCTTTCAAACGGACTGTACGAATTAAAATATTGTCTATATAGATAACCATATGTCGCCACCGGTGCAGGTACATCTAATATAATATTGCTTATACTTGATAAAGTATAATTTCCTGATCGATTTACATTAATCTGTACAGATTCATAATAATAATAAGAATCGTATGAAAATTGACAATCTTCACGACCATATTTAGGACTACTTTCGTTCCATTGTGAGAAGTATGCTGATTGAATAATGGTTTTAGGAAAATGACTTATTCGATTCATAATAGCTCTAGTTGGTCCTTGAACAAATACAGAGAATGAACCTTGAACGTTTGTCTGATGATATGGTGTTGTTATAACCAAAACATATGTGATATTGACGTGTAAGTAAGCAGTGATTTTAAATTGATTGCTTTCCTCACGATTATCATTCTGACGAAACGAAGTATCCACAGAACTGTACGGATCAAATTGTTGTTCATATAGGTAACCATATGCATCGAAACTACTCTCACTTGAGAACATGTAATAACCTGATGTGCTCACATTTACCATTAAAGCTTCGAAATAATAGGCAGGACCAAAACAATTGTGATAGGTATGCTTTTGACTTTGATTATTCAAATATGACGAATAGTTTGATTGAATCATTGAATTTGTGTCATTATGCATATCAATACGTTCCATAGAAACGTTACTCGGTCCATGAACAATACTGGAGAAATCAGCCTGTCCAATATCTCTATCTGCTGTTATAATCAGTATAAATGAAGTGTTCATTGGACGATCCACTGCAATTGTGAACTGACCATTGCATCTGATACCGACAGAACTTTCAATTTTGTTTATACGAAGATCAAATAAAGTGAAATTATTTTCATAAGCATGTCCAAAAATAGTTACCGTACTGTCACTTACAATAGTATAACGACCTGCTTCCATTGTATGAATTTTAATAATTTCACAATACCAATCTAAAGATTTGTAATCCCATTCACCAACACATTTATTACTGTTTATTGTAAGTTCAGATAAATACTGTGTTTGTACAGGTTTTGCAATACTAGATTGATTGAAATGAATGTGATTTGGTCCAGTTGAAGTTACTGAAAATGAGGATAATGCTTTTTCTGTATTGCTTGCTATTATTAAATAATATGTTTCATTAGGCCAAAGATTCATATTAAACTTAATTTGACAAGCCGTACAATCTCCTTGATACTGCAGAAGTAAATTGACTTCAATATCCATTGGATCAAAATTATTTTTGTAAATTTTAATCAACACTCCCAAAGTACTGTTGATGACAAAATCGTAGAGACCTTTTTTCAAAACATGCATCAATATACTTTCGTAATAATATGTAGGTCCAAAACAGCCTTTCAAATATGTTGGATGATCTGTTGTTAAGGCTGACATATAGAGCATAGAAAACAAACCCGTTGTTGTTGATGTTGAAGTCATCGTTGCACTTGTCGATGTTCTAGTTACTTTTATATCATTTGCATTACATTCATTCTTTAATAATGAAAATTTTTGAACACGTCGATATCTCGTATCAGTGACATATATGTTGCCAAAACTGTCAAAAGCCATACTTAATGGAAAAGATAATTTGGCGAATGAGAGACTCGTCTGGCTACATCCTAAGATACACTGAAAACCGTCAGAGGTTTCTGCTACTATACGATCGTTTCCAAAATCTACGATATACATATATTTATTCGCATCGAATGCAATACTGCTTGGAAGATTAAGCTTGAAAGTGCTAGATGATCCAACAATTGTTGTCCCAATGGTCGAACCGGAACGAAAAAGCTGAATTCGATGATTCCAAGCATCCGCAACGTATAAGTCAAGATAAATATCAACAAATATACCGCGAGGATAATCAAGCATATGTGCTTCAGATCCCTGAACACCAACACCAGCAACAATCGTTATCGTATTTGAACTGCTATACAATGGTTTTGTAGCAACAAGATGATAGGCTTCCATAGAACAATACATTATATCATTGATATCGATAAAAATCGTAGTACAACTTTGACAAAATTGTGCAACAATTTCGATGCTATTCGTTATTGCATTCCATTTGTTTACTCCACCTTCTTTGATGATACCGAAATAGATATCACCTATCGATGAAACAAATACTGCAGATGATACATAAAAATTGTCAGGAATTATGTTAATTGGAATACTGCTATCATTGTGCCATTTGTATAGTTCATTGGCTTTAAGATAATACATTACATATATCGAGTTATTTTTATCAACAAACAAATAGCTTGGTTGTAATTTTTGTGTTGATTCAAATGGCAATGTAGTCCCATTACGATTCCATTCGGCACACACTGATATATTCGGCAGATTGTACGATATTTCAGCACTATATGCTAGTCGAAAAATAACTATCAATAAAACCAGAACATTTCTCATGAACATCTTTGCAATGTGCTCATAATCATAACTTTTTGTTTTTCTTTCGAACTTCTAGATTTCACGACGTGATTGACGTCAGTTGCCATTTTAATATTTACTTAAAAAACAAGTCAATACATTTATCGAGCACGTGCAGTTCATGCACAATCATCGTACTTTTTGAGAATACGAAGAAAGAAAAAAACGATACACTTGAATGGTTGCTTTAGTTTTACGGACTCTCGTTAAGTTTTGTTTATAAAAAAAACTAAAATGTCAGAAGCAGTTATCGAGCATCCAATCAATCGTCCGCCGAAGCCACCGGCAGCTGCATTAGGACCTTATTTTCAATTTCTAACGACTGATTTAGAACAAAATCAATGGATTGGGAGTGTACTTATCTTTCGACATGTTTCATTCTCCCAACCAACGATCAGTTTCGATTCTTCAGCCAAGGTCGACTATGATTGGGAGGTTTTATATGAAAATTTGTTCGATATGAAAATCTATCGAATTAATTTAACGATCGAATTACGTGAGGGTAATGAC
>Ga0209922_102480_pt1 | contig 15843 bp, 19 predicted proteins | sample ThiBiot_500_biof_FD_183946 | JGI IMG/M metagenome (GOLD analysis project Ga0209922, IMG submission 183946) | Wastewater bioreactor microbial communities from Cape Town, South Africa - Thiocy_expt_500_biof (SPAdes) | ecosystem: Engineered > Bioreactor > Thiocyanate-remediating > Anaerobic-Aerobic ...
TGAGCAAGTAGATTATCACAACGATCACCGATCGTCGATTTCTTTTGATTACTGACAACAGGCAATGGCGATTGATAATTATAATTGGAAATATTCCAAGAGAAATCATTTGTTGGCGTATAATTCGAATAATCGAATAGATCCTGATGTGTATTCGATGATGAATAATATTGAGGTGAATAAGGCAAGATATTGGCGGATGATGAGGGTGATAAGATCGTCGAATTATCTCGTGATGGTGCCCATTGATTGTACTCATCGAATGTGCCAAATGATTGATACATATTATTGGGATAGTAAGAATAGAGATCATTCGAATTTTGCATTGAAGAAAGATTCATGAGATCTTAAAAAAGAGAAGAGAAAAAATGTGACGTTTTGTTTCGAAATATTTACTTGTAGGATATCTGTAGGAGATATTTGTTGATGTTTGAGGATTCGGTTGATTTGAATTCTGTTCATTTATCATGTCGAACTGATCTAAATAATAAATATAGATAAATAAATAATAAACTTCAAGAGAGAAAAGAAGAAATTATTATTTTTCATTTACTCGGTGTGAACCAATACGTTTCTAATTTGTAACGAAATTTTTCAAGACAAATTTTTCTTTATTATTCAATAAGTTTCGAGAAAAAAAATGATTTCATCGAAATTTCTTCGCGAAAAAGTTCATTTTATCGAATTGAATAGATGACGCACTTGTTCATCCAATCAGAAATCAGCGAACTGTCATATTTTTTGATTATTAGTCTTGTCGTGTCGTGTCTGACTCGAGCAGAACTCGATGGAATATCTCGAAAAATTGAAAGTTTACGGCGATCAAGTGAAAAATGTCGTTGTTAAATCGATGGTCGACACGGCTTGTGGTGGACAAAAGATTCTCAAAGATGTTCTACCTGGAAATTTAGTTACTCGAGAATATGACGTACGTATTGAAGGAAAAACATTTGAGAAAATTAAAAGAATTTTGTTTGGTTTTAGTTAATTCGACCGTTGGGATCAGCTGGTCCAGGACTTTCTTGGCGAATCTATGGCGCAATTAAACGTTCGACTAAACAAGAAGCAGCAGTTTTTGTATTCGAAAAACGTTTATTAGAAAAATATGCGAAGAAAGATCGAGATCTTATTCTTGATGCATTGAAAAAAGGTGTACAACAATTAGCAAAAATCAAACATCCACGAGTATTGAGTCTTCAACATCCAATCGAAGAATCACGAGATAGTCTTGCCTTTGCAACTGAATCTTGTTTTGCTAGTCTAGCCAATTGTCTCGGCTGTTATGATAATATAACTCAACCAATTCCAAAAGATATCGAAGATTACAAACTCTACGATGCAGAAATTCGTCATGGTATCGTTCAATTATGTGATGGTTTGACATTTCTTCATAATGAAGTTAAATTATTCCATCGAAATCTGTCGCCTGAATCGATTATCATCAATTCGAATGGCGCATGGAAATTGTCCGGTTTTGAATTATGTATTCAAGGTTCAGCTGACGGTACATCGTATCCATTTCGTGAATACGAAGCTAATCTACCGGCAATTATCAATCCACGTCTCGAGTTTATGGCACCTGAATATCATCTTTTGAAATCGTATGATACACAAGCAGATATGTTCTCTCTTGGAATGATGATTTATGCGTTGTATAATCGTGGGAAAACTTATTTCGATTGTCATGAAAATTACTCAGGATTTGTGAAAATGGTCGATGAATTGAAAATGATCAATATGACGAAATTAAATGTTTTACCAGCTGAAGTTCGAGATCATGTAAAAATGTTATTGAGTGTCAAACCAGAATTACGACCTGATGCCGGACAATTTGCAAAAGTAATTCGAATGAACAAATGAAGATTATTTTAAATTTTGATTTAGGTACCATTTTTTGAAGATATCGGAACGAAAACATTAGAATATCTCGATTCATTATTTCAAGTCGATAATATTCAACGATCGATGTTCTACAAAAGTCTTCCACAAGTCATCGACAAATTGCCCATGGTAAAGTCGAACTTCCCTTTTTATACAAACTCATCTCTCTCTCGTTTCCTTAGCGTGTCAATCTTCAACGTATAGCTTCAGCTTTAGAATTAGAATTTATCAATCCGGAAATGGTTCCATTTGTTCTACCGAATATGTTTTTAATTGCCGTATGAGAAATCATTTTCCTATCAAATGTCGGGAGAAAATTTTACATTTAGGAAAAAGCAACGAATGAAGAATATCAACGATATATATTTCCGAAATTAAAACAAGTGTTTAAAATTCAAAAACCACCTCAAGTAAATACTTACATTCTTTTCAATTCAATATTTTGTCTTCGGTAGGGAAGTGGCACATCCGGTTGTATCATGCAGACACTGTTGATTCTAATGAAAAATATGAATTTAATGTTAACAAAAACACCTCCCGAAGATATTAAACAACATATTTTACCCGTTGTTTATAATGCACTCGATGCTGAATCACCTCAAGTTCAAGTAAATTTAAAAGAAAGCATTTGTACTGAATAGATTCGAAGTTTTGTTTTGATTTCATAGGAACTTTGCTTAGCTATTATTCCGTCATTTGCACATCTGATTGATCTACAAGCAATGAAATATTGTATTTTACCACGAATTAAAAAGATCTGTTTCGAAACAATTACTTTAAGTGTAAAGAAGCTCATCAACATTCTGTTCATTTTCTTTTTTTTGATTGATTTGAAATTTAGGTTCGAGTTAACAGTTTAATCTGTTTGGGCAAACTCGTTGAATCGTTAGATAAATGGCTTATTATCGATGAAGTCATTCCATTACTTCAATCGATTCCATCTCGTGAACCGGCTGTACTCATGGGTATTCTTGGCATTATAAAAGTCGCCACAACGTCAACGAAATCCGGTGGTTTACCACGTGAAATTCTTGCAACAAGAATTCTTCCATTTTTAATACCGATTTCAATCGAAACGAGTTTAAATTTAAATCAAGTAGAATTCGTCTTTTGCTTGTATTTCAATAAAAAAAGAAAGCCTATTTTTTAGTTTAATGCGTATATGTCAACGATTAAAGATATGTTAACAACAGTCGAAGTTGAACAACGAAAAAAACTCGAACAACTCTCTCAACAAGCTGCAAAGTAGATTTGTGTTTTTTTTTGAAGAATTTCAAATGCGATTCGTTTGATTAGTACGCCGATTGTGCCCGTTCAATCATTGGCAACAGAACTTCAGTTCGATCAAAAATCTTCATCAATGGTAAACTAAATCAAATCAAATAGTGATTTTGTTGTTTTCTTTCAGATTGATCAATTTATGATTGGTCATGGTTTTAATTCTGAAGTCATACAGAACAAAACCATGGCATCCAGTTTTGATTCACAACAAGTTAAAGAAAATCTCAATTCGTTTCAAATTGCTTCACCAATATCGGATGGTTCTGTAGGAAAAAAAGTAATTCAATTGAAGAAGATTTTAATTGATAATAAAATTCATTTAGACATTGACATTAGTTGAAAAAGAACGAATGATGCGTGAGAATGATCAAACACAACGAAATGAACTTCCGAAACCGATAACTAACGTTCCATTGATGTCAACATCTCAAACAATGCCATCACTTCTTCAACCAACGATGTTTACTAATCCTGTTCGAACTCCAATGAATTTTTCTTCGTCAACATCGACAGCAACAGATCTCACATCTAGTCTAATGAAGAATCTCACTAGTTTTACTCCTCGACCGTCAATGACAATGTCAAATATTACTAGTATGAATTCAGGTATTGGCGGCTTGATGAAACCCAAAAGTGCTGCTGCTGAATTGGATGATCTATTGAATTAATCTCAATATACAGTGATCTATTTTATTGACATTCCTATATTATCTAAATATGGTATTTGTGTTTTTTTTGTCAGTCATATTTATTTATTTTTTTGTTTTGGTTCTGTATTATTTCTTTGACGTATATAAAATAAATCCTTAGAAACTTGATCTATTCTCCTATTGATTAAATAACCAAGTCATGCACTAGTAAGGCGTCCTATCATTACGCTCAAAATGAAACCGACTACTCATGTGTAACCATTCTCAAGGTCGATAGACATAAGAAAGTAATACAAGGTTGTTTTTTTGTTTATGTGTTTTAAATCAGTTGTTTTTATGCAACGATAGTGAAAGCAAGGTATTGAATCATGACTTATTCAACGTATGATTATACTAATTCAGAAAGTAGTAGATCTTCACTACCGTTTTTAAATTATGATCCCAATCATTTCAATGATTATGGATCCTATCAACCACAGACAATCACTGTGATTAATACACCACCAACGCGTTCACCATTCAACAACAATAACAATAATATATCCGTTTATCAGATGCCAAGTCTGTTTCTGTTTTTTTATTAAGAAAAAAAATATATTGTTTTCGATAGGTAATATTTCACTTGGTCAATTATTGACACAATTGGGTGTGAATGTAAATTCATTAACTCGAACTTCGTATAGAACTTATTATAATAGTAAAAGAATTGATTTGAAATTAAAATATGTATAAACAATTCAATTCAATTCAATTCTAGATACACCAATATCATTTGAGTTTGAACCCTCACGTCGACGTCGACGAATTGTCTGCTGTGAAGTGTCAGATTCTGAAAGCAGTGATGATGATGATGATTATGATAATTATCGTCGTCGACGTCGCCGCAGCAACAACAACAACAAACGCTATGAACGTCGTCATCGTAGTTATCGTGATAATCGAAATGATCGTTTTAATCCAATATCTAATAATGATCATAATGCAACACGTAATGTCTGGAATAAAATACATACACAACCGAACATAAATCAAAATCCACCGAATCAAGGACAAAGTGCTATAGCTAAACTCTTTGGTAATATGAACTTGGGCGGTGGTGGTGGTGCACCTGGACCATCATCATCACAACCACCGCCTCAGCAGCAATTACCACCATCCCAGATGAACAATTTGTGGAGTAAAATGTCTGCAGCAGCACCACCACCGGGTGGACCGCCACCACCGGCAGGTAATTCTGTTTGGAATCAAATGCTTAATGCATCACCACCACAACGTCCACAATCGAGTGGACCACCACCACCACCAGCAGGTAATTCTGTTTGGAATCAGATGCTTAATGCATCACCACCTCCTCCTCCTCCTCCAATGAATTCTCCATCATATGCATATCAAGCACCAATGAATTCACCTCCATTTCAGCCAGCCCCTCGTCCAATGAATCCGCCTCCGTTTCAACCAAATCCCGGTCCGATGAATCAGCCCTGGAATCAAATGTCAGGAGGAGCTCCACCTCCTCCTCCTCCACCACCGCAACAACAACAACCAGGTGCTCCATCGGCAGCAACTCAAGGTGTATTTGCTAAGTTATTTGGTGGTGCACCTGCACAGTGATGATTTTTCTATACACATTATTTTTTTCAAATAAACAAGTGCAAAGATAAAAATTAGTCATATTTCACGTGTTTATTTTTAACGCAATTAGTAATACGAGTTTAAATTTCTGCTCCATATGAATCTTTTTATCTTCTATAAAAAAAAAGATAAATCATATTACATCGTCATCTCTCTAGATAGTGAAATAACAAGATAAATTCATTAGTATAAATAATCGTGCATTCATACTTAATCGATAAAAATGTTTATTCTTCATCTTCTCTTTTCATTCATCTTTTTTTGCGCAACATCCGCTAGTAATTCATGTCGTTTCGAACATCCAACTCTTGGTATCATTGACCTCAGTTCGATCGGTTTACAAAATAATCAAGCTCGTTTCGTAAATCTATCTGCATCACCCTATACAAACTACGTGTATTCATTTAATCCATGCTATTCTTTTTCACAAAACGGTTGCACTAATGCAGCAGTATGTCAATATATATCTCAAGATTCTAATATCATAGCTACACAAAATGCTTCGCGATGGTCGATTGATTCGAATAATGCTGCAGTTTTAAAATATGATAACGGTATACAAAGTGTCAGTATTACAATGGTTTGTTCGTCAATTATTGATGATCAAATAGATAATATTGAGGATCATATTGATTATATGTCTATGCGTTTATATTCACGTTGTGCTTGTTGGAATCGTTGTGCTTTTCCTTCATCATCATCAACACGCGCGCCTGATACGACTACAAGTCCAACGATTAGTTTTGATTCATGTGTTTATCAAGATTCTCGTTTTGGTACAATTAATTTAACATCTATTGGCAGTACAACAGGTGTAGCAAAGTATAAAGATATTCATTCTATCTATGACAATTATCTATGGTCTTACAATCCTTGCTATCAATTTTCTGAACACAAATGTCATGATGTTGCTGCATGCCGACGTAAGCAAATCTTTCCTTCTATTTGCTTATTTATTGTTTCTTCTTTGTTTTAAGTCGATAAAAATCGTACAATTAGTACACCAATTGGTTATCAACAAGCTGCCTTTTGGATTAATATGCACAATTTAACATCGGAAAATCCATCGATAATTTATCCATCAACATCATCGGATAGATTCTTAACTGTCGAATTGATCTGTGATCCATCAATATCAACTCATCATCTTAATGTAGGTCGCGAAGTTATTTATTCAAGATATCAAATGCAATTACGAGGTCCATGTGCCTGCTGGAATGGATGTATTCATCCAGATCATCATCATCGTCATCATCATAATGATGATTTACAATTTTGGATTATTGCAGGTAGCATTGCTGCCGGTGTTTTCGTATTCTGTTGTTTACTAATCAGTTGTCTATTCTGTTCAAAACCCAGACGTCATTCTACTTTGAAGATTATTGATGAAAAAACACCATTTATGCATCGGTCGATAAATTCTTACGAAAAAATATAGAATAAAATCATCTATCTCTAAAGGATACCTATGTATAGTTTTAGTTTATTGTTGAATAATATAAGAGTAGGAAAATACGCAGAAAAAAAGAAAACAAATCTGGATTAAATGTTGACATGAGAGCTAAGTTAATCGTCGATATGCAGAATAAGGAATCTCTATTTGTTTTTGGATGATTCACCGTCGCCGCTGGCAATAGCTAATTGAATCTGAAAAGGAAATAAAAACATATATACTCAAGGCAAACAAAAAAACAATTGATATTACTTGTAATTTTCGATGTTCTTCGGCAAGTTTATCATAATCTCGAACTGAATTATCGTATTGTTCACGTAATATCTCAATATCTTCTCGTGCTTTTACAGCTTCTACAAATAACATTTGTTTTGCTCGATTCGGAGACAAATTCGATTTACCTGTTTTGTATTTTTCAATTTCAGCATCGTGTTCCTTTGGATCGATGTATCGAACTGGTGCTGAAGCATTTGTAGTAGTTGGATCGTCTTTCTACAAAACAAAAAACCGAGTTTACATTTTGCATTCGGAAGTATTTTCACCTTGGGATCGTTTTTCATGAGTGCTTCGACATGACGATGAGCACCTTCGGCTTGTTTACGTGCAGCAGCTGAATCAGCCATTTCACGCGCACATTCCGATAGAAGATTGATCAAACGTTTGATAACACTAAATAAAAAACACGAATTAAGGGTGAATCAACAACAAAAGAACAATGTTTTCTTACAACCAAAGAAACAATGCAAAACCAGCAATGTAGAAGTTTCGTTGTGATCGGAATTGTTTCATGTGTGCATGTGCTTCGGTGTGAGGTGTTGCGAGTTCTTTTTCATCAACGGCTGAATATTTACGCAGTTCACGAATTGAATCTATGTAAACATTGAAGATGTGTTAGCAAAAGAAAAGACATTCGCGAGAAAATTTACCGAGAAAAAGTAGAGCGAAGATACATATTATAAAATTAAAGTAGTATTTCGCTCCGGCGTTAAATGCTTTGGCAATTCTTGATTTGAAGAGTTTTTGCCAACTAAAAATCGAAGAAAAACTATGAATGAGATAATGACAAATCGTTTGTACGACGTACGTGGCTGGTGAAATGAAAGGTAAAAGTAAAATAGCAACGACGACTAATTCACAATAGAGAAATGTCGCGAGAAAAGTCCATTGAAAACTCATGTTTGATGTCTTCTTCTATATCGATATGAATGATTTGTACGATAGAAAAGAGAGAGAGAGAGAGTATAAGGTTGACTGATAAACATGTGGATGATTCAGATGGGTCTTGTTGGGAGCGAATGATTGCTGTATTTTCATCGATGAATAGAAAGTATTTTTTTCAATTAAATAAAAATTTTCTTGACAATTTTTTCAATTGAAATCAAAGATGTTTTTTTAGAGATTTTGCATTTATTTTTGGGATTGGAGAATTTTTCGACCAATAGAAAACGATTGGTCAATTTCATCATCAGATTAGATCCTTTAATTGATTGAAAATGACTGCAGAACTACCTCAAATTAGCGTTCAAGGTGTCTTGAATTGTTCATTTCCAAACTGGTATCCCTTATTCAAACAACATTCATTGAAAAGGTAGCTGAAAACGAATGTTTTTCAATGAAAATTATCTGATTTTTCTAGTGTGATCATTAATTTAACCGATGATGTCTTAGAATATCTTCGCTCTGATGAATTCTATCTTCCTACAAGGTTTTCCCGATCATATTTCTACTAGAATTTGCTCAATTCGATGCATTCTAGTGCTAATCAAGCGATGGATAACATGAGAAAGGTCAATCGAGATGCATCTTCGGACAATGACGATGATGATAAAGCAAGAGAATCAGTTGAATATTGTCAAGTTATTCTTTTTTTTTGTTTTAAATAGTGGTCCGATGAAGATTCGGAAACAAGCAAACAAGTTCGAATAAATATTTCGATTTGAAATGAGCTTCGAAAATCGATATTCTCTAGATTTCATTTCCTGAACTCGAACAACAGATCAAAGATGTTCTCGAACAGTACGAAGCCGTCTTTCCCAAACTCAATTGGAGTAGTCCAAAGGTAGAAACCTCGTTTTTTTCTCTCTCTTTCATTATTCAATTAATTGAATAGGATGCTCGGTGGGTAATCAGTGACAATCGGTTGAAATGCACGAATCTCGCTGATATATTTCTCTTATTAAAAAGTTCGGATTTTATCACACATGATCTTTGTGAACCGTATGTGTCAGTGAATTTTTGAATACGAATGGTGAAATCGAGTTTTGTTAGATTTAAATTTTGTCACGATGAAAATGCTGATTTATTACCGACGATTTCCTATGTACTCGTTTTGAGACAATGGTCAGCATTGCAACCATCGAAAGAATATCGATGTTTTGTTCGAAATAATCAAATCATTGGTTTGTTTATTTTGAAAGACGAAAAAAAAACAACTTAATTTCTTTTAGCAATCAGTCAACGTGATAGTGAAAATTATTATGAGTTTATTCATCATTCAGCTGATGAAATTCAACAAAATCTTATCGAATTTTTTACAAATCATATTCAAAATAAATTCTTATCGAAAGATTTTGTTGTTGATATCTATCGAAAAGATGCTGTAAGTGTCCTTCGTGTATCGATCTCGTGTTGAATTCATTTGTTTATCTAGAATAAATTATATATCATTGATTTTAATCCTTGGGGACCGATGACTGACAGTTTATTATTCGATTGGCCTGAATTGCTTCAGATTACGAATCCGGATAAACCAGAATTTCGATTTATTACATCTCAAAATGGAATCAAACCGAACAGTTATACACAATATGCTATGCCAAAAGATATAGCCGATATTTCGAGAGATCGAGATATAAATAAATTAGCTGATGTACTCGCGGTATAAGAATTCTTTGAATTTCTGAATGTTGAGAAATTCTGTTTCTTTTTAGAGTCAGATGCAAAAACAAACCGACAGTGATAATGAATAAAATAGAAATCTTTGTTTTGAAAATATATATTCATGATTAAAAAGAAACATCTCTAAAAGTCATATCGGAAAGTCGTAGTCATAGGATTCTATAGAAAATGAGGACAATAGTTTGTTGGTAAATGCTTTTTTTGTGAATACGAAGTAACATCATAGTTTGCTATTTATTGTTTGACTTCGGTGTATACAAATCTTTATTAAATACTTATGGGCTGTGATCACAGCTTATTACATAGTATTGATGAATGTTGGTAAAATGGAAACATGGTGTGTATTTTCTCTAGTCCTCTATAGCTCAGTGGATTTGAAGAGTCCATACGATTATCTGTATCCGTCCATAATTTAGCCGTTTATGGATTACATAATTTTTATGTTAAAAACTGATTAAATTCTTCGTCTAAAACATCTTGATTTTTCAAATAAAAATGAGGGAGAACTACGATTAAATTGTAATCATCATTTGATTTGATTCATGAGTATTGGTAAAATTCAAAAGTTTTGCTTATATAATTTAGTGAAATAAGTCTCAGTAGATTTGAAGAATCCATACGATTATCTGTATTCGTGCGTAATTTTTCCGTTTATGGGTATATAATTTTAGGTATATGATTGACGGATTCTCTAACCAATAAAAAACGTACATACATAATATATCGAAACGAAAAAGTGAATGCATCATTTTTAGATATAATGACCGACGAAAAATCTCTGAATCCATGCCAATATATCTGTCCACGGAAACAACGACAATGCAAAATGTTTCCATCAACTCATTTGTCAACATATTGCATGGAACATATTCTTCACGATCCCGATTTAGATGAAGTAAAATCAACAACGAAATTAACTAACAAACTGTTTGTTTGCTTAGGCAACAAAACAAACTCTTCGTATTCCATGTCCACTAAATCCATTACATTCGATTGCACCTCATGATCTCAAACGTCATTTACATAAATGTAATCAACGTTTAGTTATTCTCGGTCCATTTCACCGTCCAAATTGTAATTCAGGACTCGAATGTGAAAATCACGATGATTATCCGACTGTTCTTCAGGATATATCCGACAGTGAACTTCAAGAATTCATTCTTCGAATGGACAAAATCTACGAAACATTCGTTCGGCAACCCTTAGAAACAACTCCCAACAATCCTCAATGTTATCTAGCTGAGAAAAATCTCGATGAACTCGGCAATCGTTCTCGAAAACATTTAGAACAAATCGGTTCGATCATTCATCAAGTTGTCGAACTCAATCTTCTTCATGGTAACACATGTTTCATCGAAATGGGCGCAGGACGAGGACAATTATCTCACGAACTCCATGCCTGTTTAAAACACGAGGCAAACATTGAGTTTGTTCTCATCGAACGTGATCATCAACGGTATCGTTTCGATGCTCATCATCGTCTCGAACATCACGGGCCGAAATTCGAACGTTATCGACTTGACATTCGAGATTTTTATCTGTCCGAATTGCCTTCAATTCGCTCGTCCGACGAACAAAAACAAATCATTGTCATTAGCAAACATTTATGTGGCGGTGCAACTGATCTTGCATTGCGTTGTGCGATTGATGGCGCCAAAAATACGAACAAAGTTCAAGCAATTATCATTGCACTTTGTTGTCATCATCGATTGATGTGGAATGAATATGTTGGCAAAGAGTTTTTCTATGAAAATCATCTTACACCCAAAGATTTCTCATTGATACGAACGCTGACATCTTGGTGTACGAGTGAAAATCGACATCGTTTACCCGAAGAACAAAAACGATCGACTTTCGGTAGATAGATCAATTGAATTTCTTAGACTTTTGAAAGATTTGTTTTTTTGTTAGATGGAGTCTCGTTTCAAACGCCATATTCAATTCCAATTGACCAATCGAATTATTCGAAACAACGTTTGTTTTCTATTGAACAACAAGAACAAATTGGCTTGAAAGCCAAACGAATTCTTGATTGGGGACGTGTGGATTATTTGAAAAAGAATGCATTCGATGCTCGGTTGAAAGTCTATGCATCGAAAAATATCACATTGGAAAACATTGCGCTCATTGCGACGCCGCTAGTTCAATGATTTCAAAGAATAAATTTGGATTTTTTTTCTCTCAAAGGCAAAGGTGTTGAATTCGAAACTCTATCTGTCTGTTCAGATAAGAAGGCGTTCTTATTAAACATTGACAAGTTAAACAGGAGGAGGAAATGAAGAATTAAAAGCTGAAGGTGGTATGTCAATGAGACTACTGAAATTTCTCGAACACGGTTTAATTGTATCGAAGATATAATAATCGGTGATGTTTGTTTGAGTATTGACGAGCGTATTATTCGATGCAGTGAAAGTTTGTGTATTACAAATGTTGATCAATGGACTGGAATTGTTTGTTTCGATGTAATTCTGTGAGAAGAATATGTTTTCACCGTTAAAAGATTGAACAAGTGCTTGACTGTACAAGCCCGGTCGAAATGTTGAAGAAGATATTTGAATATTTTTAACAACGGGAATCAATTGAGTCGGATAGGGACTAATAGAAATCACACCTTTTTCACTTGCAATACCTTCGTTATTATTAATAAAAAGATTTTTCGTAAGACTGATATTGATTGCACCTGGTCCAGCGTACCAGTAAAGTGACGGTTGAAGAAGAACAGCTGGTCCACTTGTTTGATTTAAAATCGAATTTGTTACTGTAGCATTTCGTGTCTGTAGAATGATACCGCGTGCTCGATTGTTTTCAATAGTTAGATTTTGAATGATTACACTGGGCACATTGCTAACAACAACATAATCATTAACATTCACATTTAATGAGCTTTCAAAAGTAAATATCCGTGATTTGGAATCATGGTCTTGAATAGAAAGGATTTTTCCTTTCGTATAAGGAGTAAATGGCGTTTGATTATGACTAAATTCAAGTTCAATACCAATTCCTACATTCAATGTATCCGTCCAAGCAAATGTTTGAATGATAACTGATGTTGAATTGAGAATTTCTTGAACAGAAAAAATCATATCACCGATATTAAGACCATCATCTCCCATGGACGAACATTTACTATCGTAGATATGAACATATTCTTCACTATGTAAAAAATTCAAACAATCAGCAATTGTACTCAGCCAACGTTGATCTCGTCGAAGTACGTGATAATTTCGAATAGTCAAACGTTTCGCTCGTGTAATTGCACAGCCCATACACCATGATGTATAGATATTAATTGAATCGATTGTTAAATCTTCGGCATCACTGCCTCCAATAACATGATTTTGACTGCCATATCGAGCAACAATTGCATCGCCCGGAAGAAATTGCGTTGCATAATTTAATGGAATTCGTAAGATGCCCGGAGAAACAAGAGTTGTTGTTGAATTTTGAGGTAATGTTTGATAGATTTCGTAGGTCTTAGAACCAAATGCTGGTCGCATAGCGATTGGATCATAACGTAGAATTGCGCCAACTGATCGGTTAACATCGGTTTGATGTGGTGAAACGACTTGTAAATCTAAATAGCTATGAGTAACATTCAAAACGTAACCAGCAGTAAATGGAAGTGGGTCGAAATCAATCGATAGATGTGATATTGTTAAATTTTGACCTGATTGAATCGAAAAAATCGATGTCGGTACATTTCCAATTAGAAAAGTTTTATCAATTCCCTGTCCTGTGATGATTAAATTCTGAGCATTGTCAATGTTTACGGCTGATGAAAGATTGTATGTACCAAAACCAAATGTAACTACGGAATTTAATCGTGCATGATTAATAGCAGATTGAATAGCATGCGTATCATCAAGATTATCATTCGGATAGGCACCGTAATCATCAACAGATATGCTCAAAACTGTTTCACAAGAATCATGAATGAACAGAGAAGTTAAAAATACGACAAGTTCACAATGTAATTTCATCGAGAAATGAATGTCGCTTTTTTTTCTTTATCTTTAAGAGATAAACTTTCCAAAGGTACGGTTTATCTTGTTTGATACAATAGGACATCTCGTTATTATTTTATACTCAATGAAACTGAACATAAAGTCATTTGATAGTAACTAAATATAAAACATACTTGGATGCTTCACAACGAACCGATACCTACAGATTATGTTTAATCTATAAATATGTTTCTGACATATGATAGAAGTAACTAAAAGAGAGGGCGTTATCTTCTTTCATTTCACTAGTGACGTCTTTGCAAAGAAATAATTAACTTCCAAGTAGGTCAAATTTATGTGTATATAAATCTAGACTGAACATCGCAGAATCATTTTCATTACTCCCCGTTTGCATTCTTTTATATACATAGATCTGTTTAAGACAAACGATGCGTGTAAGTTCATTAAGTCATAAAATAGGTATAGAGGATGTTCTTTTTTTGTCTTTCGTAGAATTTAATTTTTGTTTTTACAACTTTGGTTTTAACTGCACATATTGCCTGTCTATTTGGCACACCTGTAATCAACGATGATATCGAACAATACAAGCGATCTGATGATGAACTACTACCGAATGGTAGTTTCTCGTTAGTTACAAATGAAAAACTACTTAAACTTAAAGAATTAGCCGAAGCTGCTGATGATCCGAAATTAAAAGAACTATTTCGTGCAGTTAATCATTATGTTCAGATTGCGAGAAAAAATCATGAATATGTTCTATGGAAATATGATATCAATCAAGAAGGTCTCGTTCTTGTACTTAAACAAAATCTAAATGGTATTCTTTACTACGGTTAAACATCTCTCACTCTCTCTCTCTCTCTCTTCTTCCTTATATCTTTTTTCTGTTAATTCAAAATGAAAATATAATAAGAAGAACAAAGAAATAAAAAAAATTGATTTTATCTTTGTATGAATGCAAACAAAAAGAAGAAAGAAAAAATCAAAAAACTGATGTAATAAACTAAAGTCCATCAAGAAAAGAAAATCGTAGAAGGAACGGGTTTTGAAGAATAGTGTGTGTGTGAGTCTATGTTTGTTTTATTTTCTAACCAATGACAATAGTACTGTCATCTTTGAATACATATTGAGGAACATCAAGATTAAGTGGTGCCGGACCTTTACGTACACGTCCGGATGCATCATAATGTGAACCGTGACATGGACAATAATAGCCTCCGAAATCACCAGCATTGGCAATCGGAATACAGCCAAGATGTGTACAAATGCCAATGACAATTAACCATTCGGGTTTTTTCACACGTTCGGAATCACTTTGAGGATGACGTAGTTGACTAACATTGACGCCTTCTTCTCGAGCGATTTCGTCGGGTGTTCGATGTCGAACAAAGATCGGCTTGTTACGCCATTCGAAAACGGCGTTCTTGCCTTCAGGAACATTATCGAGACTGATTTCAACTTTGGCAAGTGACATAACGTCTTTAGCTGGACCGACATACGCAGCTATATCACGAACGATATATTTTGCCATATAAGCCGATGTTACCGCCATACCTTCAATGGACAAAGTTTTCTATAGGATTGTTGAAAGTCAAGTTTTACCTAATGGTGCTAAGTATGAGTAGGGTGATGTCGCATCGGCCGATTCTCGATAGGATTTCGAGGGATCGAGACGTCCTTTTCGACGATAATAATCGAAATTCGGTACTTGAATATCCGTATGAGCATGACGAACACTCGTTGTAGCTGAAAAAACGAAATAGATAAGAAAGAAAAGTCTCGCTTCTTTTTTTGTTTGTTTGTTTGTTCTACACGTACTGTTGAGACCTGTTGTAATCGATGCATTTCCTTTCAACAAAAACTTATTCATCGATGTAACTGTCAAAGGTGTTGCTGTTTTTGGTACGGCTGTGCATCATCGCCACCATGATGATCATCTTCGACTACCATCGGTACAGGTTTAGCCAATTGTCTAAGTAAATTCGTTGTCACTTGTGTGACACGTTTATTACAGAATTGCATGGCCATATCTGAAATAACAAGTAAACAAACATCGTTTTATTTTTTTTAATCCTATTTCGAA
>Ga0209922_102497_pt1 | contig 15783 bp, 19 predicted proteins | sample ThiBiot_500_biof_FD_183946 | JGI IMG/M metagenome (GOLD analysis project Ga0209922, IMG submission 183946) | Wastewater bioreactor microbial communities from Cape Town, South Africa - Thiocy_expt_500_biof (SPAdes) | ecosystem: Engineered > Bioreactor > Thiocyanate-remediating > Anaerobic-Aerobic ...
ACAATATCAAACCAATTGGTCCAATCAACAACAACAAATCTATCATAAAGATTCGCCTGATTCCATTTTAATTACAGTTGAAGAAGAAAAAGCTTCGATTTTAGAACATTTCTTTCAACAAAATCCATTCGCTGATTTCTCTCAATTAGATGAAATTATTCAACGAACTCAACTTGATGAACAAGTCATTCGAGTAACAAATCTCCTTTTTCTTTTTCTCAATGCAAAGTCATCGAGTTTGTTTCGTCTTTTGTTTAGCATTATTTTGATAGTGTACGAAACAATCAATGGCCAAATCAAACGCCATATTATTCATCGAATTCTCATGAAATTTATTCTATTGAACCGAATTCAAATTTAATTTGTTCGAATTCAACAAATACGCTGCCAATTCTCATCGATTCACGAATTCCTGTTTCACCACAATCGATTCTTTCCTTTGATCAAATTTCTCTACTTCAAAATCAAAATCAACGAGGTTCGATCGGATTTTCTCTCAAAATAAAACAACGAATTGTCTTCAATTTAGATGAACGAATAGCCAAAGAAGAATCTCATTTAATTATTAAAGAAAATCATTTGACAAATAAATCAATGCTTCTGTTAAATTATCCTCGAATCTATTCGTCTTCAGCTTGTTCAAGTCCAACAGATTTAGATAATTCTCGTCAAGATTCAATTCATTTTCATAATTCAACAGATCCAACAACAACAACGACGACGACCTCGTCCTCGTCTTCCTCCTCAGCATCGACAACAACAACAACAGCAGCAGCATCAGCATCAGCAGCAGCGATCACGTCTCAACAAAACAATCCACTCTACACAGATTTAACACCTGTTATCAATTCAACTCCTTTGCCTTCATTCGAAACTTTAAATCGATCGGAATGTTATTTTTATAATCAACAACAACAGCCAACAGACGAAATTTGGAGATCAAAATCAACAAATAAAGCCAATTAAATTATTTATTACAATTCAATAATAAACATTTACTTGTTTTTCATTTTCTTCTCTCTCTTTTGTCTCTTCTTTTCTTCTTCATCTTCATCTTCATCTTCTTTTTCTTCTTCTTCGAAAATACTTAGCTCGACACTTTTTGTCATTCTTATTTTTTTTCTAAAATAAAAAAAAACAAGATAAATCCCCGTTCGATCGAGGTTAACTAGTTAATGAATCTTAACAACAAATGACGTCACACGAAAAACAAATCAGTCATCGAACAAAAAATCGACTTGAGAATCATTCGATTAACGTCATTTCTACAATGAATAATTCGCAGAGAGAGAGAAATGCGTAGTTATTATGCTTTGTTATGGATGAATAACTTTTCTTCACCATTTATTTATTCAAGTATAAATATCAAATATTTATCCATAATTCGATCACAAACAAAACAAAACAAATCTTCATTATGAGGTAAACTTCTACTTTTTCTTCTGTTTTGACTGATTGAAATCGCGGTTGTTTTCAGTCGACAAGATCATCCATTCTATGACAAACATGACGAACTTTTAAAAGCCATTTGGTCACTTGATCGGTCAGCAAGTGGTGAAGCGAAATTAGCCAAAGTGAAAGCTGCTGTTGCTGCTTCATCACCAGCTAAATTAGTCGATATTTTCGATGATAAAACAGGAGAATCCAAAGCGAAAGTTCCTCCATTGATCATTGCTTGTTTCGAAGGAGATTATGATCTTATCAAATTCTTAATTGAAGTAATTTCAAAAACAATAACAGAGAGAGAGAGAGAGAGAGAGACAAAGACATGATTTGAACGTTTTAGAATGGTGCCGATCCCAATCAAACTGAAAGTGAACATGAATTAACAGCCATTCATGTTCTTGTCGATGGACCCTACAAAGGACAAACAATTACTGAAGAACAACGTGCAGAACTTATTAAACTTTTGGTTCAAAAAGGTGCAAATCCTAATCAACCGGATAAACATCAATTGGCTCCTATTCATAAGTAAAATTTCACTTTTTTTCAATGGAAAACAAAAGAGAGAAATGAAATTGCTTATTGTAGAGTTGCAATCAATGATCGACCTCAATGTTTAGGTGCATTGATCGAAGCCAATGTTGATCCCAATGTTGTTTTCATGGGTGAACGTGCATTGAGCATTGCTGCACGACAAAATCGAAATCAAATCTTAAAACGATTACTCGATTATCCACAAACACAAAAAGATGTTACAAGTCAAACCGGTGGAACCATTTTACATTTTGCAGCTGCTAGTAAAAAATCTTTCGAACATTTTCTTTTTCAAACTAAGAGTTTCATTTGTATTAGGTATGGTTGATAGTCCTGAATGTGCCAATTTAATATTACAATCAGGTGCCAATATCAATGCTCAAGATCAACGTGGAAACACACCAGCTATGGTCGCATGTTTCTTCAATAAACCAAATATTCTTAAAGCTTTAATTCAAGCTAAAGCTGATTTAACTTTGAAAAACAATGAAGGCAAAGATGTTAAGGCACTTGCCGATGATGAAGATCTCGATGAATGTAAAGCTGTTTTACAACAACAATAGATTTATTGCTTTTCACTTGTTTGGTTTCCTGACCAAATTCTTCTTTTTCTTTCTTTGGACACATAAGTCACGTTTTAAGTTAGTAAATCATTGTCAATAACTATCGATTAATTTCAAATAAATTAATATTCATGCGAATAGCGAGAACGTGACTAGTGAATATCTGACATCTATTCTTGAACATATGCTGATTTCTGATTGATGTTTTGAAATAAGTTGTCTTCGACTACATAAATGCAATCAGTCGCCTTAAAAAATATAGATGTGGTTGATGTGGAATGATTTGATTGTCTATTGGAAAGAAATTATACCTATTCGACATTTGTTTTAAACCTCTCATGAATTTTTACCCTTCGTATTGAGCATTTTTTATAGAGTTTTTTCTGGTAAAATGATTTCTGAATTCGTTTATTTTCGATTTTTCTTTAAGATTGCTCAGGTGAAAATCTTCCCAGATCAAATTACCACGACCGTAAATAGTCGTGATTTATTGTAAATGACCCGTTGGGTATGCACCGTATTACGGTCGTATTGAACCGTGCGTATTGGATATGAGTGTATTCGACCGGTTTTGAATGTATACGTCACGGCGACCGTATTGATCGACAAACAAATTATCTTCCATAAAGTAAAAACAAGTCTTACAGAATTCTATGATCTCTTTTTTGTTTTTCAGCTGGACAAAATTGATCATAGATTGATTTCAGTTGAACAAGGCTTTTCATTATTCTACGAGAAACATTCAGCTCAAAAAATTGTCCAATTATTAAATAATACATATTTGATCGATATTCAAGATTTAGATCGCCGAATTCTATCGTCACATCAATCAAAAGAAATGCATGTATTTTTTCAATTTGTCGCAACTCACCCAGGTCGAACTAGCACGGCCGTAAACTGTGTAAAATGGTCGTACCTTATCGTTTTGTATCGTCATGATGACCGTATTGATCGCTCTGGGGACATGCAACAGGATTATTCTCATCGATGGAATCAAGTCAACCATATAATAGCATTATCACTTTGCCCCAAAATCAATCGAATTCAATCTATTAGGATTTGGCCAATCAAACAAAATCAGTCAGAAAAACAAAAAAAAAATTGATTCAATCTCCAATGAAATCAACAAATGAAGTCTTGTATGGAAATAATTAGATCTTCCTATGCATCATTTCCAATTAACGTAAATGCTAATATGGTGGTCGTATTTGAAGCAACAACAAGTCAAATAAATTTCAAGAAAGATACATTATGTGATCTCGACAAAGCTGATTGGCAAATGACAAAATTAATGCGAACAGTGATATATCGAGATCCAAGTATTAGTCAAGACGGACTTTTCGCTTTGTATCGTCACGGCGACCGTATTGATCACTCTGGGCGATTATGCCACAAATAAGAATATGACCATTGTTTTCGAAGCGACAACTGGAAAAATCATTTTTAACCCAGAAATTTTACAAAATATAAAAACTTTTAGAAGAATTGATGGTGCATCCAATTATCCGTCCTTCTTTGCCGCGATCAATTTATATTAACTTATTAGTTGTTCTTTTATTTAACATTTCCTTTTTTTTTAAATAAATAAAAACAAAAGATTTGAAATGCTAGTCTCAAATAACATAGAGAGAAAAAAGAATTAAATCCGAACTCCCAGATTTGAACTGGGGACCTATAGGTTTCTATGGTTTTTGATCCGTTACAGCCTACCGCTCTACCGACTGAGCTAAGTTCGGATATGCGAGTCATTGTGGTTCGATCCAAGACAATAGTAATCTAATGTTTTGTTGATAATATCCTCTAGAGAATAGATTGGATTCCAATTGAAAAGACGTTTTGCATTTTGAATGTCGGGTATTGAATGTGACATGTCTTGCAAACTGTCGTCGAAGATATTGTTGTTCGTTGATTGACATTGAATAAATCCTGCAAAAGTTGGAAAAGATTGTCTTAATGGATGTTGATCAAATTGAGAAATAAGTTGATGAGCCAATTGTTGACGAGTGATTTCATTGTTTGGATTTCCAAGATTAATTATTTGTTGATCACAAACATTGTTTTCATTTTGAATAATTGAAATCAATGCTGAGATACCATCGTCAATCGAAGTCAAACAATATCGATGTTGCAAATGTTTGTTTAATCGAATGGGAAGACCTTGAATGAGACTCAGTGTCATTTCATTTAACAGATTGAAATCTTCAATTGATGTCAAATTGATTTGTTGTGAAATGGGTCCAATCCAATTGAAAGGACGAAATAAAGTGAAGTGTAATCCTTGTTGTCCATATGCAACAATAATTCGATCTAATAATTGTTTGGAAATAGAATAAATCCAATGAGATTGATGAATTGGTCCAACAACGAGATTCGATGTGTTTTCATTGAATTGTTCGTCACGACATAAACCGTAAACTAACATACTCGATGGATGAATCAAACGTTTTTTATATTCAAAACAAAGTCGAACTATTTGTAAATCTTCTTCGAAAGTTTGTTGAAAAACACGTAAATAATTGACATTTGTTGTTGTTGGATCGATTGACAAAGAATTCGATTGAAGTGAAATAACAATATCACATTTGACAATGTAAAATTCAATTGTTGATTTTGGTTTGTTTTTGTTGATTTGAATGAAATGAACATTTGAATATTGTTGAAGATGTTCAATTGATTGAAAAGTGAAATCGAGAACAAGAATTTCATAGTTGAAATTTGTTAGAAGTCGTTGAAGAAGATGAATTCCAATGAAATTATTAATTCCAATGATTAATAAACGTTGTTGACAGTTGGGTGAAAATTGAATTTTTGATTGAAAACATTGACTTAATTCAAGATTTAAACCGTCAATATTTTCTTGATCAAAATCAACAATTTCTAAAATCTTATGTCGACAAGCAACTTGAAATGGATTCAAACAAATAATTGTTCCTGCTTTGCTTTCACTTTGTTTGTCAATAATTTTGCCTTTCCAAATGATAATTTTGGTTCCATGAATAAAAGAAAAAGCTCCTGGATAAGGTTTTGTAACTGCACGTATTAAATTATAGATTTGTAAAGCCGATTGATTCCAATCGATTTCACCATCAGAAGGAGTTCGACGACCAAATTTCGTTGCTAAACTTTCATCTTGAATTATTTCTTTGATTTGACCTTGACTTAATTTGGGTAAAACGTCATTTAATAAACATCTCGCAGCGTCACATAATTTGTTGTGTAAAGTCTCAGCTGTATCTTCATCATCAATTTGAACTTTGTGTTGACCAAGAATTGGACCAGCATCAGCACGTTTAACCATTCGATGAAGTGTGACTCCTGTTTCTTTTTCACCATTGACTAAAACCCAATTCAATGGAGCTCGACCACGATATCGTGGTAATAATGAACCATGTAAATTATATGAACCACAACGACACAATGATAACAAATCTTCATCTAATAAACTTCGATAATAAAATGAAAAGATAAAATCGATTTTCATTTGACGAATAAGTTCTTTCCATTCGTTTGTATTCACATTTTCTATTCGATAGGTTAACAAACCTTTGTCTTTACACAATTGATTTACACTTTGGAAATAACAATTCTCTTTCGGATCGTCATCATATGTAAACACACATTCGATTGAATAATTATTCGATAATAAACATTCGATTCCAATACAACCGAAATCATGATAAGCAAAGACAACACTTCGACTCATTGCCAATGACACACAGAGAAAAAAAAACAAGCTTTTTTTTTTACAATCATCAACAGAAAGACGAATATTTTCAACCGTGACGAAAGAAACGAAAACTATTTTCGTATCAATCATTATTGATTGAGAGAAAAAGAAAAGTATGAAAAAAGTATTCATCCTTGGTATCAACGGATTTATTGGTCATCATTTAACTAAAACTATTCTTCAAACAACTGATTGGCAAATCTTTGGCATTGATTTATTAAATGATAAATTAAAAGATTGTCTTGATCATCCACGATTGCATTTCTTTGAAGGTGACATTCGATTGAATAAACAATGGATCGAACATCATATCGAATTGTGTGATGTTATTCTTCCACTTGTTGCTATTGCAACACCTGCTCAATATATTCAACAGACTTTACAAGTTTTCGAACTGGATTTCGAAGAGAATCTTTCGATTATTCGTTTAGTTGTTCAATATGATAAACATTTAGTTTTTCCATCGACATCCGAAGTCTACGGAATGACAACTGATGACACAACGGAATTCGATCCCATTCAATCACAATTCACTTATGGATCAATCGACAAATCAAGATGGATTTATGCCTGTTCAAAACAATTATTAGATCGAATTATTTACCAATTTGGAAAAGAAAATCAATTGAAATTCACTTTATTTCGACCATTTAATTGGATCGGAACAGGATTAGATTCTATTCAAAGTTCAAAACAAAATTCATCTCGAGTTGTTACTCAATTCTTTCATAATATTCTTCAATCTCGACCGATTTATTTAGTCAATGGAGGAGAACAAACAAGACTTTTCACTGATATTCAAGATGGAATCAATGCTCTCATACAAATCATTCACAATCAAAATAATATTGCTCTTGGCAAAATCTATAATATTGCAAATACAAATAATTCGATTTCAATTCGACAGTTAGCTCATTTTATTTGTCAAATTGTCAATCGTAATAATGAAATTGAAATCGTTGATATTTCATCCGATGAATATTATGGAATTGGTTATCAAGATACTTTACATCGATTGGCAAATGTTGAACAAACAGAAAAGGATCTCAATTGGAAAGCTAATATTGATATTCAAACATCTCTAACAAACATTTTTCATTCTCTTCAATAAAACTATTTACTTTTTAGATTTCAACAATTTGAAATGTGTGACTCATTTCTTCCATTTACAAAACCAACAATCGACGAAGAAACAATCGATTCAGTTGTTCAAGTTTTACGTTCAGGACAATTAACCAATGGTCCTCAAGTTATTCAATTTGAAAAACAATTATCCGACTACTTAGCTGGTCGTGCGGTTCGAACATTTAATAGTGGAACAAGTGCTTTACAAATAGCTTTACGTATTATTGGAATTGAACAAGGTGATGAAATCATAACGACACCTTTGTCATGGGTAGCTACTGCACATTCGATTGTCATCAATCATGGAACACCGGTCTTTGTTGATATTGATCCACAAACGAGAAATTTAGATTTAAATCAAGTTGAACAAGCAATTACATCACGAACTAAAGTTATTCTTCCTGTTCATCTTGCTGGTCTTCCCGTTGATATGGATCGACTTTATCAAATTGCAAATAAATATCAACTTCGAGTGGTGGAAGATGCAGCACAAGCCTTTGGTTCACTTTGGAATGGAAAACCAATTGGATCATTCGGAGATTTAGTTGTTTTTAGTTTTCAAGCAAATAAAAATTTAACAACAGCTGAAGGTGGAGCTTTAGTTTTAAATAATCAACAAGAAGTCGAACAAGCTGAAATCTATCGAATGCAAGGCATTCAATATCATCACAAACAACCCTATGATGTCATTTCTCTCTCAGCTAAATTCAATATGAATGATATTTGTGCTACCATTGGAATTGGACAATTAAAACAAATCGATCAAAACAATCAATTGAGAAAACAATTAGCTCAACATTATTTTCATTGTTTTGGACAAGATTTCGAAGATAAATATCAAGTTCAATTACCTATCTATGATATGAATAATACCAATTGGCATATGTTTCAAATTGTTCTACCTCAACAACAACAACAGATTCATTCCATTCGAACCAATTTTATTCAACATATGAAACAACAAGGAATTGGTGTAGGAATTCATTATCCACCGATTCATTTATTTACTTTCTATCAACAACAATTTCCTTCGAAATCAAATATGTTTCCAATTGCAGAACGTGTTGGACAATTAATTGTCACTTTACCTTTATTTCCTACAATGACATTTCAACATGTTCAACGTGTTGTCGATGCTATTCGACTCTTTTTCGATACCAACAAAAAATAAAACAAAAAAAGAAACCGATAGATGGAGCCACGAGTTTCTCTTAGAGAGAAAGAAAAAAAAAGAGTTAAATCCGAACTCCCAGATTTGAACTGGGGACCTATAGGTTTCTATGATTTTGATCCATTACAGCCTACCGCTCTACCGACTGAGCTAAGTTCGGATATGTCCATCAATAAATAAAATTACTATTTCAACTTGAAAAAAAAACTGAAATTCATGGAGATTTCCAAACACTTCGTGTGGAAAATCCTCATCTTCGTCGTCTTCAATCATTTTTTTTGTTTCTTCCAATGAAAAGAAAAGAAAATATGTATTTTGACACAGTGACATCTGAATTTCATTTCAGAATAGAAATTATTCATATTGATCAATTATTCGATGGTTTCAAAGTTGACAAAACAGTTTTTATCCAGTTGTGGAAAAAAAAGAATTAAATCCGAACTCCCAGATTTGAACTGGGGACCTATAGGTTTCTATGGTTTATCGATCCGTTACAGCCTACCGCTCTACCGACTGAGCTAAGTTCGGATATGCGAGTCAATAAACAAAATTCATCGATTATCTTACAAATTGTTTTTGTTTTTATTGTTTTTGTTGATAAATAGAGAAAAGATATTGTAAAACAGATGGATAAGTCAAATGAGAACAATCTTGATTCGTTTGAAGATTTGTTCGAATGAGTGTTGAACTAATATCAATCGATTGATCGGAATCAACGTCTGATGATGGAATGAAATAAAGTTTTGATGGATTTTCTTGTAAAATCGATTGAATCAACGATGAATCTTGTCCAATTCGATAGACAACAGCAACACCACCGATGTCTTTCTCTCTCAGACCATTCATTCCATGACAACGATTGAACAGATCTAATCCAGCAACATAAATCACTCGAATCGGTTTATCCAATCGAAATTTCTCGTTGAGAAACTGTTGAAGACTGAATGTCACATTTCTTAGAGAAATAAACGAAGGAGCTAAAAACGAAACAAAGAAATGAAGAAATGTGCGAATGAAGTGTTCTACCCAATGCTTCAGCTTGATCCACAGCTAACCAATGTTGTTGATTTTCTTCTTGAATGGCTCGTTGACACATTTGAATTCGATGTTGACTTGGAATGAGATGTTTACCTAATTTGCCTTGAACATATTGATCATGTGTTGGTGAAATATAACCAGCAACCACATTTAAATCATAGACTTCTTCTAAATATTGTTTGACTTTGATCATATTTGCAATATGAGATCGATGAATTGGATTCAAAGCTCCTGTTTTGATTAAAACAACATTTTCTTTATTCGCCTTTCTTTTCGATAAATTCTCATGAACAATTGAAAGATCAGTTGTTGTTTCCGAATGCATTTTCAGTTTCTTCACTCACTAAAATAAAGATTTTCGTCATTTCGTCGGTTTAAATAGAAGAAAATGATAAATAAAGTAAATATGAGTCATTAAACAGATTTTTCTTTTGGTTAAAAGAGAAGAAAACAAAACAGAAGTTGGTTAATCATGTAAATATTTCTTCATATGTTCGGCATCGGATTTCCTAGAGAAAAGAAAAAAAACGAATTTCGATTGAATTCGACGAAAAAAGAAAAAAAGAAAAGTAAAAACAAACTTGGTGCAATTGGGAAGAAATCGACATTGTTCTGTGCCAAATGAAAACACTTTTGAATTAGCTGTGTATTCCTAGAACAGGCACTGCTCTTTTAATGTATGATCTTCATAAAAATGGCATATATAGGAGAAAGAAGATAATCACTCCGCAAACCATCTACATTTTTCGTGAAGTTCCGTAACGAAATTTGCTTATTGTTTATGTCGCTCGTTTCTATTGCGTTACAGAATTTCAGACGGTAGTTAAAATCGAAATATTTTACAGATATTTAAAACATTTTTATACTTTTGCTTATAAATATATAAATATTTTGGTTATATTTGAGATCAGCATTGAATTTTAAGCAAAACTCTCAGTTCACCTTTTCAAAATAGAAACTTTTATTTTTTTCGAAATTTTTTTCTCAAGAATTTTGATTTTTAATGGAATTAAGCTCTGTTTTTGTCCAAAAAAAAGTGATAAATTCTAGTATAATTTATGCATCAGGTATAAGCTAATACACTTGAATCATAAAACAAATCATATTGATTCATTTGATGTTCTCAACTAAATTTCGACAAAAAATCCTATCTCTCTCTATCTATCTGAGCAAGAATCAACAGTCATTTTCCTTCGCAAATCTTTGAACAATATTTTTTTCGGATGATTATAAATAAAGAATGGCGAAGCCCAGGACGATCAATACGATCGCCGTGACGTTACAAAACGGCAGCGTATACGGCCGTGCTAATTCGACCTGGGAGAGAGTGAGATACTGACACTTGAACAGATTCAACTAGGTCAACAAAAGACAACACAGGAATGAAAACGTAAGCAGTGATTTTTCATCCCTAAAGTTGTGGTATTGAACTTTCTCCGCCGCTGACAGTTCACAATATTCGCGGTTAAGAGTGTTTCTGATCATATCCTCCATTTTGATATTCAAAATAAAAAAAAATGTTCATTTTCCGTATGATATATTTCCTACGTCAATCGCCATTGTTTTTTCTCTAACAATAGAGAATGATTTAATGATAATACGCCAATGAATAATGGCAGTGACGGCGGAGCCTATGAGGCTCATAAGGCTCAGCCTCATCTTATTTTTAGATTGATTTTTCTTATTTTTTTCACGATAATTGGATATGTTCCATAATTATTCTCACTTTAACTATTATATCTATGTTTCATCAGTATAATCGTCTTCTAAAGCTTTGTTTGACGGTGCCAATGACTACAGCTACTGCGGAGCGATCCTTCTCCGTGATGAATCGAATGAAGACATGTTTGCGATCAACAATGACACAAATATACAAGGATACACACGTAGTCTATTGATTTGAAAAGTATCTGTTCAACTTTCGCATGTAAAATGAACAAATAAAGCTATTTTTTGGTACTTTTTAGTGGCAGTTTTTCAATAAAAAAGAAGAGTTATATTCAATTCGGTGTTTTCATAAAAACTTTCAATACAGAACATTTTTTTGAGCCTCACCTAGATTTGAAGCGCTCCGCCGCCTCTGGCATTGCTATTGTTCGTATAGAATTCTTCTGGTATTGATAAGTTACTGTTTCTATTAATTGCTACGGTGTACGATGATGAATTATTATTTAGGTCACGAATTACGTTTAAACTTTAATCTATACTGATTTGAGCTAAACGAGAAAATATAAAAAAAAAGAAAAATGAATGAAAATATTTACTTCTGAACTGAATTAATGATATTCTTGGAACAACTGGTTGACTTGGATTCAAAGCTTCTGTTTTGATTAAAACAACATTTTCTTTATTCGCCTTTCTTTTCGATAAATTCTCATGAACAATTGAGACATCGGTTGTTGTTTCTGAATGCATTTTCAGTTTCTTCATTGACTAAAAGAAAGATTTTGGTCATTTCATCGGTTTAACAGGTTTTTCGTTTGGTTAGAAGAGATTCAAGAGACTTTATTCAAAAGAAAAAGAGAAGAAAACAAAACAGAAGTTGATTAATTATGTAAATATTTCTTCATATGTTCGGCATCGGATTTCCTAGAGAAAAGAAAGAAAAAAAAACGAATTTCGATTGAATTCGACGAAAAAGAAAAAAAGAAAAGTAAAAACAAACTTGGTGCAATTGGGAAGAAATCGACATCGTTCTTTGTTGGAATGAGGATGTCGAAATCGTTGTCGATGTTCAGAATCGTGATTCGTACACGTGTTTCCATAACGACAATCTTCTTTCACTGAATTTGAATTCGAATTCGGTTTATTGGGATGAGAATATTTCTGTAGATGATCAGGATCCAATCTAAAAACAACATCGATTCACCTGAAAAGCGAAAGTAAAAGTGGAATGAATGAACCTGTAACATTGTGTTCCATAACGACAAGGTGTTTTCAATGAATCAGCTGTCAATGAAGGATTAAAATCTGAATCACCTGGATGAATAAATTGTCGACGATGATCATCGTCTTTACTATTTACAATTCAATATTCACTTTTATGGGAAAAAAAACGAAAAAGAAAGTGAATTACTTGTAACATTGTTTTCCGTATCGACAAGGACGTCGAATTCCATCTGAAAATCGAGAGAAATGAATGAAGAGAAGAGAAAGAAAAGAGACAAACCGTTGGTCGTTGATGAAGCTTGTTTGCCAAATTTAGCCAATTGTTGTTTAACTTGATCTGGAACAACAATACGTAAAACATCATCAGCAGGAAAGAATTTTCGTTGAATGCTTTGAATGATTTGACTCATATTTGGATGTGATTTCATTTGCATAAAAGTATCTTTGGCTGATGCTCGTTCGTTGGGATCTTTCTTGAGAAGAAGTTCAATAATTAATTGAAAACCACCCTGTTTTGGCACACGAATATCTTTGGCATGTGGATTATTACAGAAATTTTCATAATCATATTGATCTTTCCATGGTAATTGTTCGAAGAAAAGAATGTAAAACATAACACCGGCAGCCCAAGCATCGGATTTCTTATGTAAATGTCGTTTCATTAAATTATTTGAATCTCGTTTTAAGAATTCTGGTGATGCAAAAAAGATCGTATGTGCTTTGGTAATGTCAACAGTCAGTTGATTTCGTTTGGTGAACATTTTTTCAATAGTTCCAAAATCGATTAATTTTATTGAAAATGTTTGATTGGGTCTGGTGACAATAACAAGATTTTGTGGTTTAATATCACCATGAATTAAATTTAATTTCTCTAAGAAGATTAACGCTCGAAGAACGTAAATGATGACAGCTAAACCAAAGGTAAATCGTTGTTCGGCATTGGTTTGTTTGATTTGATTGAACCAGAAAGTGAGAAGATCTGAATGAGCTAATTCCATTGCGATATAAATTCGATCGGGATTGATTTGACGACCGAAATATTCGATGACAGGATGATTTTCCATTCGAATATTTCGAATTAACTTTAAGAAGTTGATTTCATTTTCAATATCTTGTCTGATTTCATGAGTATTGGGCATAACTTTAATTGCAACGGATCGATTGGAATCGGTTTGTTTGCCTTTGAAAATCTTGCCAAATCCGCCTTCATTGATATAATTCTCGATTTCATAAGTTTTTCCGTCGATTTGAATGAGATTTTGATTTTGTCTTTGATTATGTTGATTATTTCTATCGTGTCCATGAAATAAATTAGGAAAAGCTCCAACTCGTTCGTCATGATTGGCAAGATCTCGAACGAGTTCATCGTTGTGTCTCATTCGACTTTCTTTTCGTTGATCTTCATCATCGTATTGAGATTGACTTGTTCCCATTACGAATCTTCTTTTTGTTCGTCTGTCCAAAAAGAGAAAAACACTGAAATTACCTTCGTAAATGTCGTCAATAAATATTGTTTTTCGTTTCTCCTTCTTCCTTCTTTTTCTTTTTCTCGTGTTTGTCAGGAAAAAAACAAGACAAACAAATGATTCATTGATACTTTTCTCTTTTATTTCGTGTTTATTTTTCATTGATTAACAACGTGAGACAGTTGAATATTTCTAAAAATACTTTTCGATGAGAATGAATAACATCTGATTTCACAGTTAACTAACAGATGGACTTTTTCATTTGTTATCTTCGCAATATTTAATCTCAACTTGACTTTAGAAATTTTCCCATAAAAAGAAAAGAAGAAAAAAGATGAAAATTGTGTTGTTACTTTTGTTAATAATAAAAGGATTGTTTGGAGACGAGTCATTTCCTCCATTAGTCAATAATAGCAAAGGTCCAAATTTATCTGGAGCTGAATTTAATCCAGGTCCAAATAAACGAATTAATTTCGATTATGTTTATCCTCCGAATAAAGAAATCGATTATTATGCATCGAAAGGTTTTGGTATGATTCGTTTACCATTTGATATTTCTCGTGTTTATCCTCAAGTTTATTCGCCATTGAATTTAAGTGAAATCATTGCAATAAGATTAACAGTTGATCATATTTTAGCACGAGGTATGAGAGTTATTCTCGATCCACATAATTATGGTTACATTTATGATAATCGAACTCAACAAAAACGTTTAATTGGCGTTGATGATGAAGCAACGAAATTATTTGAAGATTTTTGGAGTCGAATGGGTTCGATGTTTTTAAATTATCCGAATGTTTGGTATGGATTAATGAATGAACCACATGAGCAAACAGCACAACAATGGTATCAAGGAGCTTTACCTGCTATTCAAGCGTTGAGAAAATCGGGAGCCAATCAAACCATTTTAATTCCCGGTACAGCTTATTCAGGTGCTCATTCGTGGATTTCAAGTGGAAATGCCGATGTTTGGAAAGAATTTAATCAAGATCCAATGAATAATTTTGTATTTGAAATGCATCAATATTTAGATGAAGATTCATCGGGAACACATAATACTTGTATTCCAAATAGTTTTCAAGCTCTTCAATCAGCAACCAATTGGTTAAATCAATTTCATTTCAAAGGTTTTCTAGCTGAATTTGGATGGTCAATTGATTCCAATTGTATGACTCAAGGACAACTTTTTATGGATTTTCTCTCAAATAATTCGAATGTTTGGACTGGTTGGACATGGTGGTGTGGTGGACCTTGGTATCCCAAAGATTATATGTTTCTTTTAGATCCTCTCAATTTTACTCAACCTTTTGTTGATCGACCACAAATGTCGATTCTACTCAATCATTTAAATTCTACCAGTTAATTAATTCATCATCAAATAAAAAACTTTATTCATCACAAATAAAATCGAATTTATTTTTTTATTGAATATGAGAGAAAGAGAAAGAGAGAAAGAGATAGAGTGGAGTAGATGAATTAATTATCATTATCAGGTGATGATGATAATGTATCACCAACACGAAATGAAACCTTTGGACGACTTTCTCCTGGACGAACAATATCACCAGCCATAAATCGAACATTAACATATTGATCGTTAGGTAAAGCAACCTAAAACATATTGATCTGATCTCATTTTATACAAAAATTCGCTTTGTTTTTACTTTATAGGTTTTATCTAAACCATGCCCTGGTCGCAAAAGATAAGTCACTGGAACTAATTCAAAATCATTAGAAACTCCATGTTTCGAACGAATTTCTTGTTCAACGCCATCTTTATGCTAAATTAGATCATCAACGAATAAAAAAAAGAAATGATTTTTTTCG